>Ga0233404_10000236_pt1 | contig 15202 bp, 5 predicted proteins | sample Na_oxic_2_MG_FD_179861 | JGI IMG/M metagenome (GOLD analysis project Ga0233404, IMG submission 179861) | Seawater microbial communities from Saanich Inlet, British Columbia, Canada - Na_oxic_2_MG | ecosystem: Environmental > Aquatic > Marine > Inlet | place: Canada: British Columbia | collected...
GGTGTTGCGGTAGAAATCGCTGGATCATTATCACCACTATTACAAACACAAGTTGGTAGTGGTGTTATCGGGGGCAAAGGTTGCACATCATTACCACCTTTGGTTGTCCCACAAATCTGTGGCTGTTTTGATGAAGATGGCTGAGGAGGATTCTTACCCGCAATTTCATCATCCACAATTATTACGGTTACTTGGCTATTTGTCCCTAACGAATTTTTGCCACTGGTATTGAGAAGAATAACCGTGAATAATTCATCTCCTTCAAAATATTTATCGTCAGTGATGCTAAGACTTAGCCGTTGTGAATGAGTTTCTTTATCCGCCCAAGTTAAAACTCCGGTATCGTTAGCAAAATCATAATCAGTTCCTTTGGTTGCCGTATTATCCAAAGTGGCATAAGAAACCGATACTGTACCATCGCTACCACCAACTCGCTCAACGAGAAATTCAACTTTGCCTTTATTTTCATCAACTTGGATACTACCAACCGCAAATTGCAACTGACCGGGATTAGAAGGAATATTTCCCCGGCGTCTATGATGATGGGCCGTTTCTGAACTATGATTGGGCGGAATGGTTAAGTCTAAAGCTGGTATATTTATTTCACGACCATCAGTCAAAAAGTAATAACACAGAAAATCATCACAGGCTTCTACAAGTGCTTCATATTCATCAATTGCTTCATCTTCATCAATTTTTCTCGGTATTGCTAACGGTGAATCAAATTCACTGACAATACTTACCGAATTGATATTGGGAGGCTGATTTTTATTGTTAGTGGTAAAAGCAGCAAAAGTTGAAGTACTGCGGGTAACGTTACCAAAATTATCGACAGCTTCAACCTTCCAGAAATACTCCGTACCATCGCGCAACCCAGTCCGTTCTTCGGTGGTTCCAGCATTAATGATCGTATTATTATCAACGTATCCCATTGACAAATAGAGCATTTCTTGGCGGTAAACTTCATGGCTAAACTGCGGATCACTTGCCAGAATAAGCGTATAAGTGATATGGTCATTATTAGGATCAAGAGCCTTATCCCAATCAAATGTCACCACCGTCGGCATTTCAGCACCATCGTCAGGATAGCGCAAATCGAAGCTATAAGGTGGTTGATTATTATCTCCACTATCCTTGAAAACTACCGAGCGTTTCAGCGGGGAAACCTCGCCGGTGATAGTATCTTGCACAAAGTAAAAAATTTCATACTTGCCCGGCTCTGTAAATCCGGCAAAATTGCCGGTGAACTTATTGGCTTCGCTTAACTTTAACACCATCCGCTGTAAGCCGTTAATTTCTAATTGGCCCTTTTGTTCGGTGCCATCGCTGCTGAGAGTAACCGAAGGAGCCCGAATATCGACAATAACTTCTTGATTAGCCACTCGTTCCGGATTATTTATGGTCGCCAATAATTGCGCTGAAGTTTGCGAACCCTTCAAATAATGCGTAGGGGTGACTTTTATAATTACCGCTGGATTGTCTGGATCACCGACTCTAAAGCGTTTTCCCAAACCCAGATAAGTGGTTTTCGCTTTATCACCTTCCTGATTTTTTTCCCAGATAGTCGAGAGGATATTACTACCTTTGCCATCACCATTATCATCTAACAACGGATGTTGCGCTGCCCAATCTTGGAAACGAAGGTTGAATGGTGCATTTCCGCCAATTCGAGTCAGGATTTCGACGCTTTCAGTGGCAATGTTAAAAGATTTTTGTAGTGATTTACCTTTGCCAAGCTCTGAAAATAAGGCTTCAATAAAAAATTCCCCACTGCGAACTTTATCCGGCTCGGTTGGCCCTTTATAGGATTCCTCAGTCTCGGTGGTGCTGGTGACAATTATTCGTCCCGGTTTTGAAACGATTGGAATGTAACTGCCGGAATAACAGGCCCCTATAATGACAATCCGCTCTTTTTGCAGTGCCGGCGAAGTTAGGCCAGTTTCCAGATTTTCTAGCCAGCCATTTAAATCACTGGGGGAAACAATTTCATCGTCAATATAGAAACTGCCATCAACGCCGCCATGATCCACCATTACGATGTATAGAGGGCCTGGATCCGCATTAATACGAGCTTGAGTACGAGCAAAAGCTTTGGCAATTTCCTCTTTGCTAGGAATGCCGTCAACCTCGATACCGTGATCATTGTTGTAATTCAAGTACTCAATATTTTCGTCCACAAACCCACGCGCTTTCATCCGCCGATAAACCCGGTTCAAAGATTTATTGTGGGCTTTCTCCCCATCTTCATCGCCCGTGACTCGCCCTTGAATGATAATGGCATGACCGGCTAAAGCACTAACTTGTAAATATTCGGTTGGCAAAAACTTAGGGGCAGCCAAATTCCCAGTGCCGTTGAACGAAGCTTGGATTGTATACACTCCCTCTTGGTCAAATCCAGTCAAGTTTTCCAGCATAAATTTCCCACTAGTTGTGGGAATTTTAACGGATTTTGTGAGAGAGTTACCATTTGGTGATATAATTTCAACTTGAATATCAAAGTCTTGCAGATTCCGATCAATATCCGGATAAGCAGTCAATTTACCAGAAACGGTGACTGTGCCACTATCCTTAAAAATACTGGAAGTATCCAAGTCTAGGCGAAAGCCGGTTTTGGCTGGTTGGACATCAATCGTAAAGGTTTCTGTAACCCAACGACCTTTTGCTTCAGTAACTGTAACTGTAATATTATAAGTACCAGTTTTAGCCGGTTCCCAAGTGAATTCTCCAGTGGTTGGATTAATACTTGCGCCCGGCGGAGCATCAGTAAGAGTAAAAGTTAAAGCCTTACTGCTTGGATGTTCAGCATTAACAATAAAACGTAAATCTTCCTCAAATATTACTGTTTTATCAGTAACATGAGGAGTAATCGCTGGGTCAGCATTAACAATAATTTTAGCTATTGCGGTAGTGGAACTAAAGGCAGTTGAACCACCATTAATCGTGGTATCAGCAGTGCTTCCGTTGCTATTACGATCAGTATGATCCCAAGCTCGAAAATTAATTGTGGCTTCACCATCAAAATTGCGGTTGGGTTCAAAACGGATATAGGTATTGTCATCTAATAATAACGAAGCATTATAAGTTGGGTTACCAAAGTCCATCCAATTACTTCCACCATTAGCTGAATATTGCCATTTTCCATTACGATTATCGGCTGCAACAATTGCAATACCCTCCACTCCAAAGTCATCAGTAATACGATCTCCTCCAGCACTGGCAATGATACTAGAAACAAGATCTCCAGTATTTTTAGTATCTGCGACATCTTCATTTATTGTGGTAAGGCTCATATCGCCGGTAGGATCTAAAACCGGGGCATCGTTTTTGTCTTCAAGCTCAAAGACATAAACCGCACCGGTATCTTTTTCAGCATCATCCCGGTTAGGCACTCCAACAGCAATGGTATTTCCCGTAAGAGCCACAGTAGTACCAAACTCGTCATCTACTGTACCATTACTAGCCATAAACTTTCCTTGTTCTACCCACACATTTAGAGTACGTTCAAACAAATAAGCAGCCCCAGAGTTATTTCCTTGTAGTTTATTGTCATTCAAATATGCTCCGACGACCAATGTATCTCCATTGAAAGAAACGGCACTGCCAAATTTATCACCACTAGTACCCTTAATAACAGGTTGTAGTGACCAAACATCGCCGGAACGCTCAAACATATAAACGGAATCGGCGGATTTTGCCCCAATAGCGATAGTATTTCCACTAATTGATATGGCACTACCAAACCCATCATCTCCAGCAGTAATATTGCCAGCATCAAGCACTTGTCCCGATGACCAATTACTACCAGAACGTTCAAAGATATAAGCTGCCCCCGGCTTATTATCGCCTGGTATATCAACTCCCATGACTATGATGTTTCCATCAATAGATATAGAAAAACCACCATTTTCCAAAAAATTTCTGAGAGGATCTGATTGCAAAAGAACTGATAGTGAAATCAATGGAATACTACTATGAGTAAGTGTAGCAACTTGTTGCCAACTATTGTTTGAATATTCAAATACATAAATGGTTAATCTAGCTGATAAACCACTAATGGTAAGGCCAGCAACAGCGATGGTTTGTCCACTTATAGAAACACCTATACCAAATCCCAAAGGCTCATTAACTGAAAGTAATTGTTCTTGTGACCAAACGCCATTTGAACGCCTAAATACATAAACTACACCCATTTTATCGATTTGAGTAGAAAAAGGGGGTATTCCAATGGTCATATCCCCCCCATTTTTAACAGAAGGTGCTCCAACGGCAATAACATCCCCATCGATAGACACTGAGGTACCAAATAATTCATCTCCGATAGTATTAGGAATTAGTTTTGCCTGTTGTGACCAATTATTATTGCCGGAATTAGTAAATACATAGGCTGAGCCAGCAAAATCCCCTTTTTTATATTCAGTTTTTGGAGTACCAACCACAATAGTGTTTCCACTTGCAGATAAAGATAAACCAAATTGTTCATCGGAATTAACATTGTTTGCGGTTTTCTTTGCGGTTTGTTGCCAACTGCTACCATCGTATTTAAATAAATAGAGAGAACCAGCATTATTTCCTTCTGTATCATCTTTAGGCGCACATACGAAAATAGTATCATCACTTATAGATACAACTCCGCCAAATTCACCCGCCGCTGTAACAGGATTAGGTTGAAGTTCAGTTGGGAGTGACCAATTGGTGCCTGAGCGTTTAAACACATAAGCTGCACCTGCATCTATATTTTCATCAATATCGTGTTTCAGTGCCCCAACAATGAGAGTATCTTCACTAATGGATACAGAAATTCCGAAATAATCATCTTTAACTGCAAAACTTCCCGCAGTCAATTTCTCTTGTTTTGTCCATTTTGTACCATTACGCACAAATACATAGGCTGCGCCAGAACCAATACCATTGTTATCGTCAAATCTTGCTCCTACAACAACAGTATCATCACTAATAGATACAGCATCACCAAATTTTCCACTGTCGTTATCACTATCGTTGGCAATCAATTTTTGTTGATCCCAACCGTCGTTTGAATTTTTCACAAATATATAAACCGAACCATCTGCACTATCTTCTGCATTCTTTTTATCATCAGGTGCCCCAATCACTACAGTATTACCATCAATAGATATAGCACTACCAAATCTATCTTCCGTATTAGTATCGTCACCAATTAGTTGCTTTGTTTGTTGCCATTCTTTCCCAGAACGTTCAAATATGTATGCCGCGCCAGAATTTTTACCTTTCAGGTTGTCTTTGGGAACACCAATAACGATAATATCTCCCTCAATAATATCCTTTCTTACCGAGACGGAATATCCAAAATTACTATCAGGTTGAGGATTTTCAGCCATAAGTTCAAACGGTGATGACCAATTTCCATCTATACGTTCAAATACATAAGCCGCACCGGTATACAAATCTTTTTGATATGCACCAACAACGATAATATTTCCACTAATAGACACAGAAGAACCGAAACTTCCGGTGCCAGCTGTAAGAATAGCCGTTTGTACCCAACTGCCATTGATTTTCTGAAACACATAAGCGTTACCCTCACCACTTGCGCCGACAACCGCCATATCCCCATCAACAGCTACGGTTTGCCCAAATGCATCATTTGCCAAAGCATTAATCCGATTAAGGATAGCCTTTTCAGTGGCAACCATCGGATCAATCGTCAGGGGATAAACTGCTTGGGTGTCATCTACCACAATGGCAATCGTTGCCGGATCAACCATGGCAAAGTGAGCCGGCATTTTTTGGTTATTGGCATCAAACACATGCAGCTTGTCATAGTTTAAAGCGGTATTGCCATATTTATCTTTGAAAACAATGGCTTGCTGGTCTTGGCTTAAATTGGGGACCAAATTGGTATTAAGAGCCATTTCTACTCGCAGGGGAGTCGCATTACAAAATGGCGATTTTGATTGCAAAGTAAACCCCTGCTCAACCCCGCGTTCATCCTCAACATACCATTCCGTCAAATTACCGCGCCGATACTCAGTGCGATTGCCGTCAACCACCGTTGCCGGCGTAGCAATGGGTTGAATATTAGTGCCATAACCATAACCGCTAATATTCAAATTCCAATACCACGATTTGTTAAGTGCATTTAAGCCATGAGGCGTAACTTGGACACTGGTATCCTGAAAGTTATTCAGCTCATCCGCCCGCGCCAATGAACCGGTTAAACCAGCCAACGCCGTACAAACTAGCATTGCTGGCAACAGAGCAAGTAATCTTGCCTTTAGCCAATGATATTGCCATCGTATGTGGTACATGATTTACCCCTTATGTTTGGTAGTGGTATAAACCTGACAGGTTTTTGAAACCTGTCAGGTTTTTTGCTGCCCCGTCTGGTAAAAGACTCAGACAATAGGAGTGGACATAATATTATCTATCAATTAACATTTCATGTTACAAATTAAAAATTTTTTTATTACTTGAAATGTTATATATTATTATGCAATAATGACAATGGATATTCCGATAATATCTAGTCTTAAGTACAACGGCTCTGGGGAGTGAACGGATGGATTGTGAGGTGTTTTGAATTTAATCTGGTGGGTTTCGCTATCGCTCTACCCACCCTACCAAAAAACCTTTAATTAAATCCCTCAATTGGAAACTGGTGCGGGGTTAAAAAAACTATACAATAATGATAACGGATATTCCGATAATATCTAGTCTTAAGTACAACGGCTCTGGGGAGTGAACGGATGGATTGTGAGGTGTTTTGAATTTAATCTGGTGGGTTTCGCTATCGCTCTACCCACCCTACCAAAAAACCTTTAAAGTTTCAATCCCTCAATTGGAAACTGGTGCGGGGTTAAAAAAACTAGTGCTAATGGCTTTAAACGCGGCATTAATAATCATGCAACTGGTTGGTGATAGAGATGGGAAAGCTGGTAAATCAGGTGATTTGGTGTTTTCGTCAGCCGAACTAGTAAATGTTTGATTTGGAATCCAAAGCTGTTGCGAAGGATTCCAAAAGATCCGAAAACTTGTGATTCAGCACATAACTAATTGCGAGAAGTTATTTCCAATTATTATTCTACTTGGAATACACTGCTTCCCAAAGCCCACTGTTCCTGATTCGTTAACGGCTCAACTCCTACTGGTAGTCGCAACAGATAAACCGTATATTCGCCTTTTGGAAGACCGGCGACCGGTAATTCAACCTTATTACCACCTTGCCACACTGGAAGATCGGTAAGATTTTCATCATAAGCAACATAGTTACCTAAGTCAGAAAATATCAAAATTGTTTCACCAGGTAAGCTGACTCCCAAATATTGAACTTGGTTTGCTGGCAAGTACGGTAAAGTAAAGCGTAAGGTATCATCTTTACGATATACCCGCTTTATAATGGAAATGATTGGTGTTTGTATCGAACCATCTCCATCTTGCTCTGGAAGTTTGCCAGATGAATAAACCAAAATCTGGGAAGAAAAAGGTTGCAAAGTCAGACTGCCGGTTACCGTGTCACCGTTTAAATCTAAATAAGTGGTGCCTCCCAAATCAATCGTCCGGGGATTTTCTGTTGTATTCATGAAAAGCTTCGATTGCTGGGTTGCATCATTTAAAACCGCGTCCACCGGTTCAAGAGTAAAATTATCCAACCAATAGGTAAAGGGTAAATCCTTAGTACTAAAAAGAATTTTACCTGTGGGAGTTGACATTGGGGATTGGAATACAAGTTCATAATCCTTGCGGTTTTTGTCATAAGCAAAATATCTGGAGATAATTTCTTGTCTGTCATCAGGATTATTATCTTGTACAGTGAGATTAATGTTACCAAAATTATCTCCAATTATGCTGAACTTTAAACGGTAATACTGATTTTCAACTAAATCGAAGGAATTAGGTATAGCCATCCCAAAATGCTGAGAGCCTTTATAAACCACCTTTAAACTACCACCATCCATTTCAGCTTTACTTGGCTCATGAGAAAGGGTGACAGAGTTGCCTTTCCAATTGGAATTGTCTACATCAAAAGTAGAATTGATAATCAAATTAGAACCAATATTGGAGACACTATATTCCTCAAGACGTATTCCACACCATTTGGAATTTTTATCATGGGATGGGAACTCTGATTGCCAATATGGTAGAGAGTATCTCTTTTTCTCTGCCACAAATGCCACCTCACTATAGGGATTACAGTAATAGTTGTTATCAATTTCCCCATATTTACTATCATCCATTAACTTGATTCCAATTTGGTTAGCGTTGAGTGAGTAAATAATGTTGTCTTCTACGATATTACCACGAGATGCGCCACCTTTATTTTCAAAACGAATCTGAGGATCGTTATTATAAAGGACATTATCACGTATTGTGGAGTTGATATAATCACTCAAACGAATTCCTATATCGGAATTATTAGCAATTGTATTACCTTCAATAATCATATCTTTGAGTTCACCTTCTTTGGCAATACCCATGCCGTAAGAAGAATGATGTCCACAAGGAGTTGTATTAGTGCTACCACAACCATTCGACTCATCAACATTGCCAATGGTATCTAATAAGAAATTGCCTCTGATAATATTTGCTGGAGAACTATTTGTTATTGCACCAGCATCATTTATGAGTGTTAATGCTTTGCGAACCACATTATTTTCGACAAGGTGATGCCCACTCCCCTTTAAGTAGATGCCAGTCCAGCCGATGTTTTCAAGCGTATTTTGGCGTGCCGTATGACCTTTTCCAGACAAAGAAATACCAATACCATAACAAGTGCCTTCATAGCGGCGACAATAAACCGGAAACATACCAGTGTTGGTAATTTGATTTTTCTCAGCGGTACTAGTTCCCACATCAAAATCTTTTGGCGCACTAAGCCCCATGGCGTTACCCAATTGATAGTTAAATGTGTTGCTCGTTATTAAAACATTGGCTCCGCTATATACCAAGATACCAGTGTGGTTATATTCAAAATGGCAATTTCTAACAATAACATTGTCGGATGTATTAATGCCAACGCCTTTTGAGGTAAAATGACGAAACGTAAGATTTTCTACGAGACTATTGTCTTCATGCCAAGAAATACTAATCCCATTTTCAAACGTTGTTCCTTCTACCTGTAAAGTGTTAGGATCAACATTTCCACGCGGATAAAGATAAACTTTCTTAGCCTCAGCATCGTAATACCATTCCCCCGGATGATCTAACTCCTCTAACTTGTCATCCAGAAAATAGCCCCATTCTGGTAATTGGTTGCCCAAGTTTGCCGTTGTTATTTTACCGGTTTTGGCGGTGTAACCGGTGATTTCAAGTACTTTATAAGTCCAACTATAATTTCTTATGCGTAACTTTGCTCCTTTCCAATAACCATCCGGTTTACCGTAAGCCACCAAAACCGGATCGGTAAAAGCATTTTTACCAGCACTGTCTCCAACTTTGAGCCAATTTTTATCTGCGGGCGAATCCACGTTGGGATAACGGGCAATTGTCATCAATTCGCCATTAACAAATAGATGTTCAATCGCATTCTCATTGCCCTTTTTGTCTTTAACAATAAAGTTTGCAACGTCGGCTTCATAAACTTTTGCTCCCAAAGCCGGATGTTTGGTAGATGTCCAACCGGTTATTTGAACGCTACCGGTAATAACGGGATTATCACCACTACCGTAAGCACCAAAAGTGGTTCCTTTGACATACCCTTTGGTACTAACCGCACCTCGAAAAACATCACCACGCTTGAAGAGTATGGTAGAGTTCTCGTCAAATTTCACTTCATTCACTTTGGCAATGGTTTGCCATGGAGTGTTTTCGCTGGTGCCATCATTAGCATCGTTTCCAGTTGAACTGGAAACATAATAAGTTGCACCATGTGCCATTATGGGCAGTACTAGCCCAACCACAATTAAATATAGCCATTTTTTAAACATAAAATTTTTTCTCCAAGAATTGTTTAAATTGGGGGCGAACACATCGGTTCGCCCCTACCCAAATTTTTGTCTCTCATAAATTGGGGGCACATCGGTTCGCCCCTACCCAAATTTTTGTCTCTCATAAATTGGGGGCGAACACATCGGTTCGCCCCTACCCAAATTTTTGTCTCTCATAAATTGGGGGCGAACACATCGGTTCGCCCCTACAAACAAAACACCAAATTTTGTAGGGGTTGACCTATGTGTCAACCCTTATTGACGATGAAAACCACCGTAATTCTTTGTGACCCCAAAATCCGTTACAATCAGAAAAACTTAATGACGGATCCCCGGCACGCTCAGGGTACGACCATTGTTAAGTGTTGCCAAGTAAATTTCTAAATCCCCATATTCTGGAGCGTCCGGTGGTAACTCATTGGCACGAATTGCCACCCCACACCATTGAAAACGCTTGCGAATATCCCAAACCTCACTGCGACTGGTACGGTAAGTCGGAAAATGGTCATACATACCTACCATACTCACAAGATATTGACCACGAATCCACTTATTAAAGTTGACAACGTGACAATCCCTACATGCTAGATTCAATTGTCCAATCTTGCGCTCGGTTAGAATTTTACCACGTTTTATAGCGGCAGTGGTATTAGCATCGCTTTGCTCAATAGCAATTGCTTGCCCATTTGCTAGATAGCGAAGATAAATCGCTAACCCCAAATTTTCTGGCGATTGGGCCATATATTCAGCCCCGGTAGTAACAAGAGCATGGCGAGTAACAAATTCTTCTATGCCAATTATTTTATTCAGACGAGTTTCAAACTTTGGCATAGTGACAGCCCAAGTGGTAAATTCTTGCGGCTCAGTGTGGCAAGATTGACAAGATTTACCGGTAGTTCCTTTGGTTTCAAAAAGTTTCTTTCCTAAATCCACACTAAACATACCGGGGTTTTCAAACGGATCCAAATTCTCCCGTATTTCCACCGGTGGTGGACGTTTAGCCGGATCATCCATCAGTGTTTCAAACTCGGTAGGCTGGGTTAAGGTTTTTAAATAAGCAACCATGTCCTTAATTTCAGCCATGGAAAAGAGGTTGTGTTGTCCCCAAGGTGGCATACTGGTAGCAGGATTAAATTGGCGGGCATCATAAATATAATTAAACAAATAGTCATCCGTGCGTCCCCATTTACCAATCATGGATAAATCCGGGCCAATATTGCCGGGTAACTCAATACCCGGTAGGATATGACAAGCAACACAACCACTACCACGCTTACGATCAATCGCCAACTTTTTACCATTTTCGGGATCACCTTTCATGGATGTTTCAGCTTTTTTATGAGTTGAAACTGGTAAGGAAACCTTATGCATTAAATTACTATAATCTTTCCAATCAGTTGGTTTCCAGTGACTATAGCGTTTCCAAGGGGCCATATATGAAGGCTTTTCCAATTCAAGCGGTACTTGTGGCGACATTTCGGCGGCAATGGCCGGTGTTTGTAAACCAACAATTATTAGTATAGCCAATCCACAGTATTTAAAAATAGTAAAAATCATCCGGTGTTTTGCCTTTATTAATAGACTGATATTAAACAACTCCCAAATAATAATATATCAATAAGGGCAACCATAAAGGATTGCCCCTACCATATCGCAATGATAGCATGTAGGGGCAATCCTTTGTGGTTGCCCTGGTAACAGTTCTCATAATGATAATTATCAATTAATGTTTAACCGTTAACATGTTATACCTTGTGCCACTTGTTTTATAACCCAGAAGAATTTTTTTGTAAACCATTCACTGAGAAAAGGCAGGGCCTCGTCAAAGTCGGAACCAATATATTAATTTAAAATATATTTTGCTGTAAAATTTGGGTTATCCAAAGCTAAAAAATTATAACTTATTGTTTTCTAATATACTTTTTTGAAAAATCGTCTTTTTACCTTTATGAAATAAATAAGTTACATCTGACTTTGACGAGGCATTGGAGAAAAGGTGATGTCTTTGCTTTATTAACTTATATCAATAAATATGGTTGATTTTGATGCACGGATTCGTTAGAACATTTTTTGTTCTTGCCTTCTAGGTTTTTTAATCTCATTTACTCAACGCTATTGGAATCGCTCTTCCAAAATCCATCAAAATTTAGCGGCGAGTTCTTATGATATTTATTTGCTTCATTTGCCAATTGTGGTTAGATTTCAATTTCTTTTTCTAACGGTGAATATTTCAATATTCTTTAAATTTGCTATCATTGTTTTGCTATCCATATCACTCAGCTATGGGATTAGCCACTACTTTAGCCGTCGTTTTTTAATTTAAAATAAAATCAATTGGTTGGTTCAATGGAGTCCAAAGCGTAAGCTTTGGCAAGGTATCCTACGCTACAGCGAAGGACTCCAAGTGCATCACCGGGAAATAGGGGACAAACCACATTTATTCATTAGGGTATGATATGATTGGAGCAATTGCCGGAGATATTATTGGCTCAGTCCACGAGTCAGCTCATATAAAGCGTACAAACTTCCAGTTATTCCAAAAGAATAGTCGCTTTACTGATGATACGGTTATGACAATAGCAATAGCTTATGCAATATTGCATCAAGAATCATATGCTACTTGTTTAAAAAATTTTGGACATAAATACCCTGATAGAGGGTATGGTGGTTTTTTTAGAAAATGGTTACAAAGTGATAGCTTGGAACCTTATAATAGTTATGGTAACGGTTCTGCTATGCGTGTAAGTTCAGTTGGGTTTGCCTATAACAATCTAAACTAGGTTCTTCAAGAAGCAAAGCGTACAGCCGAAGTAACTCATAATCATTCAGAAGGTATAAAAGGAGCACAAGCAATTGCCTCAGCTATTTTTCTCGTTAGAAAGTACCATGACAAAAAGAAAATTAAAGCGTATATTGAGAAAGAGTTCAAATATGATCTAAACAGAAGAATTCAGAATATTAGAAAACGTTATAGTTTTGATGTGACATGCCAAGGTTCAGTCCCAGAATCTATTATTGCTTTTTTAGAATCTGATAATCTAGAAAGTGCCATCCGGCTTGGAATTTCATTAGGTGGTGATGCCGACACAATTGGCTGTATGGCAGGAGGAATTGCACAAGCATATTATGAGGAAATACCAAGAGAAATAAGTGAAAAGGTAATAAAGTTATTAACACCAGAATTGCTTGAGATTGTTGAGCAGTTTAACGCCAAGTTTAGGCTAAAATATGCAGTTATATGATAAAATACCCCAGCGAACAACACGACTGGAGTATTTTGTAGGGTGGGCAAAGTCCTTTTTTTTGCCCACCATCTCGGTGGGCAACTACTGGAGTATTTTGTAGGGTGGGCAACAAAAAGACTTTGCCCACCCTACTACTAGTAATATGGTGATAACATGATATTAGCAGTAGATGTGTGTTATCATGAAACTTCTGCAACTATTGCTGGAGTAATATTTACAGATTTTTTATGTAATACACCAGAAAATATAATAATTAGTGAAATCGAAAAGGTAGAAGAATATATTTCCGGTGAATTTTATAAGCGTGAACTACCTTGTATTGTTCAACTATTAGAAGAACACAATGTTAAACCAAACTGTATAATTGTGGATGGTTTCGTATATTTAGATGGCAAGACAAAACCTGGCTTAGGGAAAAAATTATTTGACTATCTTAACGGTGAAGTAAATATCATTGGTGTTGCTAAGAATCCTTATGATAAAATGCTAAAGGAATGTGAGGTATATCGTGGAAAAAGCCAAAAACCACTCTATGTAACATCTGTTGGGATTGATATAACCCAAGCAAAAAAATTAGTAAAATCAATGCATGGTGAATTTAGAGTGCCCACTTTGTTAAAACGAGTAGATAAAATTTGTCGAAGGAATTAACATCATGAAGTTTTTCTATAGTGTTTCAGATAAATATTTTGGCTTGGTTAGAAATCCGATTTTTGCAAAAAATCGGATTTCTTTGCCCCTATTTTTCTGAAAGTCTATAGTTCTCAAACGGAGTTTGGGAATGCTTTTCTACAACGCTTGGCATTGTACAAGAGTTGTATGATGCGGAGCATCATTTCAGGCATTCCCAAATAGAATTGGGGAACGATAATTACCGACGTCCAAATTACTTTTTGGAGTCCAAACCTTTAGATTTGGACGTGAGTAAATTACCGACGGCCAAATCTGAAGGTTTGGACTCCAGAAAATTTGGGAACGAGAATTACCGACGTCCAAATTACTTTTTGGAGTCCAAACCTTTAGATTTGGACGTGAGTAAATTACCGACGGCCAAATCTGAAGGTTTGGACTCCAGAAACCCCAAATCTGAAAGTTTGGATTCCATAATATCCGATAATTTATAAATAACTTAATGGCATTGAAGCGTAGGGTGGGTAGAAGAACGAAACCCACCATCTCTCAATTAATACGATAATCATTTTGGGAAGCTCAATTTTTATTAGTGGAAAATTTAATATTTACCCATCTATGATGACGACCACTATAGTAATAAAGCTTGTGCTTTTTCCCTAAAAAAGGTCAATAACATGAGACATTTTCATTCTTACGGGCCAGTAAATTGTGAGGCCCATTTTTGTGTAAAACGCGAAGAATTGATTGCTCAAGGTGTTGAGCAACTGATTGGTCAACCTGAAAATGATGGTCATTATTTTACCATTTGGGCACCACGTCAAACCGGCAAAACGTGGCTGATGAGACAAATACGAGCTGAAATTTCCAAGTGCTATCCCGATTACACCGTCTATAGTTTTTCCCTCGGTGATCTTCGCGGAATGAGTTATACACCTTCGGAAAAATCTGGGGATATTTTCTTACCCCGTGGATTAAGCAAGATACTTGAGAGAGAGTTGCCCGAACAACCGGTTGTCAAAGATTGGGATGAATTTAGGGCACTGTTTTCAAAAGACCAAGGATTGTGGAAAAATCCGCTTATTCTTTTGATAGACGAAGTAGATACGACCCCCCCAGCGTTATTAGATTTACTTATCGGGCGGTTTCGAGAAATGTATCTGGATCGGGAACAACATTGGCTACACGGGCTGGCACTTATCGGCATCCGTGCGGTGTTAGGTATAGAGAGTCAGCGTGGCTCACCGTTTAATATTCAACGATCATTGCATGTACCCAATTTGAACCGCGATGAAGTCAAAGTCCTTTATCAACAATATCAGGACGAAAGTGGTCAAGCGATTGAGCCGGCTGTGGTTGAAAGCGTCTATGATAGCACATTGGGGCAACCTGGGTTAGTTTCTTGGTTTGGGGAACTGCTCACGG
>Ga0233404_10000239_pt1 | contig 15091 bp, 9 predicted proteins | sample Na_oxic_2_MG_FD_179861 | JGI IMG/M metagenome (GOLD analysis project Ga0233404, IMG submission 179861) | Seawater microbial communities from Saanich Inlet, British Columbia, Canada - Na_oxic_2_MG | ecosystem: Environmental > Aquatic > Marine > Inlet | place: Canada: British Columbia | collected...
AGAGGGCAATGCCAAAAGTACCTGCTAAACTGGTGCCTGGCGTACTACCTTGGCGAGGAGGTAAAAACAAAGGATGCTCTGTAATACAATAGGCGATTAGTTTTTGTACAGGTAATTCAAAAGGGCTCGTGGCGGGATCGTAATTGAACATGGTACATCATAAGAATTGAGTTTTATCAAAAATATCAAAGGAATCATAGTGTTATAATTAGCACCCGTTTTTTGAAAAAACTTGGTTTTTAAAAAGCAGAGTAGTTACGAAATACTATTTTTTCAAAAATATAGATGTTCAGAAAAATAAATTCTTATAAGCCAAGTTTTTTCAAAAAACTTGGTTTTTTTTCCATGAAACGAAGTAACCGTTAAGTTACAATTATTGTAACTACTCAGAGCAACCACAAGGGATTGCTCCTACATAAAAATATTTTTGGAACGAAGCATAAGAATATTGTTGTAAGGGCAATCCTTTACTCAAGCCCTGAGTAGTTACCAATATATTTATCTGAAAAACGATAGTATTTTTTTTTAACTACTCAGCCTTAGCGTGTTAGAAATACTATTTTGTTTGAAAAATTTTTTGTTATCAACAAGATATTGAACATTATAAAAAATTCGATTTTTGGGAAAATTGGATTTCTTTGGTGTTCAAAATAGTATTTCTATTAAAAGCTGAATACTTTTTTTATACTGGAACCACCTGAGGGGTGATACCATAAAATGGAGCGGGTGATGGGAATCGAACCCACGCTATCAGCTTGGGAAGCTGATGTTCTACCATTGAACTACACCCGCTTAAAATGAAAGGTGTTATTATTCTACTAAAAAATGTTTCATAAGTCAAGTCGGAAAAACAAAAATAATGGAAATTTTTTTAAACGGTGAAATACGGCAAGTTGAAGATAAGCTTCTTCTAACAGCCTTGATAAAAGAATTAAGCTTAGAAAACAAACGGTTAGCTGTGGAAGTGAATGAAAACATTGTTCCACGTAGTCAATTTGATCGTTATGTTTTATCGGCAGGGGATAAGGTAGAAATTGTACGTGCGATTGGTGGAGGCTGATTGGGAATTGGATTAGCGTAGAAACCAAGTTTTTCACAAAAACCTGGTTTCTTTAAACTTGATGTTCTAGTTTTTAAAATCAAAAGGCTTGCTCGAAATACTCTTTTTGACAAAATAGTATTTTTAAGAGGTAATGAATCCCAATCATTCTCACAAACTTCACAAAAAAAGCTTGAACATCAAGTTAAAGCTTACTCCGCTTCAAATTGATCAAGTTCTGGGATTTCCCCAGTTGCTAAATATAATTCCCATGCCTGGCTATGTTGCTCGGCAATAATCTGCTCCAATGCTTGAGGTTTGAACCGTACAATTGGTTTACCATCGGTGCTGCTACGGTGCGTCACTCGAATTTCATCGTGTGGATAAACTGATAATTCAATAGGAAAAACACGCTCATAATAAATATGCGTATAATCCCGATATTCACCAGCAACATGAATCGTCACTTGTTGGGTTTCAAAACGCCACCCTAAATAGTGAAGATAAGCTTCAATGTCTTCAATGTTATCAGTGAAAACATGTAAATCAATATCGCTTCCACGTCGCACATGCCCGGTACTCACCGAACCTATCAATCTTGGCTTAAACGGCTCAAGGGCATTCATTGTTTCAAGGGCAATCACGCGCATAGCAAAAAGGCGTTGTTGACTCAATTCACCCTCTATGATTTCGACGATTTGTCGTAATGCTGCTTGAATTTCACCATTTGAAGGTAAATCTTGAGGGCGATAACGCATCTTTTTTTTACCACCCCGTCCAAAAAGACGTTTAGCAGCTAAACGTTTGGCATCAAAATATTGATCGACACCTTCTTCATACATTAAGCGAGCCGCTTCATGGGCGATGCTTTGACGGAGTATACTGGTACGTTGTTTTTTCATAGATGAAAGGGTTGGATTTAACCAAATGCATTGTTATCGTGTGCAGTTTCATTGCGAGGTAAAAGGCTAGAACCATGCTGGATAAGGATATTGATAGCCTCTCTGGGACCCATAACAGTGGCAGTTGGAGAACGCCCTTTTAGATCCCAAGCACGTAATAACTCAAGTTCACGGAGTTGATGGCTATGGCGTAGCCGGCGGCGAGTACTTCGAGGTGCAACGAGTAAATCAAGATGATGGCGGATCAGCCATACAATACGCTCGGAAAGAAATCCTTCCAATTCATTCGCACCAATTTGAGCATGATTTGGGGTGCTAATCGCTTTGCCAATATCATGTAAAAGCGCGGCTGCCCACAATTCTGGATCAGTGCAAGTTTGGTACGCTAATTGGAAAACTTGTAGCGAATGATAGAGGGCATCCCCTTCGGGATGGTAACGTGGTTCCTGATATACCCCATCCAGGGCAGTCAGTAAAGAGTAAAGGTGTTTTTTTAGAAATGTTTGCCAATCGAAAGTTCCTGCTTGGGTGATTGGCTTTTTAACTAAAGGGGAATTGACTTTAATACATTGTTTTTCTCTCATGTTAACCGGGGAAGCTCCGGCGGGCTTAAAAAAACTACGATTTTGAAACGTACAAACTAAAGTTTGCACTCCATCAACTTCAATTAACAAATTAACCAATCAAAAAATACTATTTTTAAAATAGTATTTTTGAAACAGAATCTTTTCCTAAATGCTGTTTCGGTTTATCCGTTTTTAATTCATAATTACTTCATTTTACAATTAACAATTATATAATATTAATATTTAAAGTGGATAAATAGATATTTTTTTAATTATCGCATAATCTGTTAAAATATCAAACTATTTTAGCAATCAATAAGGACTAAAATTCATATGGCAGTTAATCCGTATCAACCCCCAGCCACTGAGATCCATGAAAAGGTGGGTACTTCTGCTGGTGGAACACTTCAAGATGGCATTGAGGGCAATTACGATTTTTCGATAACCGATGTCCTCAAAGAAGCATGGCAAAAAACCGACGGGATTAAAGGGACATTTTTCGCAGTTGGAATTGTTTTTATTCTGATTACTGTAGGCATTAGTTTAATTTTTACAGTGATTTCCGGGATGAGTGAAGGAACATTCTTAATAGGATTACTTCAGCAACTGATTTTCATGGTCATCGTGTACCCATTTCTTGTTGGTATTATGATGATTGGCGTGCGTCGTTCAGTAGAATTGCCTGTCAGTTTTTCAATGGCTTTTGGTTACTTTGGCTATACGATACCTATTATTATCGCTGCTTTCCTAATGAGCGTTTTAACGATCATTGGCACTTTATTGTTGATAATTCCTGGCATCTACTTGAGTGTCGCTTATTTACTCACTTTGCCCCTGATAGTTGAAAAAAACTTAGGGGCTTGGCGAGCCATGGAAGCATCGCGCAAAGCTATTACCCATCACTGGTTCAAGGTCTTTTTTACCTATTTCATTATGGGTATTATTTATATCATTAGTATTATTCCCCTGGGCATTGGTCTCATTTGGACTGCACCTATGATGGTGAATGTTGGGGGTATTTTATATCGTATTATGTTTGGGGTTGAAGAAGCCCGTATAGGGCAATAAAAAGTTTCAAGAAATACTATTTTGCCAAAAATAGTATTTTTAATGATTCCTTGCTGGGGCAGATTTGTAACTTGCTCCATCAGTTTTCCCTTCCTAAAACAAACGGAAAAAAACGTTTAGAAAATGATAAATTTAATTTATAATTAATTATTAATTATTATTATTGAATAAAATATATCATTATTTAATTGTAACTACTCAACATTAGCATAATTTAGAAATACGATTTTTCAAAAAATCGTATTTCTTTCTATTAAAAAGTCCCCATTTATTATTCTTAAATTATTCCTGTCTACATAGTAAACCTACTTTTATAAATAACAAATGATAAGCAAATTTTTTACTCGAATTTTTGGAAGCCGTAATGAACGGCTCATTAAACGCATGTTCAAGGTAGTCACTCAAATTAATAGCTTTGAATCATCTTTATCCTCCTTGAAGGATGAACAACTAAAAGCCAAAACAGCAGAATTTCGTACTCGCCTGGATGCTGGCACCCCCCTAGATGATCTACTACCAGAAGCCTTTGCGGTTGTCCGTGAAGCTGGTAAACGCGCATTAAATATGCGTCATTTCGATGTGCAACTTATTGGAGGCATGGTACTCCACCAAGGTAAAATTGCTGAAATGCGGACGGGCGAAGGAAAAACCTTAGTGGCAACCTTAGCCGCCTATTTGAACGCCCTATCAGGTAAAGGTGTCCATATCATCACCGTCAATGACTATTTGGCTCGCCGTGATGCCGAATGGATGGGTAACATTTATCATTTTCTTGGTATGACAACCGGCGTAATTGTTGCCGATATGTCACATCAAGAAAAAAAGGATGCTTATAATGCCGATATTATTTATGGCACCAATAATGAATTTGGCTTTGACTATCTACGCGATAATATGGCTTTTAGCATCGCGGAAAAAGTCCAACGGCATTTGCATTTTGCCATTGTTGATGAAGTGGACTCCATTTTAATTGATGAAGCACGGACCCCCTTGATTATTTCGGGACCCACTGATGACAACTCCGATTTATACAAACGCATCAATGTCATTATTCCCCGTTTAACGCCTCAAGAGCGTGAAACTGAAAAAGATGAAGAAGTCGAAGTCCCTGGCGACTTCTACATTGATGAAAAAAATAAGCAAGTCACTTTGAGTGATGAAGGACATCGGCATGTTGAAGAACATCTCGTTAAAAATGGGATTCTCAAAGCAGGGGATAGCTTGTATAACGCTTCCAATATTAGCTTGATGCACCATGTCAACGCTGCCCTGCGTGCCCATTCCTTGTTTCAGCGTGATGTCGATTACATTGTTAAAGACGGTCAAATTATCATTGTTGATGAGTTTACCGGGCGGCAAATGCCGGGTCGTCGCTGGTCTGAAGGACTACATCAAGCAGTAGAAGCCAAAGAAGAAGTACCGATTCAAAACGAAAATCAAACCCTGGCTTCAATTACCTTCCAAAACCTTTTTCGTCTTTACGGTAAACTTTCCGGCATGACAGGAACGGCTGATACGGAAGCCTTTGAATTTCAACAAATTTATGGTCTGGAAGTGGTTGTTATCCCCACCCATAAAGAAATGATTCGTGACGATAGAGGTGATCTAGTCTATCTAACGGTAGAAGAGAAATATGAGGCTATTATTGAAGACATCAAAGACTGCCAAGCGCGTAAGCAACCGGTGTTAGTTGGTACCACTTCGATTGAAAACTCTGAATTATTATCAAAACAGCTACAAAAAGAAGAAATTCAACACCAAGTGTTGAATGCGAGATTCCATAAAAATGAAGCGCAGATTATTATACAAGCAGGTGTACCAGGAACCGTCACCATTGCGACTAACATGGCTGGACGCGGTACCGATATTGTATTAGGGGGCAATGTCGAAGCGGAAATTAATAACCTGCGACAATCTCAAAAAGAAAAAGTGAAGCAAGCGGTAACTGACGAAATGCGCCAAAACTGGCAACAACGTCATGAAGCCGTGATATTAAGTGGAGGATTGCACATTATTGGCACCGAGCGCCATGAATCACGGCGCATTGATAACCAATTACGTGGTCGCTCCGGACGACAAGGTGATCCAGGTTCCAGTCGCTTTTATTTATCGTTGCAAGATAACTTGATGCGGATTTTTGCCTCAGAGCGGGTTGCCGGTTTAATGCAAAAACTGGGCATGGAAAAAGGGGAAGCCATTGAACATCCTTGGGTCACTAAAGCGATTGAAAATGCCCAACGCAAGGTTGAAGGACGTAACTTCGATATTCGTAAGCAACTGCTTGAATATGACGATACCGCCAATGACCAACGTAAAATTATCTACAAGCAACGTAGCGAATTGATGGAAGTTGAATCCGTTGAAGACTCTATTAAAACGATTCGTCACGATGTCCTCATGGACTTGATAGATCGGTATATTCCACCTCAAAGTCTGGAAGAATTGTGGGAACTGCCGAGCCTTGAAGAGGCTATTGGACAAAATTTTGGTTTACGTTTGCCGATAGCTAAATGGCTAGAAGAAGATCATAGCTTACATGAAGAACCCTTACGCGAAAAAATAGAAGAAGCTCTGATCACGGCGTATAATGCAAAAGAACGTCAGGCTGGCACTTCAGTTATACGCCATTTTGAAAAAGCCGTCATGTTGCAAGTGCTTGATAGCCATTGGAAAGAACATTTAGCAGCCATGGATTATTTACGTCAAGGTATCCATCTACGCAGCTATGCTCATCAAAACCCCAAGCACGAGTATAAACGTGAAGCCTTTGAAATGTTTTCACAGATGCTTGATAAAATCAAGCATGAAGTGATCGGCATTATCTCGAAAGTACAAATCCGTGCCGAAGCCGATGTCACAGCCGTTGAAGAGCAGCGGCGACAAAATACGCCGTCCATGCAATTTAGACACGCCAAAGTAGAAGGTTTAGAGAACAAGGTAGCTGATAATGCGGATCATGCTGAGGCGGAAAAAAATGCCAAAAAGCCGCAGCTACCATTTGTCCGAAAAGAGCGTAAAGTCGGTCGTAACGAACCTTGCCCTTGTGGTTCTGGCAAAAAGTATAAACAGTGTCATGGTAGGTTGACTTAATTTTCTCTTCAAGAAATCCGATTTTTTGAAAAAATCGGATTTCTATACTCCGCACGGTTAAATTTACGGATTTTTGTAGGGGAAGTCAAAATGTTGGGTGGGCAAGCTCTTTTTCTTGCCTACCTTACCGATAGATGATGGGCAAAAAAACACTAAAGTCATTTTAGATATATAGTTTTTCATAAAAATAATTTCCGTTCCAAACCTGACAGGTTTTTGAAACCTGTCAGGTTTTCTGAAGTTATTTTTCTGAAAAACTATGCTGATTTAACCATGATACTTCGTCCTGAACGGCGCAAATTTCCAATCTATGACTTTATACTGGAATTCAAATTTATCAAATTAACGGAACTGAATTTAAGCGGCGAAAAAGCCAGAAAACTAACTCAAGATAAACTCAATGATTTCGCTCTCGTCAAGAAAAATCTTGCTGATGCTAAAAAACAATTGCTTGATTATAAGACAGGTTTGCAAAAAAAATATGGTGATGAATTGAAGTTGAAATTGATTAGCGTTGTGGCGGTGGGTTTTGAACGGGTGGTTTGGGAAGTTGTCGAAGCGGGATAAAGCAGAGGCAAGACTGAAATTTGGCGGTTAAATCTATAGAAATGGGTTAATCTCGCTTCGTTCGTGACTGCGTTTAATTTTATTTCCGATGACTACTCAGGACTTGAGCAAGGGATTGCCCTTACAATATCCAATCAGCCTGATTCTTTATTTTTTAAGAGGGCTATCCGAAAGTTTTGCCTTACAAATTCTTACGTAGGAGCAATCCCTTGCTCAAGCCCTGAGTAGTTATCATTTCCTGAAATTTAACATGAGCAGTTTTGATAATATCGCTCCGAATACCTGACTCGACACTGATATATAAAGATAACAAACCTGAAGGGTAATGGAAAAACGGGGCATGTTCCCTATTTTCGTACACATTATCGTTGTCCTCTAAGTACGATATTCGGCATTAATACGAACGTAATCATAAGATAAATCGCAGGTATAAATAACAGCATGATTATCTCCCCGTTGCCCTAACAATACCCGCACCCCGATTTCTTTATTACGCATTACATTTTGCCCTTGTTCTTCGGTATAGCTATCTGCCATGCCACCATTTCGTACTATGCAGACATCGTCAAGATAAATTTGCACTGCATTAATATCTAAATCTTCTACCCCGGCTCTGCCGACAGCGGCTAAAATTCGTCCCCAATTAGGATCACTGGCAAAAAATGCTGTTTTAACTAAGGGAGAGTGAGCAATTGTATAAGCTACGTCCAGACATTCTTGTTCTGAAGAACCTTGTTCTACGGAAATAGTGATAAACTTAGTCGCCCCTTCACCATCTAATACAATAGCCCGTGCTAACGCTGAACAAACTTGGCGTATCATGGCAGAAAATTGGGCAATAACACGCTCTTCTGTCTTTTCATCAATAGAGAGTTTTCCCTCCCCAGTCGCGACAAGCACACAAGCATCATTAGTGGAGGTATCTCCGTCAATGCTAATACGGTTAAAACTTTCTTTGACTGCCTGATTGAGACAAGTTTGCAAGATGTCAGGAGATGCCGCAACATCAGTGGCAATAAATACTAACAAGGTTGCCATGTCAGGTCTAATCATGCCAGCCCCTTTAGCAATCCCCGTGACCGTGACCAATTGATTATCAATAGAATCCTGCATTGACACCGCTTTAGGCACCGTATCAGTGGTCATAATTGCATTTGCGGCTTTCTCCCAACCATGGATATCCAGAGTCGCTAAGGTATTGGGTAAAGCGGCGCGAATTTTTTCGACTGGTAAAGGTTCCCCAATCACGCCGGTAGAAAAGGGCAATACTTCGTTAGTCACACAACCTGTGAATTGTGCTACTGCTTCGCAACAGTTTAAAGCATCTTGTAAACCACGTTCCCCAGTACCTGCATTTGCATTGCCTGAATTAATCAATAAAAATCGGGGGAGGGTAGTTGCTAAATGCTGTTTTGCAATGGTTACTGGAGCGGCGCAAAAGGCATTGCGTGTAAACACGGCAGCACAAGTGCTTTGCTTCGGTAATTCAAATAAAGTTAAATCGTTGCGCTCGGTGGGTTTGATTTGAGCGTCGGCTGTGCCGATTTTAATACCGGCAATTGGGAGGATTTTTGGATAAACAGTCATTTTTAATAATGTTAATGGTTAATGTGGAAAAGTAGTAACTATAGATGTTCAGAAAAATAAAAGTTCTCAGACCTGACAGGTTTCCAAAACCTGTCAGGTCTTTAGGCCAAAATATTTATCTGAAAAGCTATAGATAACATTTTTATTGACAATTGTTGACATGTCAACAAATGAGTCAACATTATTAACAAAGTGAATAGGGGAGTATCAGCCCTTTATCTCCTCGCTTAATGGAAGCTTAGAGTTGCTTCTCTTAAAACAAGCTAAGTTGTTGGTCTAAGACTGGGGTGTTAAATTTGTGCCAAAATTGGTTGATTTTATTCACCCTATTTTTATTCCATTTGATGTAGCCAAGTAGGTCGGGTTAGATTTTTTTGCGCCGCAAAAAAACGTAACCCGACAAAGGTCTATTTCAAAGGTAAATGTCGGGTTACGTTATCGCGCAGCGCACGATAAGCTAACCCGACCTACCATGCAAGGAACAAAAATAGGGTGAAAAATATAGGGGAAAATCAACCCAAATTTAACACCCCAGTCTAAGACGCTATTTTTTTCCTTTACTTTCACTTTCTTTCTTCGTTTAAAATTGCTTTTTTGATGGGTTTTCTTATTTTGTCTACAAACTTCTCTTCCGACAAGTTCACGAAGTTCTGATTCGTTTTTTTGCCCAAATTAATACGGTCAAGTGATTTAGCGACATCACCAACAACAACCTTGTTATAATACCTTCGCCATTTCACGCACTAAAATTAGTGAAAAGGCAAAACGATGATTGTGTTAAAATAGACATTATACCGATTTAAATATATAACCTAAAAGTGGCAACTGTTTTGTAAAATTGCAATAATAACAATAGGTTATAAGATTTTATCTTCACCTAGCTCAACTCTTTTTTATCTTTTATTTTCAATGAATTACAATTTAATTGCCATTTTTAGGTATAATAAAACCTACCTAATCCCATGTAAAAAAAGGCATATAATTGTCATGGACTTGGGGCTTTTAATATGGAATGGTGGGTTGAACCTAAAACGGTTACTTCGTTGCGCTATCGCTCTACCCACCTACGCTCGCTTAATATCTATTATGCTCATAATAGTGAACAAACATCTAAAATTTTTTGGATGTGATTTTAACTTCTATTTTTCATTTTAAATGATCGATAACTATAACGATCAAAATTCATTTTTAGCTGAAAGTATAGTTTATAATAAATATGTTGTATAATAAAGTTTTTAATTTAAAAAAAAGGAATAAGAACTGATGAACTTAATCGCTAAAACAATGGTTATAACAGCAAGTGTTTTGGCTTGTATAGCGCAAAGCTATGCAGATTCCTATACTTATGACGATCTCAATCGCCTCATTGCTGTGACTCACTCTCAAACCGCCCAAATAACTCACTATGAGTATGATGCGGGGGGTAATTTGTTAAGCGTTCGCATGGTTGATTTGCCTAAATACGATATTGAGGTTTATATCAAAGATAATCAGGGCAATCCACTGGCGGGTGTGACCGTTTCCATTCCTGGCCAAATCGCGGTGAGTGATGAAAAGGGCTACCTACAATTGATTGGTTTATTGGCTGATCATTATCAGTTGATTGCCCTAAAAAATGGGCATAATTTTACTGCCCAAGAAATCATTGTGGGGGAAAACAGTGAAAATACCGTCAATATCATATCGGATGGTTTAACCCAATGCCAGTTGTATGCGGTCCATGACCAAAATAGATCAGATACTCAGTTTATCACCCTCAAGCCCAATGAATCAGGGACCTTTGATATGAAATTACTGGGTTCTGTTTATGAAGGTTACGATGTTGAGGCTATGGATGCACATCCGACGACAGGTCATATTATTGTCGCGGTGGGTGATGATAGTATAACGCCTGGACAGCTTTATTTATTGAATGCGCAAACTGGGGGTTTAACCGCAATAGGAGATACGGGTTTTAACGAAATTAATGGCTTATCGTTTACACCGGATGGCGTATTATGGGGCGCGGCTGAAACACAAGGTTTAATTCAGATTAATCTGGTCAATGCCGTGGGTAGTTTAATCATTCCTTATGAAGGTCCCGTTGAAGATATGACTTGGGATAACGAAGGTAAAATACTTTATACTATCCAGCATCAAACATTGGTTGCTTATGATAGTCAAGACAATCATGGAAAATTCACGATTGATTGCCCATTACCAAAGGGCGAGATTGAAGCCTTAGAAATGCTTCCTGATAATCGTTTATTATTGGGAATGCATGATGACAAAACATTCAGTATTTATGCGCTGAATATTGATTCTTGTGAGATAGAGATTGGGCAAATTAATCCTTCAGTTGATATTGCTAAACCACTTGATATTGAAGGGATCACCTGGCCAGAAGTTTGTTTTTAGTGCGAGTCAGCTAGGTAAATACTATTTGTTTGCTTGGCTTGACTAATGCTTTCTTTAAATTCACATTTCAATGTGAGGAGATAATTTTAATGACTAAAGTAAAAATGCTTAGTGTATTGTTTTTTCTATTTTTTATGTTTGCATCACCGGTTTGGGCTGCGCCGTTTGCTTATATTCCAAATTTAAGTGATGACACAGTATCCGTTATTGATACAGCTAACAACACCGTCGTTAAAACTATAACCGTAGGTAATTCTCCTATTGCCATAACGATGAAACCAGACGGTTCGCGTATTTATGTTTTGAACATAAGTAGTAATAATATTAGTGTTATTGATACGAATAGCAATAAAATTGTAAAGACCATTTCATTCTCAGGAGCAAATAGCCCCCAAGCTATTGCAGTGACACCGGATGGTTCGCGTCTTTATATGCCTGACACAGCAGGGACTATTAGGGTTATTAGTACATATACAGGTAAAACTGATAAAATTATAACTTTATCACCAGCATCAGCTGTAGTAGGTATAGCGGTTTCTCCAAATGGGCAACGGATTTATGCAACTGGTATTAGTAGTAAGATTGTTTTTATAATAGATGCTAACAACAACCATGTTGTGGAAACTGTATCTGTAGAGGACTCACCGGTTGGTGTTATTGTATCACCCGATAATTCCAAAGTTTATGTTACAAACTTGTTTAGCAACGATAATCCTCAAGATAGCGGTTCTATTAGTGTCATAAACACTGCCAATAATCAGGTAATGGCAACTATACAAATAGGTATAAAAGCGCGTGCTATTACTATTTCACGTGATGGCTCTCTTGTGTATGCTGGAAATTGGAATACCATTCATGTTATTGACACTAAAACAAATACTTTAGTAAACACTATTCCAACAGGAAATTATGGTAGGGATATAAGAGGAATAGCAATTACCTCTGATGGTTTACATATTTATGCTGGAAACAGAGAAACTAACAACGTCACTGTTTTTAATGCCAATACCAACAACATAGTGACTACTATACCAATAGGTAATAAGCCTTATTTTGGTATTTTTATCGCAAGTGGTAGTGAGCCTTCCGTAGATGTCATACGACCTAATATTACTATTACTAATCCTACAAGTAACTCAAGTTATTCAACTTTCAATTCAACTATAACTGTTGGAGGTAATGCTTCTGATCAAGGTAGGATTGATCGCATTGAATTTTATTTGAATAGTAGTCATATCAATAGCATCAATGTTAATGCTACATCTTACAATTGGAGTAAAACTTTTGCATTGCGAAATGGTAGTAATACGATTATTGTCAAAGCTTACGATGTTGCTGGTAATTGGCGTAGCGATACGCTGACTGTCAATCAAACAACCGCATTTTGGGGACATCCTAGAATTGAGGTTATTGATGCACCCTCAACTGCCAGAGTTGGACAATCCTATACCATCAGGCTACGTGCTACCGATCCCAATAACAATTTGAGCAAAATTAAAGTGGATTGGCGGGCAATTGGTAATTGGGAAACGCGATATGTGTCAAATGGTCAAACAGTTAGCTTGACTTATCAATATCCGCGTAGTGGTACTTTTACTTGGATGGCAGCCGCAGTTGATAGCAGTGGCAGGGAAAGTTACGCTGTCCAAAGATCAGTCACAGTAAAATCCAGTCCATCGACTTCTCGAAACACAGGCTATCGTGCCAGTAGTACATTAAGACGTTCTCAACCAGCACAATGTCGCCCAAATTGTTTGGTTGCCGATCCAATTGACACCGCCACTGGGGCGCAAGTTTTGACTCACGAGTTATTAAGCGTTAATGGTTTGTTGCCGATTTCTGCGACGCTGAGTTATAACTCATTGCTACTCACCAAAGGTGTGGTGGGCAGAAGTTGGAGCCTGAATGGTTTTGATATGCGTTTACAAGTGTTACCAAGTGGCGATATCGAAGTTCATTGGTCAGCTAATCGTTCTAATGTCTTTAAAAATCAAGGCAATGGGCAATTTAGTGGCACGGATTTGGTCACGTTATACGATAAATTGGTTAGCAATGCGGATGACAGTTTTACGTTGACGCGCCAAAACAAAACGGTTTATCAATTTGATACGAATGGATGGCTCGTCGCGTTTCGCAATCAAAAGGGTCAATCCCTTGAATTTAAGCAGGATAATGCGGGCAGATTGGTTCAAATCACGGAACCAGTATCGGGCGTTTTTCTTAAATATGCCTATAATAACAATGGGTTATTGACATCTGTCACTGATTCATTAAATCGACAGGTTCATCTTGGTTATGATAGTGAGCATAATCTGATCACGATCACTGATGCTGCTGGGCAAACCATGACTTATACTTATAATGAGTTTGGGCAAACCTTGACAGGAACCAATGGTGATGGGGTACGTTTGTTCACTAATACTTATGATAGTGAAGGGCGGATCATTGCTCAAGATGATAGTGTTGAGGGTAATCAACTTTTTGGGCTGAGTTATGATGAAACCAGTCAGCCTAACAAAATTATCACCACTGTCACTAATCGCAATGGTAGTGCTCAAGTGTTTACTTATGATGATAATTACCAATTGCTGAGTTTACGAAATTCACTTGGTAAAACAACGAGTTACACTTATGCTAATGGTCGTCATGTCAGTGAAACGGATGCGAATGGCAATAGCACGCGCTTTGCTTATGATAGTGAGGGCAATTTAGCAGCTATTACCAATGCCGCTAATTTGATCACTTATTTGAGTTATGACAATCGGGGAAATTTGTTATTGGTGAAAAATCCGCTAGAGCAAATCACTCGTTTGGCTTACGATGCCAATAATAATGTTATCAGGCAAACAGATCAGGCTGGGCAAATGACTCGTTTTGAATATAACGCGACTCAGCAATTGATTAAAGTGATTGCACCTAATTCCGCCACGACGACTTATACTTATAGTAAGGGGCGGCTTTCGGTTATCACTGATGTCAATGGCAATACCCAATCCTTTGTTTATGATGCGGCGGGGCGCGTGATAGGTATGACTGATGCGAATAAGCAGACGACAGCCTTAACTTATGATCCCATTAATCGTTTGCGCTCAATAACTGATCCACTGAATCGCACCGTTGAGATGACTTATGACAGTCGGGATAATCTGTTGAGCTTCAAAGATGCGCAGGGCAATTTGAGCCGGCGCGTTTATGATGGTAACGGGAATCTTAGCGTTGAGATTGGGCCATTAAATCGGGAAACGCAGTATCAATATGATGGTGAAGGTCAACTCATTAAACTGACGAATGCCGCTGGACAGTTCACCCAATGGCAACGTGATGCTGATGGGCGTGTGGTTAAAATGATTGCGCCCAGTGGTGCAGAAACCCAATGGGTTTATGATGCGGTGGGCAATGTCACTAAAACGGTTGATGCGGTTGGGCAGATCGTCGAAATGGCTTATGATGTCTTGAACAATCCCATCAAAAGCATTGATGCGGCAGGTTTTGCTACCACCATGACTTATGACACATTAGGGCGTTTGGTTACCATGACGAATGCGTTAGGTTTTACAGTTAATCAAACCTACGATGTGCGTGGTCATGTGCAAACAGTGCAAGATGCGATGGGTAATAGCACCCGCTATGTTTATGATGTCAATGGTAATTTAATCAATGAAATCAATACGTTAGGCAATAAAACCGTCTATCAGTATGACGCGATGAATAGATTGGTTGCCGTTATTGATGCCAAAGGCAATAAGACGCGCTTGGTTTATGATGCCAAAGGGCGAGTGGTTCGGGTTATCGATCCATTGGGGCGTAAACAGAAACGCACTTACGATACGGTGGATAATGTGGTGACAACCACCGATCCATTAAGTAATACGGTG
>Ga0233404_10000240_pt1 | contig 15044 bp, 15 predicted proteins | sample Na_oxic_2_MG_FD_179861 | JGI IMG/M metagenome (GOLD analysis project Ga0233404, IMG submission 179861) | Seawater microbial communities from Saanich Inlet, British Columbia, Canada - Na_oxic_2_MG | ecosystem: Environmental > Aquatic > Marine > Inlet | place: Canada: British Columbia | collected...
ACAATTTTAAGGCTTCTATGAGAGAGCCAGAAACCTCATTGCTATCATACAATTTGGTTTCTTCATTGGCTCTTCCTATAGGATGCCAGCTATCAAAATAACTTTCTTCTTCATCAATAAATAAAAATCCTTCATTTGCGGGTTTAAGTTTGAAACGATATTTGTTATTTCCGAAATCAATTTCTCCAAAAATCCATTTTGATTGTTTAAGTCCAAAATATAATAGACTATTAATACTTTGCTCAATACTATAGGGCTTCAGTTGTTTTTCAATAATTTTATTAAGCAGCTTAAAAAAAGAAATCAAATTTGATTTCCCAGCACCATTAGAACCCACCAAAATATTTAGATTGGTTAAAGGTAATTTATCTAACTTCTTGATAGATTTATAATTCTCTATGGTTATGGTGTTGATTTTCATCAGTTTGCCTCTCTTAATTTGTTTCGCACCAAAATTCATTGTACCATTTTACAGCTTCACCCGACAACTCACAACATGCCACCCCAAACTCCCTATAAAAATAAGGCTCGTCGATAGCAACAAAATCTGCGCGATTATCAATGGTGTGTCATGGAAAAAGTGGATGAGCGAATACAATAAGCCAACGCCGCCGGCTAGAAACCACAGGAAGCCATAACGAAAGTGGGCGAGGTTGTAGGTGAAAATGACATTGGATAGGGCTAGTAATGCCATTGCGATGCTGATTATTTGGAGTAACGGGGCTGATTCAATATACTGTTTGCCAAATAAAAGACTAATAAGCATTTCTGGGAACAGATTAAAAACCAAAGCCACGCCGCCGCCGAGTAGAGCAGTCCCCCACAGTGTTATCCATAAAAAACGTGGGTTTTCTTCACCTTCTTCTTGGTTTTTAACAGCTTCGGGGAATAGTACGATTACCAATAGTACATTTGGAGTTTGCTTTTCAATCTTGTCGAATTTGACAAAACCTGCTGTTACGGATTAGTTAATGTTTTAGTTGAATCACTTTTTAATATCTTCAAAAAAATATTCCAGTTTTTGACTAATCTCTTCAGAAGAAGGTAAAAGATTTTTCAGATTATGCGGAAGAGTTGTTGTTAGTTTATATGTGGCAACTCCTATTGGTTGATTGCTATCTTTTAGCGCATATTCTACTGTGGTTCGTTTTTTTTCTTTGCAGATGATGATACCAATAGATGGATTTTCATCTAGTAATTTAACGGTATCGTTTAAAGCAGAAAGATAAAAATTCATTTTACCAGCATATTCTGGCTTAAATTTACCTACTTTTAACTCTACAGCTACTAGAGATCTTAGCTGCCTATGATATAAAAGCAAATCTATAAAATATTCTTCATTATCTACTTCCAGTTTATATTGGTTTCCTATAAAAGCAAAACCACAACCCATTTGAGCTAAAAACTCTCTGACTTTATTTATGAGACCTATTTCAAGCTCATATTCATCATATTTATTTCCTAATCCTAAAAAATCAAAATTATACTCGTCTTTAACAGCCAATACTGCTTGATGTTTATATTTCTCTACAATAGTATTGTCAAAGTTAGTTTGGTTTAACAACAGTTTTTCGTATGATTTGTTTTCAATTTGATTTATAAGAAGATCTTTTGTCCAACCGAATTTTTTAGTCATTTGGATATAAAATTCTCGTTCAAAATTGTCTTTGCATTTTTGAAAGATGATGACATTTTTTGTCCAACTAATTTCTCCAACCAGCGGTTGGAGTTTTTTATTTTCTCTGTATTCAAGATAAAACTGCCTCATATTCCAAAGGTTTTGAACACTGAAACCTTTTATGCCAACAAACTCTTTTTGCAGTTCTTCTGATAAATTCTTTACCACCGATTTTCCCCAACCAAAAACATCTTGTTTTTCAACGATACTTTTACCTATATCCCAATAAAGCGTTATAAGTTCTTTGTTTACAGCCTTTAGTGCCTCATATTGAGAAGATAATATCTTCTGTTTAATATCTGTTACAAAAGCTTTAAAGTTGTGATCGATTGTTTTATTCATTTATTCTTTCCATCTAATTTAGCAAATTTTACTATGACTTCAATTATTCCTGAATCACTCATGCCTATTTTGGCTTTCATAAAATTCTGGGCAATCACAAAGAATTGGCCCTACAACCCTTTCGTCTGGGCAATCCATCGCGCAAGCCCTCTAAAAAATTTTAATCCAATATTTGTAACTATAGTTTTCTTAATTAGCTTCGTGTAACGAAGTTTCGTTTATCCCCGTAATTCGTTGTACTATTTCACTCGACAACTCACAACATACCATCCAAAACTCCCTATAAAAATAAGGCTCGTCGATAGCAATAAAATCTGGGCGATTACCAGTGGTGTGTCATGGAAAAAGTGGATGAGCGAATACAATAAGCCAACGCCGCCGGCTAAAAACCACAGGAAGCCATAACGAAAGTGGGCGAGGTTGTAGGTAAAAATGACATTGGATAGGGCTAGTAATGCCATTGCTATACTGATTATTTGGAGTAACGGGGCTGATTCAATGTATTGTTTGCCAAATAAAAGGCTAATAATCATTTCTGGGAACAGATTAAAAATTAAAGCCACACCACCGCCGAGTAGAGCAGTAGCCCACAGCGTTAGCCATAAAAAACGTGGATTTTCTTCACCTTCTTCTTGGTTTTTAGCGGCTTCGGGAAATAATACAATTACCAATACAGAAGGCACAAAAAAAGCAATTTTACCTAAAATTGTTGCGGTGGCATAAAATCCAGAATCTTCAGGTAAATAGTGTTGGACTAGAACCAAATCAAGATTATGTACATACGAAGTAAATATGGTAAAGATAGCAACCGGTACTGCATAGCGTGCCATTTCTCGAAATATACCCGGTGGCAGAGGTGCTAAAGGTTGTTGTAACACATCACGCAATAACCATAGATAAACCACCAATGTTACAACTATGGTAATTAAGCCAGTTAGCAATGCACCATTAATTCCCCAACCTAGCCAAGTGACTAAGATTAATGCGAGTATAACCGGTATAATTGTCGAACCACTGCCAACCCAACTAAGAGCAATTACTCGGTGTAATCCTTGTAGCGTAGCTGATAATATGGGTGCAAATAAGCCGACTACCGCAGTAATAATGGTAATCAATATGGGTATATTTGAGGTGATATGTAGGTAGGATTTTAACCAAGGCAGCGTCAGTAAACCGATGCTGAGAAGAACTATGCCAATTAATAACAATCCTTGGAAAAATTTCCACATTAGCATTTTTACCAGCTCAAACGTGCTCAGGCGAACGGTGTAGCGGGTGATGATGTATGGTATCACACCGAGTAATAGCGATGATAATACCATTGACCTAAAAGACATTAGGGCATTAAAGCTGCCATAATCGGTGGCGGGCAGTGAGCGAGCAATTATAAGCTGGAATACATAGCTAAAGAAATTACCTGAGTTTAAAATGATTACGATCAGAAAGTTGGTTTGTAAAAACCGAACCATTTTTGCACTTGGATTTAATTTTAACCACAATCGTTTAACTATTGACAATTTTATTTTCCGTTTGATTAAATATACTTTTTACCATTTCAATATCTACGTAAACCGGGTTATTGCTAATTCTCTCTAAATTTATATTATTGAGCAGTATATGAATATCTCTTTCAGGATTGAAACCCAATTTCAAAAAATCTACTTCTAACCCCACTTCCAACATTAATTTTTTAATAAGTGAGCAAGCGCGTTCTGGCGTGTTACAACCAAGCATTGAAATAAGTTCTTTTAGCGTTTTTTGAACATATTTACTTCCTCTTTTATCATTCAATTTTAAATTTGGATTGGCGTTTATTATAAAAAAATTTCCTAAAGTGAGGGCAACTGCATGACCATGTGGAATACCCCAATGTGTTGTTAAAATATAAGATAAAGCGTGAGGTGCAGTAGTTTTAGATATATTGATTGCTTGCCCCGCTAAATGTGCTGCATAAACCATATTTCGACGGTTACTAATATTGGGGTTATGCACTGAATCAACAAAGTTGTTTAATATGATCTCAATTGCTGGTTTTGCATATTGTTTACTTTCTTCGGTTGAGCCTACTGCCCAATAAGATTCAATCGCTTGTGCTAGAGCATCAAAACCAGTGGTTGCGGATAAATATTTAGGCATGTTCATAACCAAGTAAACATCGGCAATTGCATAATCTGGTAAGATATATGGATGTGCCAATGAATATTTAACGTGATCAATGTAGATAACGCTAAAATGTGTGGTTTCGCTACCAGTACCGGCGGTGGTTGGCATAGCAACTAAAGGCAATCCTTTTGTTTGAATCTTGACTTTACCTTTTACGATAGCATCAATTGTACTTTTCTGATGAGTGAGAATATTAATTGATTTAGCTACATCTATACTACTTCCACCGCCTACCGCGACTACCATATCCGCGTGTGATTGTTTAAATCTAACTATTCCGGCTAAAATATCTGTAAATTGAGGATTGGTTTGGAAATCAGAAAAGCGTTCTACGTCAATTTTATTAAAAAGTGGTTGTAGTAATTTTTCTGCACCCGATTGGTGATAGGATGTTTTCCCAGTTACTAAAAAAATTTTTTTAGTTTGATGTGTTGCAAAAATGTCCTTAAGACAAGACACACCTTGATTAATAAATACTTGAGGTTTATTCATTCAAAAAACGCATTAAAGCTTGCTTATTTTCACGCGGAGTCACAGTTGGTCTGCCTAAATCTTTACGAAAGCCCTTGTGTACTTGAATTTCTAAAAAAGCTGTACCTTTAAAAGTTTTTAGGATATTTATAGCGTCTTTTATTTTTGTTTCAGTGTTTGCTTGTAAAACCAATTTATAACCAACCGCTTTGGCAATTTCTTGAAAATCTATTTTAAAACCAACTGTCGGCTGCCCACCAACTGAATCATGTACGCCATTATTGAATAAAATATGTTTGTAGTTGTCACACCCTATATCGGCATTGATTGCTAATGCACCGGTATGCATCAAAGTTGCGCCATCACCGTCGAAACAAAATACTTGCTGGTTTGGTTTGGAGATAGCAATGCCTAAAGCAATTTGAGAAGCATGTCCCATTCCGCCCACTGTTAAAAAATCTTTTTTATGTCTTTGCCCTAAAAACGTTCGATATTCAAATAATTCTCTGGAAGCAACGCCAGTGGTGGAAACCACAATGTCTTTTTTATCTAACTCATTTATAATCAGTTTAATTGCTTCTTCACGCCCTAAAGGTAAAGTTTTAACTGTTTCCTCTTTTTGCAGATTATAGTTTGCAAAAGTGTTTTTCTTAACCACTAATGCAAAAGGAGTGCTGGTTTCTTTAGCATATCGAATGCCTTTTTGAATAATCGCAGTTGCCGATTCATTAGTCACTTCTGGTGTAAGTAGTTCATAATTTACTTCCATCGTGTCTAACATTGCTAATGTAATACGACCCTGTTTCTTATGTTGAGGCTCATCTTTAACATTAGGTTCACCACGCCAGCCTATTATCAATATCATCGGTATTGAATAAACGTCAGCATCGGCAAGAGAAAGCAACGGGTTCACGATATTGCCTAAACCGGAGTTTTGCATATAAATTAATGGTAGTTTATTCGTTGCCAAATGATAGCCTATACCTAAAGCTAAGGCATTGCCTTCATTAGCAGCGATGATATGCTGTTCTTTATTGGTGTGATCAGTTATATAACTACAAAAATTTTTTAACAATGAATCAGGTACACCACTGAAAAACTTGATATCTTCTGCTATCAATTGATTAAAAAAATGCTGTGGATTAATCATGATTATTTGGTACCCGGAATCAATTCAACAAATAGAGTCAGAAAATTGTGCTTGTTTCAGTATTCATTTCAAAGAATCACTTTTTCAAAAGGAAATTCTTCTGCACTTATCCTATTGCTTTTTTTCATAATCCTAGAATAGATGGATTCGAGTAACCCTTCACGCAAAGCTCCCTGTTTTTGGGCTAAAATGGTCCAAGCCGGGCACAAGGGGTCTTCTCTTTGCTCACTATAACTGTGCGGATTGTTATTTTTAACAATCAATCCGGTATCGTAATCCACTCTAGAGTATGCGGATCTGGTAGCACATCCACCCTGACACAGATCATTTGCATAAAGATCACACACTTCAGGAGAACAAACATAAGTTCCATACCCTTCTGAAAACTCTTGACGATAGGAAGTTAATTTTTCGCTTTTTGATAACTCTTTTAGAGAAAAATCCCTCTCAAAGATATTACCAAAAGTGTACCTGTCCGTTTCACTTTTATTAGGTGATTCAGAGCATGCGGTTACATCTCCATTAGCACGAATGTGTAAACCAGAACGATTTCGATTACAAGTTTTATTATAACTAAAAGCAGACCAAGGTTTCCAATCAATATTAAACCGTTTTTTGTCAACTGCGGAAATTATATCATAAAGGGTTTTCACATGAGGAGAATGGATTCCGATTTCCTGATCATCATCTTCCGCGTTTCCACAATAATGCACCGGAACGATAGAGTGATCAAAACCATTTTCCATAACCCATAGGTGAAGATCCAGCATTCCATCAAATGTTGTATGATCCAAAACTGTGTTAACCACTACGCGAAGTCTGGGATCCTTGCCGTATCCTACTTTAATCAGATTTCGATAACCTTCCTGCATCTTTTTAAAAGCACCAACCTGATTGACTTTAAAATCTTGGAGCTCTTCTATGAGAGTATCTCCTTTTGTGCATAAACCAACTTCATATTTTGCAAATTTTTCAGCAATAGCAGGAGTTATGAGGGCAACATCATCAAATATCAAAATTTTTGCTTTTTTTCCTTTATTTCGATTGACATTATAGATCATCTCTATGACCTGAAAAAAATGATCGCCTCTTTTTTTCTGAGGTCCCAATTTCAAATCCTTGTAAACCAAGGGCTCCCCACCAGTCAGCACAAATAGCTGGACACCAATATCAACAGCATCTTCCGTTATCTTTTGCAGATGAGCAAATGGAAGATAATCCTTTTTTGTAGGACCTGATTCAGCAAAACACCATGTACACTCGAAATTGCACCCCTTTGTCAACATGAAATCAAGAGAGGTGATTTTTACTCCTGTTTCAATCATATTGATTAATTTATCCGGTGCAATACCTCCCATTCCTGGATGCAAATCGACAACGGCTCCTCTCATTTTTCGAATGGCATTAATTTCATCTGGAGTTAACGCGTAGATTTTTTTATTTGATGGCGTAATGGGGTGAGTGAATATAGCTTTTTTAGGATTTAGGGATGGATTAAGCAATGTCTCCAAGCTAGGTGTTAAAGGAACTTTGGTAGTAATAAGTTTATGAATCGTTTCCATTTTATATTTTGTTTGAAATCAACTATTATGGACTAAAGTCCATTGTTTGAATTGCAACAAAAAGTCGCAATTTTGGCTAAAGCCGACTACAAGTTTTTTTATTGAATGTGGCTGGTTTTTTCCTGCTGTTGTCTTAACAATTTTTCATAATCCTGCCCAGTATCTATTTCAAACCACTGTTTGCGGTGCAAACTACAATATAAAGGATAGCCCCTTTCAAGTAATTCGCTAAAAAAGTCCGTTATGTAAGATTTTTCCCATGACTCGCTATTTTGAAATGGTTGTTCTTTTTTATGGCTTCGATTTAAATCCTCAAAAACATTGATAAATGTATTACAAAATTGTTTCGACAGTTTAAACAAACCGATAAATTCACCACAATGATAATTTTCTTCGATAGCTTCCGGGTCAATGTGCTTCCCAATTTTACGAAGAATTCCATGATCATCGTAGACTGCATTTTCTGCCTGAGAAATCGGATGATCCGTTCTGCCAATATAGTTTTCTTTCCAATAAGTATCAACAGAAACAACAAGACTTTCTCTTCTTGTAACGATTTGTTCTAGTAATGGGGCTTCGAGCCATATATCTGAATAAGTGATAATCAGATCATCATCCATAAACTTTTTTGCACACATCAAAGAATGAAGAATATTGTTATTCTTATAGTCTCGATTTTCAAAATATTGAACATCCTTGATCTGAATTTTATTTGCTTGATGTCCCACAACAATACCTATATCCTTGATATTGTTCGTCCCTAGAAGTTCGAGAGTATTCTCCAAAATAGATGTTCCGTTAATATCCAATAAACATTTAGGTATTCCTTCAGTAAGGGAACCTAGTCGTGAGCCGGTTCCTGCTGCTATAATAATGGCTTTCATATATCTTTAAAGTTTGAATGTGAATAGTGTTTAAATCAGGTACACCACTGAAGAACTCGATATCTTCTGCTGTCAATTGATTAAAAAAATGCTGTGGATTAATCATGATTATTTAGTACCCGGAATCAATTCAAGAATTTCTTTGATAGACATACAATCACTCTCGCATTCTAAAGTTCTACCATGTTTTAAAATAGATTTAGCTACTTTCAACATTGCCGGATATGTCGAACGTAACATCTGATTTGCATACACAACTATGCTAACACCTTTATCAATCCATTCATCTTCAGATACGCTATTAAAACTAGATGGCACTACCATAAGAGGCATAGTATGTGTAAGTTTATGATATTCTTCACAAAATTCAAAAATCTCCTCGGGTGATTTTTTGCGACTATGAATCATGATTGCATCAGCACCAGCTTCTATATAGGCTTTAGCTCTAGTTAAGGCATCATCCATCCCCACTCCTAATATCAAGCTTTCTATGCGAGCAATCAACATAAAATCATCAGTGATTTGGGCTTTTTTGCCAACTTGGATCTTATAACAAAATTTTTCAATTGAATCTTGTTGTTGAACAACTTCATTACCTAACAGCGAGTTTTTTTTCAAACCTATCTTATCTTCAATAACTACTGCCGAAACCCCTAATCTTTCTAATGACTTAACAGTAAAAGAAAAATGTTCTGGTCGTCCACCAGTGTCAGCATCAAAGAGCATTGGTTTGGTGGTCACCTCAAAAATTTCATTAACTGTCGCCATTCTTGCAGTCATATCTACCGCTTCTATATCAGGTTTACCTTTGGCAGTGGAGTCAGTTAAGCTGCTAGACCACATTGCGTCAAATTCTACTGATTTACCATTTCGTTCAAATTGTATTTGTTCAGTGATTAAGCCAGATAAACCATGATGTACTTCATTGACTCGCACGATGGGTTTCGCACTGAGTAAACGTTTTAACATGCCTAATCTAATATTCGGCGTTGTACCAATTTCTTTAAGACTTTCATTTAACTGGGTTGAAGAAATACCATGCGTATACTCTAATTCGACTAGCTCGCCACCCCATTCACTTAATACTTCTATAACTTGTTGCCTAATTTCTTTTTGCACACCAGTTCGCCAATCATCTCCGTGAACTACATAATCAGGACGCAAACTTCGCAAGTTATTTGTATAGTCTAAAGTTTCTTGTGGGATAACTTCATGTACGCCTTTTATATTCTCTATGACTATTTTACGCTGTTCAAAAGTCATATATGGTAACCGTTTGTAACTTGCTATTGCTTTATCAGTTAACAAGCCAATAGTTACTTCGCCATATTTGGCTGCATTTTTGATAATATTAATATGTCCAGTATGTATTAAATCAACACTTATTGCAACATAAACTTTTTTCATTTAACTCCCTCTTGTTTAGAGTAACATAATTGTGGTTTTAAATAATTGAACAAAGCATTTGCAACCTTTGAATGACCTTTTTTCATTCCAATGTCCATAATTTTTCAATGATAACTATTTGGATTGTCTCGAAAAGAGAAGGTGTGAACGCTATTTTTCACCAACAATAATCGTGTTAAGACATCCCAATTCATTCAGATGAATCATTTTGAAAAACCTATAGTTTAACTTATAAACCATAGCTCTGAAACCGTTAGCTTGGCCCTGATAGTGAAAAAATCTTTGCTTGATATTTTTATAACTGTTTTTTTTCAGCAGTTTGATATAAGTATTGTTCAAGTAAAAACCTTCATTTCTATGTGGGGCTAACCAAAAAGGTTTGGGTAAAAATAGACTTGAGTAAATCAAAATCGCACTAAGCAATCTCAAAGGGTTATTGTAATTTGCTTCCAGAATAATAACTTTGCCACCGGTTTTAAAACCCTATAAATCTCTCTAATGGGTTGCTCTATGTTTCTCAAATGATGAAAAACTTGAAAGCAAAGAACAAAATCAAAAGACTCTGCTTCAAAATCAATTGGTTTTGAAATATCCCCCACTAAAAAGCTTGGAGGTAAATTATTTTCCAAGCACAATGTGTTAGAGACTTCAACCATATACTTAGAATAATCCAAGCCTACAATGTCAACACCCTTTTTTTGAAATTCTCTTTCACAGAATCCGGTACCAGACCCAACGGATAGAACTTTTTTTCCTTTAAGTTCCACATCAAGTAATAAAAACTCTCCTTCAATCAAGGAAATCACTTCTTGTGCTTGTTCAGTCCGACTCTTGATAAAACCACTGTCTTTATATGAGTCTACTGATTCTCTATGGTATTCAATCTCAGTATTTTGATGTTGTGTTTCTTCTTTCATATTTTTGTTGTTCAGTTTGAATCAGAACCGGCTGACTGTTTCATATTTCTCCGGTAAGAAACAATTTTAAGGTTATCAAACTCTTTGTCGGATGGGTATGCTGAGTACAGAAAATACATGTTTAACCATACAATTCTTTGGCAATAGTTGCTGCGACACTGGGTTCATTGAATAACATATCAACATCAACCATTATTGGCTTATCAGTATGTTGCTTTAAACGCCGTATTACGTCAACATAGTTCGTCCACGGTAAAGTACAATTCTCTTTTGCCATGATTGAGTTAGACTGCTTATTCAGTAGCCAGAATAATCTGGATCATTCTCTAAAAATTCGGTAATCCAAACTTCGGGTAATTCTATAAAATATTTCATTGTCAAGATTTACTTTGATTTATGCGTACCTACTTAATACAATCTAAAACACCTAATTTTTCAAGAAATTTATGAAAAGAGTCATTACCGGTGTGCTGAGATGCTGCCTTCATAATTTGTTTTAAACTCATTTGCTTTCTAAAATATTGTTCTGCCTTATCAACGGATTGGCTATAACCACGAATCCATTTATCAATATCTGCCTTATTCACTATTTCATCTTGATTGGCTATCAAAGTAAAATGCGCTTTAACCCAAGATTCAAAAGAACGAATACTAGGTATTAAATGGACGGTGCGTTGATATGTTTTAGCTTTCTGTTTAAATTCAGAAAATCGTTTGATTATGGCTTCAACATCCATATCACTTTGAATAAGAATGGCTTTGGCTCTCTCTAAATTTTTAGTCACACGTTGAGACTTTAAGTCTTTATCCAACATTTCAAAACCACCGCCGAAATCTTCACCTCCATCATAGCAACGCACAAACAAATTGACATGACACTGTTCATGCAAAAGAATATGCAGACGTGTCATATAAACTTCTTCATAAGCACCAGACACATAAATCATAAAATATTGTTGTGGGTGAAGTACTTTTGATTTTCTTTTCGTTCTTGCCATTTGAGATACCTATACTGCTAACAGTTGAGTTTTAGACCTGACAGGTTTCCAAAACCTGTCAGGTCTGCCCTTGCCATGTTTTATAATTCTTGGCGTAATTGAATGGCTAAATCTTCTAATTTTTCACTTAAAAGAGGTACTGCGCCCAAACGTCCTAATTTGTATTGTTCATAAGCATCTTTGACATCACTAATCTTAACAAAGTCTTCAGCGTTACTAATTTGGGTTGCACCTCGCTGAGTTTTTTCAGCTAGAAAAATAGCGCGTTTATGATCAAGTAGCGTCATCAATTCCGTTTGATGACTGGTGAAAATAAATTGAGGGTAACGGTGTTTTTTTTGCAATTTGTTTTTATTGATGATGCGAATCATCACTTCAACCAAATCGGGATGAATAGCACTTTCAATTTCATCGACTAATAGTAGTCCATTATCTCTGAGGGTTAGCAAAATAAAATACAACAGCACATAAAGTCCCAATGTACCATGAGATTCACATTCCAATGGCAACATTTTGCCTAAATCTTGATGATGAAACTGGATATGCACTTGTCCATTTAAAAAATCATTTTGATGAGAAAAAATATCGGTAATATGCAAATCTAAGTGGCTTATCAAAGTTATTAGAGATTGTTTTAAAGCGGCGTTTTGCATCAAGTGGTTAGACACTTCGGTCATATAGCTTTCAAATTGTTTAGACACGACTTTGATGCTTTTGACATAGTTTAGAAATTGTCTGGCATAGTGTTGATTTTCTTCATGAGGTAATTTCGCTTTCACTAAATAACTTGATAAATGTAACATTTCTTGGTGAAGGCTTTCATATTGAAACAATAGCTTATCACTTTGAGTACCATAAGGGATAACTGTCAAAGATTCATTGACCGATTCAAGGATATCATGTTCGATTCTGAGCCGGTTCTCATACCAAAAATTGTTACCTTCGAGTATGATTTCACATTTAATGTGGATATGTTTATCTTCATTATTTTGATGGGCAAAAAATAAATGATGAGGTACAAAACCACCCTGATATAAACCAAAAATATCCCGAAAAAACTCAATGGCTTTAATCAAGTTCGTTTTTCCAGACGCATTATTTCCAAAAATAACCGCAACATTAGTGGGCGGAAAACTTCGGTTTTCACCACACAAATCCAGTCCAGATTCATCCCCAGATTCAAAAGAACGGAAATTTTCGATTTCAAAATAACTTAACATGTTTGTGTTTCCTCCGCATAGTTGCCAGTTTCGCGCTAAACAGACCAACCTAGCCGGTTTTTACTGGCGACTAAACTTTTTTGAATTTAGAATGTGAATCAAATCAATTATCAGCATAACCTTTTTGCGTATCTTCTCTAAATTCGGTGGAAAAAACCTGACAGGTTTCCAAAACCTGTCAGGTTTGGGCAAGCAAGCGTAGGGTGCGTCCCACGCACCTGACCTTTCTTGAACGGGTGCCTTCAGTTTATCGTTTTCAAACGGCAATAACCGCAATTAATGGTGCGTAGGACGCACCCTACGCTTGCTTTTTAAGCAAACTTCTGATGTTGCTGAATAATTTTTGCCAAAGACCTTAAAGCAGTATTAACTGATTTTGCATCAGGAAATATTTTGACGACATCTGGTTCAAGCATAATGAGTTTGACATCATTATGATATTGTTCAACATATTTGCCACGAATCCCACCTTTCATTTGAGAAAAGTCATATTCGTCTCGAAGCTCATCGTTTAATTCATCATCAATTTCCATGTTCATAAAATATCCGCTCCCGTTTTGTTGCCGGTCTCGCACTGATTATTCGGATGGTTTCACTGCGATACGTGTGTGAAATAACCAATACTTGATATTGGCTGGAAACCCCAATAATAAGATAACGTTCTTCCTGTTGGGAATGGTCAGGATCAGGATATGTGACAGACAAAGTATCCTCAAATACAGTGGAAGCTTCATCAAAAGTAATTCCATGTTTTTTGTGGTTAATTTCTGCTTTTTGCGGATTCCATTCAAAGTCTATCATAAATCGGTTCCTAAAAAGTTGGACTTTCGTTGGACATTTTTAGCAAGCGTAGGGTGGGTAGAAAACCCACCTAATCTGAATGTTGACTCAAATCATTTTTCATTAATTGAATACGGTGGGTTTAGCTACCCACTCTACGCTCGCTAATTGGTAATGATCATGTTCAGTATCAAAAATCAGTTCGATATCAATTTCTCCACCACGATAAGAAGGACAATAGTTCCCGTATTAATGTTCTCAATTTTTTAATGGTTATCTTGCCAAAATTATATGAATAGCCAGTGATTTCATTGGTGGAAGATAAAAATAAGGTGAAAAGTTATTCGTCATTCTTTGGTATACTTAACACCCTCCACTCTTCAAGTGTTTGAATCAGAACCGTCTGCTTGCTTCATATTTCTCAGATAAGAAACAATTTTAAGGTTAGCAAACTCTTTGTCGGATAGGTAGGCTGAGTATAAAAAATACAGGCTTAACCATCTGACGGTAGTAGCTATGGTGTATAAAACGATAAAAATATTTAAGTAATCAATAACCATAAATAACAGTAGGGAATTTCGTGCTGTAAACAACAGAATATAGACTGTTTTTATCGGAGAAATAACATTAAGTGAATAAATATCTATAGCACTGATATTATTAGTATTGCGAAACTCCAACAACTTTTCATAATCAAATGGTTCATTCGTTCCAAATGTATTGCCAAACATGCTGTCCATTGATGTTTCCATAGCCTTACTAAACAGCATTACAATACCTAACATATAATAAACATCATTACCGGTTTTATTAACCACGCCTATTATCACAGCACAAAATATTAACCATAATAAAATCATATCTGTACTACCATCTAGCCAAGCTCCATATTTTGAAGCCATATTTCTCATTCTAGCTACTTTGCCATCAACATAATCTAAAATGGCATAACAACCAACAAAAAATAATGCTATCAAATTATATAAATGTTCTCCTTGGGCAAGTGCTAAGAAAATAAAAGGTACAAAAACAACAAAACCAAAAATTGTAACTTGATTTGCTGTTATTTTAGTTTTATTAACAATTAATTTTGCTATCCACAAGGAAATTATCTCTATGGGATAAACTAAATATTCTTTATCTTTCACTTCTTTATAGCTCATAGTAAAATCCTATTCAATTATTTTAACCTGTTTTAAGTAAATATAATTCGTATGCTGGAATAGGTTTGCAACCTGTTCCTGAACGTTTTTGTTTGGAAGTCAGAGCAATTAAACGTTACGAACGGGGTTGCCAAACCCCGTCCAGCATGCATATAAGTAAGTATAATTAAAATTGAATGTCATTCTGTAACCGGAACAACAATAATCCCAATTCCTCTCCCTGCCCATTTTGTGACTCTAAATAACCTTATGCTATCCTGATTCCACCAACTTATTGTTTTAAAAGACATTTCCCCCCCCCCCGAATTT
>Ga0233404_10000243_pt1 | contig 14977 bp, 7 predicted proteins | sample Na_oxic_2_MG_FD_179861 | JGI IMG/M metagenome (GOLD analysis project Ga0233404, IMG submission 179861) | Seawater microbial communities from Saanich Inlet, British Columbia, Canada - Na_oxic_2_MG | ecosystem: Environmental > Aquatic > Marine > Inlet | place: Canada: British Columbia | collected...
TTGGCGCATCCGTAGCTGTTAGCGGTGATACAGTGGTGGTTGGGGCATTTGGTGATGACGACCACGGCCGAAGTACCGGTTCAGCCTATGTGTTTGTCAAACCAGAGAGTGGCTGGGCAACCGCTAGCACTTATAATGCCAAACTGACCGCCAGCGACGGGGCAAAAGATGATTTGTTCGGCCGCTATGTAGCTATCAGCGATGATACCGTGGTGGTTGGGGCAACCTATGATGACGACCACGGCAGCAGTTCCGGTTCAGCCTATGTGTTTGTCAAACCAGAGAGTGGCTGGGCAACCACTAGCACTTATAATGCCAAACTGACCGCCAGCGACGGGGCAGCATATGATAATTTCGGCTTTTCTGTAGCTATCAGCGATGATACCGTGGTGGTTGGGGCCAGTGGGGATAACTACTCAGAAGGTTCAGCCTATGTGTTTGTCAAACCAGAGAGTGGCTGGACCACCACTAGTACTAACAATGCCAAACTGACCGCCAGCGACGGGGCAGGAATGGATGATTTCGGCTTTTCTGTAGCTATCAGCGATGATACCGTGGTGGTTGGGGCACGGAGGAGTGATGACGATAAAGGGAAGGATTCAGGTTCAGCCTATGTGTTTGTCAAACCAGAGAGTGGCTGGGTCACCACTAGTATTTATAATACCAAACTAACCGCCAGCGACGGGGCAGCAGGAGATTGGTTCGGCTACTCTGTAGCTATCAGCGATGATACCGTGGTGGTTGGGGCATTGTATGATGACGATAAAGGGGAGAACTCAGGTTCGGCCTATGTGTTTGTCAAACCAGAGAGTGGCTGGGCAACCGCTAGCACTTATAATGCCAAACTGACCGCCAGCGACGGGGCAGAACATGATCAGTTCGGCAACTCTGTAGCTATCAGCGATGATACCGTGGTGGTTGGGGCAAACTATGATGACGATAAAGAGGAGAACTCAGGTTCGGCCTATGTGTTTGTCAAACCAGAGAGTGGCTGGATCACCACTAGTATTTATAATACCAAACTAACCGCCAGCGACGGGGCAAAAAATGATCAGTTCGGCAACTACTCTGTAGCTATCAGCGATACCGTGGTGGTTGGGGCACATAAGGATGATGATAAAGGGAAGGATTCAGGTTCGGCTTACATATTTGTGATAGATAATGATGGTGATGGGGTGAATAATGTCGATGACAATTGTCCTAATGATAAAAACCCGGACCAAAAAAATACTGACAAAGACAAACAAGGCGATGTCTGCGACACCGATGACGACAATGATGGTGTGCCAGATCATAAAGATAACTCGCGATTAGTCTATAATCCGGCTCAAAAAGATACCGATGGTGATGGTATCGGCGATGTCAGCGACACCGATGACGACAATGATGGTGTGCCAGATCATAAAGATAACTCGCGATTAGTCTATAATCCGGCTCAAAAAGATACCGATGGTGATAATATCGGCGATGTCAGTGATAATTGTCTAACCCTTAAAAACCCGGACCAAAAGGATACGGATAATGATGGTAGCGGTGATGTCTGCGAAGCAGCAGCCAAATTAAAGGAAGCAGAAGCCAAATTAGCGACGGAGAATAAAGCCAAAGAAGCGGCACTCAAAGCTCAAAAGGAAGCAGAAGCCAAATTAGAGACGGAGAATAAAGCCAAAGAAGCGGCACTCAAAGCTCAAAAGGAAGCAGAAGCCAATTTAAAAAAGGTAAAAGCCAAATTAGCGGCAGCACTCAAAGCTCAAAAGACAGCTGTAAAAGACATTCAACTTGGGTTTGATCATTCCTGCCTCTTAACCACAACCGGCGATGTCAAGTGCTGGGGGGATAACCAATTTGGCCAACTCGGCGATGGCACGAAAAAAGCTCAAGAGAAGCCGGTGACGACGGTATCCGGCTTGAGTGATGTCCGTGCGATTGCGGTTGGGAACTACCATTCCTGCGCACTAACGACGACGGGCGGTGTCAAGTGCTGGGGGAAGAACCATAGGGGTCAACTCGGCGATGGCACGAAAGAAAAGAAAAATGAGCCGGTAGAGGTATCCGGCTTGAATGGTGTCGGTTGCTTGAGTGGTGTCCGTGCGATTGTGCTTGGGGAAAACTATTCCTGTGCGCTAACGGCGACCGGCGGTGTCAATTGCTGGGGGTGGAACAATCGTCAATTCGGCATTAACGACACCGCAGATCAAGTTTATCCAGTGGTAGCGATGTCCGACTTGAGTGGTGTCGCGTTTGGGGCGGGTAGTTCGTGCCACGAGGAAGGCGTTAGCCGAATAGGTGGTGTGCTTGGGGCGGGTGCTAGTCATTCCTGTGCGGTAACGATGACCGGTGATGTCATGTGCTTGGGGGATAACAGTTCTGGTCAACTCGGCAGTCCTGATCAACTCGGCGACGATGGCATCGAAAAAAAATGGCGACGTAAGTCGGAGAAGGTATCAAACTTGAGTGGTGTCCGTGCGGTTGCGCTTGGGAATTCTCATTCCTGTGCGCTAACAACAACCGGCAATGTCGAGTGCTGGGGGTCTAACCAATATGGCCAACTCGGCAATGGCAGTACCGTAAAGCAATATGAACAACCGGTGAAGGTATCAGACTTGAGTGGTGTCCGTGCGATTGCGCTGGGGCTTTCTCATTCCTGTGCGCTAATGACAACCGGCCGTGTCATGTGCTGGGGGCAGAACAACACTGGCCAACTCGGCGATGATAGTACCACCGAGCAACAAAAGAAACCGGTGGAGGTATTAGGCTTGAGTGATGTCAGTGCAATTACGGTTGGGGCCTACCATTCCTGCGCGCTAATGACGACTGGCGGTGTCAAGTGTTGGGGGTATAACTATTATGGTCAACTCGGCGATGGCAGTACCACTTATCGCCACAAGCCCGTAGATGTGCAGCTAGACAGCGATTAGCTTTAGTGAATTTGTGGTTTTTCTGTAGTTGTGGTACTGGGATCATTGAATGGGAAAGTTTTATTATTTAAGGGCCAAGGGATTGCCCCTACAAACCATTGTTTTTTGTAGGGGCAAACCGATTTGGTTGGCCCATTCTGGATTTGAATCAATCCCATTAAATGAGCCCAGTGCCAGATGAGTCAGCACGATACATCGCTGACTTTATAAAAATCGCAACCAAGTCGGTTGCGTGGTTCACATAAAAGCACTTCAGCCAATTTCATTTGCTTGACTGAAGAATGCTATATAGTTTTTCAGGTAAATAACTTCACAAAAACCGGCTAGGTTTTGAAAACCTAGCCGGTTTGAGCGAGAAATTATTTTTCTGAACGTCTATAGTGTGTTTCGAGGCATAAGGTCACAGTGAGCCTAAGCCACAAGTATTAAATCGTTCCGGATTGTAACGGATTTAGGGGATGTAAAGAGTTACGGTGTGTTCACCTACAATTTTGGGTGCTGGTGCGAACCGATATGTTCGCCCCAAAATCCGTCACAATCAGAATCGTTCGTTAAGTACTGAAGCGCACAAGTTTTATTGTTTTTTGGAGTCCAAACCTTTAGATTTATTGCCGTGTGCCAAATCTGAAGGTTTGGACTCCATAATACTAATTTAGTGCTTCAGTACTTATCAACGTTGATGAAATTTTGGTTTGGGGCTCATTTCGTGATATAATGTAACTCGTCCCTTATTTAATTAATTACACATTTGTAATTATGTATTGGGACTTATTAGGAGTCAACTTAATTATATAATTATGTTTATGTCAAATGGTTTTTCTAGATGGTTAAGGGAATTTTCCCCTCATACCGCCCCCGTTTTGCCGGGTGGAACGTACAGAAGTGGTTTGAACAAAGCCACCATGCTTTTGATACTAACGGTACCTCTGTTTTTCTTGTCACCGGCTTATGCCACTCCCCCACCGGTTGACACCGACGGTGATGGTATTGCAGATGCACACGATGAGGCCCCAAACGATCCACAAGCACCGGGGGTTGGTATCCCGGCTGTCTATCTGCAAGATAGCGACAATGAGAATAATGCTCATACCGGCTCAGCCGATAAAGATATCGGAAAAGGTATCCAAAAAAGTGATTCCAACCACCCGATTGAGCTTAACATTTATGTAGATAAGGCCAAACCTTTTACAAGTGCTTATTTATCGGTCTTCATTAATGATGTTGATTTTGATTTTGACAAAGGTGAATGGGATGAGATATTTCTTAATGGGCATAGCCTTGGTTTAGCAATGGGTGAGAACGACCTAGATTACAGCACTTTGTTTCTTATTCCCGATCCTTCATGGGTACAGTTGGGCGATAACTTAGTAGAAGTCTATGTTGACCAAAACCCAAAAAGCAATATAAATTGGGCTGCAACATTAGAACGTGCCGAGTTGGTGGTAGATCCAGCACCGCAAGATGCCTTTGTTCGGACACTGACGACTAGCAAGCCGGGGTATGATTACAACACACAAGTAACCGTGAGTTTGGAAGTTGATACCAAGTTGGCATCGCAAGATGTCGTTATTGAAGGCATTTTACGTGATGCAAAGGGTAGTGTTATTCATTTTGATAATAATTCATCTGCCAAAAAGTGGCATTTAACTGGAACCAATGATGAACCATATCAGTGGAATATTTCCCTACCATCAAGTGGTAATGATGGGGTGTGGGCAGTCACGATAACTGTTTATGACAAACAGACGTACTTGTTCCAAGATATGAAAACCGTTACCTTTAACGTACCTGATAGGGGTTCCATACCTCCGGTAGTAAAGGGCATTAAACCAAGTGTTAGTGCCATAGGTAAAAGTAGTCCGATCACGATCAGTGGTACTAACTTTGTGTCAGGGGCAACCACTTGTACTATTGGGGGATTACCAGTAATTAACCTCAAAGTCGTCAATAACACGACAATTTCCGGGAATTCTGATTCCTCTTTAAAAGGAGATGTCCAGCATGATGTCATTTGTACTACCGACGGCGGAACTAGTACTCTAGGAGAAGCTTTCAAAGTAATTTTGTCTACGACGAAGTCCAGCACCAGTTCATTTACTCTCAATTGGACTGATTTTGTGGGTGCATCTGGCTATCTGATTATGTGCAATGTTGCTAACATTTTCACCGCGCCGGTAGATGGTACGGCACAAACTGATGATACCGATTGCTCTGACGGTGGCGGAAAAAATATCGCTCAGGGTGTGGGAACTTATACGTGGACTGGCTTAAATCCAAGCACTCCGTATTTCTTCCGCATTTATCCCTACAGCAATAGCGGTACTAATATTGCCTACAAAATCGACGGTGCTATGTCGGTTGCTTCTAAATCTGTGAAAATTATGAGTTCTGCTACCGTAAGCGGTCCCGGCAATACTCTAACGAATGCAGCTAGAAAAGACATTAAACTTGGGCTTTATCATTCTTGCCTATTAACCACTGCTGGCGGTGTCAAGTGCTGGGGGATGAACAATTTTGGTCAACTCGGCAATGGCAGTACCACTGACCGACATCAGCCGGTGGCTGTATCAGGCTTGAGTCATGGTGTCAGTGCGGTTGCGCTTGGGGGAGCTCATTCCTGTGCGCTAACGACGACCGGCGGTGTCAAGTGCTGGGGGCAGAACAATTTTGGTCAACTCGGCGATGGCAGTACCACCAATCGACATCATCCAGTGGTTGTCTCCGGCTTGAGTAGTGATGTCAGTGCGATTGCGCTTGGGGCATGGCATTCCTGTGCGCTAATGACGACCGGTGGTGTCAAGTGCTGGGGGTGGAACAACTACGGCCAACTCGGCGATGGTAGTACCACAGTTCGACTTCAGCCGATGGTTGTATCAGACTTGAGTGGTGTCCGTGCGATTGCGGTTGGGGCTACCCATTCCTGTGTGCTAATGACGACGGGTGGTGTCAAGTGCTGGGGGAGTAACGAGTTTGGTGAACTCGGCGATGACAGTAACACAAATCAACATCGTCCAGTGGCGGTTTCCGGCTTGAGTAGTGGTGTCAGTACGATTGCGCTTGGGATTTATTATTCCTGTGCGCTAATGACAACGGGCGGTGTCAAGTGCTGGGGGCAGAACAACAACGGTCAACTCGGCGATGGTAGTACCACAAAACGACATCAGCCGGTGACGGTATCCGGCTTGAGTGGTGTCCGTGCGATTGCGGTTGGGGGAAGTCATTCCTGTGCGCTAACGACGACCGGCGGTGTCAAGTGCTGGGGGCAGAACCACAAAGGTCAACTCGGCGATGGCAGTACCATTAATCGATATCAGCCGGTGACGGTTTCCGGCCTAAATAATAATGTCAGTGCGATTAGGTCAGGGGGCATGCTTTCCTGTGCGCTAATGACGACGGGCGCGGTCAAGTGCTGGGGGCAAAACGACAAGGGTCAATTCGGCGATGGCAGTACCACTAATCGCAATATTCCCATAGATGTACAGTTGGGAGACGGCGAGAAGCGATTAGTCCCGAAGCCGGAGAAAAAAGCTCCTAATGAAGCCCACACAATGAAAAATGGTGCTCACATTATCAATCTAGTATCCGGTCAAACCATGAATAATATCAATTTCGGTAACACTCGCGTTCCGCCGCCGCCGCCACCGCTTCCTGAACATGGAACCGGTATAATTCAGGGCCAGAAGTGGAATGATCTAAACGGTGATGGTAAAATTGACGTGGGTGAACCGGGTTTAGCCGGTGTGATTATCTATTTGGACTTGAATGATGATGGTGTCCTTGGAAAAAATGAGCCCTATCAAATCACCAATGAACAAGGCCACTACATATTTTCAAATTTGAAGGCCGCAACTTATGTGGTACGTGAGCAAGTTCCTGATGGTTATAGGCAAACATATCCACCGGTGCATCCACCCGTTAGAATAGTGTACTAAAGATGTTGTTGCTTCAGATGAGCATATTGAATTCATAGAGCATAGCATAAGTTTGTAATACTTTTTGGAGTTCAAAGCTTCAGCTTTGAACATGAGCAAAGTACCGAGGGCCAAATCTGAAGGTTTGGACTCCATAATATTCTTACTTTTTGGAGTTCAAAGCTTCAGCTTTGGACATGAGCAAAGTACCGAGGGCCAAATCTGAAGGTTTGGACTCCATAATATTTATATTTATGCTTTAGTATTTGTGCTTTAGTGAATTTGTTGCTATTCTGTAGTTGTGGTACTGGGATCGTTGAATGGGAAAGTTTTATTTAAGGGCAACCACAAGGGATTGCCCCTACAAACCATTGTTTTATGTAGGGGCATTCGATTTGGTGGCCCACTCTTGATTTGAATCAATTCCATTAAATGACCCCAGTGTTGTTTTTCAGATTAAATAAATTTGACAGAAACCAAGTTTTTTGAATATACTGTGGCTTCTCAGAATTTAATATTTTCTGAATATCTGGTTAATTAGCTTTTGTTAATTAGCTTTATTGTATTATTTATTTCTCAACTTTTTGGAGTATTAAATTTAATATGAAATCTCAACAAAGAGGAACTCTCATCACGAAAGTTCCGATATTGAGGCAGTTATTTGCCCGGCTGTTAAGCCAAAGGCCGTTTGGAAATCGGCAAGGCTTAAAAACCGGCGGGTTATTGTTATTGGCCGGATTGACGTTTACAATCTCACCAGTGAATGCAGCTGTAAAAGACATTCAAGCAGGGGAACATCATACCTCGGAGAAAAAAGAGCGATTAGTCCCGAAGCCGGAGAAAAAAGAGCGAATCGTCCCGATGCCGGAGAAAAAAGAGCGAATCGTCCCGAAGCCGGAGAAAAAAGAGCGAATCGTCCCGATGCCGGAGAAAAAAGAGCGAATCGTCCCGATGCCGGAGAAAAAAGAGCGAATCGTCCCGAAACCGGAGAAAAAAGAGCGAATCGTCCCGATGCCGGAGAAAAAAGAGCCTAATGAAGCCCACACAATGAAGAATGGTGCTCACATAATAAATCTAATGTCCGGTCAAACCATGAATAATATCAATTTCGGTAACACTCGCACGCCGGAACGGCCTCCTGAACATGGCGGTATAATTCAGGGCCTGAAGTGGAATGATCTAAACGGTGATGGTAAAATTGACGTGGGTGAACCGGGTTTAGCCGGTGTGATTATCTATTTGGACTTGAATGATGATGGTGTCCTTGGGGGGAATGAGCCCTATCAAATCACCGATAAACAAGGCCACTACAGATTTTCAAATTTGAGGGCCGCAACTTATGTGATACGTGAGCAAGTTCCTGATGGTTATAGGCAAACATATCCACCGGTGCATCCACCCGTTAGAATAGTGTACTAAAGTATGTTGTTGCTTCAGATGAGCATATTGAGTTCATAGAGCATAAGTTTTAATACTTTTTGGAGTTCAAAGCTTCAGCTTTGGACATGAGCAAAGTACCGAGGGCCAAATCTGAAGGTTTGGACTCCATAATATTCTTACTTTTTGGAGTTCAAAGCTTCAGCTTTGGACATGAGCAAAGTACCGAGGGCCAAATCTGAAGGTTTGGACTCCATAATATTCATATTTATGCTTTAGTATTTATGCTTTAGTGAATTTGTTGCTATTCTGTAGTTGTGGTACTGGGATCGTTGAATGGGAAAGGTTTATATTTAAGGGCCAAGGGATTGCCCCTACAAATCATTGTTTTTTTGTAGGGGCATTCCGATTTGGTTGGCCCACTCTTGATTTGAATCAATCCCATTAAATGACCTCAGTGTTGTTTTTCAGATTAAATAAATTTGACAGAAACCAAGTTTTTTGAATAGACGATGGTTTCTTAGAATTTAATTTTTCTGAATATCTGGTTTAATTAGCTTTTGTTAATTAGCTTTCTTGTATTATTTTATTTCTTTCTCAACTTTTTGGCGAAAATTATTATGATGAAAACTACACCAGCAATGCGCTGGAAAAAATGGCGGCGAGCCGGGTTGTTTTCCCTAGCTATTTTCGGGGCGACCAATCTATATGCAGCCCAAGACAATAAAGGTACGGACTTTATCGTGGGGTTTTTACCTAATCACTCCGACAGCATTAGCAGTTCTTTTGATGAAATACATCTCACGAGCGATGTTTCCACGACTGTCACTGTCGAATACCCGGTGAACTCTCCTAGCTTTACCAAGACGGTATCTGTTTCACCGGGGGTTATTACAACGGTGTCTTTTCCTAACACCAATCCGGCATATAGTTGGACAAATAATGCGGTGACAAATAATGCTGTACACGCCTATGCGAGTGATGAGTTTACCCTTTATATGGTGAACAAAGAGGAGTTTACCTCTGATGCGGCATTAGCGTTACCGGTGGATGTGCTGGGTACTGAATACATTGTGATGTCTTATGGTGAGAATCGCAGTCAATTTGCCGTCTATGCTACTGAAGACAACACAACTGTTACTATAACACCGTCTGCTTCGTTTGATTCACGTCCAGCAGGTACACCTTTTAAAGTTACCCTTAAAAGAGGGGAAGGATATTTTACGCAAGCGAATGTTGATCTCACGGGTACGTTTATCTCAGCAAACAAACCAGTCGGTTTAAGCAATGGTGCTGCCTGTAAAAGTATTGGGAAAGGTAGATGTGATCACCTATTTCAGATGGCACCTCCAGTATCAGCTTGGGGAACAACAGCCCTCGTTTCTGGTTTGCCTAACGGTGTTCAATATCGCATTTTAGCTGTAGAGAATGGTACAACTGTTTCACAAGATGGTTCTTCTATTTCGACGCTTGCTGCTGGCCACTTTCATTCGACCGGCACACTAAGCGGGAATCATGTTTTTGAAGCAAATAAGCCAATTTTGGTGGCGGCTTTTATGGAAGGCAGTGGTAATAAATACCCAGGTGATCCTGCTATGGGAAACATAGTGCCTCCAGAGCAATTTTTAAATCGCTACACTTTTTCAACGATAGGAGGTGGGCTATTTAGTCAGCACCACTTGCAGGTTACGGTTGACAATAGCGAGACGAGTACCATAACTCTCGACGGTTCACCCATTGGCGCGAACAATTTTACGGCGATAAAGGGAACGGGCTATTCAATTGCTACAATTACCTTACCTGAAGGTTCGCATAACACAGTTTCTAAATTAGGACATGGGATTTTTGTGATTGGTCTTGCCAATCGTAACTCTTACCTATATCCGGGTGGTAGTCAACTCGGTGGCATCATCATAGGTAACAACACACCGGTTGTTGCCAATGTTAACGTTGGTGGGACACCGGTAGTAAATAGTGCTTTGACGGTCAGCTATACATATAGTGATACTGAGGGTGATTTGGAAGGTGCTAGTACTTTTCAATGGTTAGTGGCTTCTGATGCAGCCGGTACTAACAAGGTAGCTATTTCGGGTGCTACTAACAATACTTACACCCCAACCACAAGTGACCTCAAAAAGTACATTACTGTTGAAGTAACGCCGGTCGCCAAAACGGGTACGACAGTGGGTACACCGGTTGAGGCGAGCTTTGTAGGCCCGGTGGTTGATAAAGAGCGATTAGTCCCGAAACCGGAGAAAAAAGAGCCTAATGAAGCCCACACAATGAAAAATGGTGCTCACATAATAAATCTAATGTCCGGTCAAACCATGAATAATATCAATTTCGGTAACACTCGCGTTGTTACGCCGCCGCTAGGTATAATTCAGGGCCTGAAGTGGAATGATCTAAACGGTGATGGTAAAATTGACGTGGGTGAACCGGGTTTAGCCGGTGTGATTATCTATTTGGACTTGAATGATGATGGTGTCCTTGGAGGGAATGAGCCCTATCAAATCACCGATAAACAAGGCCACTACAGATTTTCAAATTTGAGGGCCGCAACTTATGTGGTGCGTGAGCAAGTTCCGGATGGTTATAGGCAAACATATCCACCGGTGCATCCACCCGTTAGAATAGTGTACTAAAGTATGTTGTTGCTTCAGATGAGCATATTGAATTCATAGAGCATAAGTTTTAATACTTTTTGGAGTTCAAAGCTTCAGCTTTGGACATGAGCAAAGTACCGAGGGCCAAAGTCTTACGGTTTGGACTCCATCGCATAGGTTTGGAGTTCAAACCGTAAGACTTTGGACATGAGCAAAGTACCGAGAGCCAAATCTGAAGGTTTGGACTCCATCGCATAAGTTTGTAATACTTTTTGGAGTTCAAACCGTAAGACTTTGGGCATGAGCAAAGTATAGTTAGGCGATTGCGTTAATTTAATATACCCGTTTTTAACTAGTCAGACCTGACAGGTTTTCAAAACCTGTCAGGTCTTTTCGGGTATTTATATTTTGCCGCAACTGCCTTACCTAATTTAACGAGTACTTGAATTGTTCTTCTGTAGTTGTGGTACTGGGATCGTTGAATGGGAAAGTTTCACATTTAAGGGCCAAGGGATTGCCCCTACAAACAATTGTTTTTTTTGTAGGGGCATTCCGATTTGGTGGCCCACTCTGGATTTGAATCAATCCCATTAAATGATCCCAGTGTTGTTTTTCAGATTAAATTAATTTCACCGAAACTAAGTTTTTTGAATAGACTATGGTTTCTTAGAATTTAATTTTTCTGAATATCTGGTTAATTAGCTTTGGTTAATTAGCTTTTATTGTATTATTTCTTTCTCAACTTTTTTGGAGTATTAATTTAATATGAAATCTCAACAAAGAGGAACTCTCATCACGGGAGTTCCGATACTGGGGCAATTATTTGCCCGGCTGTTAAGCCAAAGGCTGTTTGGAAATTGGCAAGGCTTAAAAACCTGCGGGTTATTGTTATTGACAGGATTGATGTTTACAATCTCACCGGTGAATGCAGCTATGAAAGACATTCAAGTGAATGCAGCTATGAAAGACATTCAAGGTGGGAGTCTTCATACCTGCGTATTAACCACAGCAGGTGATGTCAAGTGCTGGGGGATGAACGGATATGGTCAACTCGGCGATGGCAGTACCACGGATAGTGCTTATCCAGTGGCGGTCTCAGGCTTGAATAGTGATGTCAGTGCGATTGCAACTGGGTCTGGATATACCTGTGCACTAATGACAACGGGTGGTGTCAAGTGCTGGGGGACTAACCATGGAGGTCAACTCGGCAATGGCAGTACCACACCCTATCCTAATGTTAATCCAGTAACTGTCTTGGGCTTGAGTAGTGGTGTCCGTGCGATTGCGCTTGGATTTAATCATTCCTGTGCACTAATGACGACGGGTGGTGTCAAGTGCTGGGGGGGTAACCGTAAAGGTCAACTCGGCGATGGCAGTACCAAATCAAGTCCACAGCCGGTGGATGTATTTGGCTTGAGTAGTGGTGTCCGTGCGATTGCGCTTGGATTTAATTATTCCTGTGCACTAATGACGACGGGCGGTATCAAGTGCTGGGGGGTTAACAGTACAAGTCAACTCGGCGATGGCAGCACCACAAATCAAGTTCGTCCAGTGGCAGTCTCAGCCTTGAGTAGTGGTGTCAGTGCGATTGCGCTTGGGCACGGCTTTTCCTGTGTGCTAACGATGACGGGCGGTGTCAAGTGCTGGGGGGGGAACTCATCAGTTCTTCCTGGCGATGGCACTTCTTCGGTGGATATATTAGACAGTGGCGCCAGTGCAATTGATCTTGGGAACTCGCATGCCTGTGCGCTAATGACGACGGGCAATGTCAAGTGCTGGGGGAGGAACGTAAAGGGTCAACTCGGCGATGGCAGTACCAAATCAGGTCAACAGTTGGTGGATGTATTAGACTTGAGTGGTGTCAGTGCAATTGGGCTTGGGGAAGAGCATTCCTGTGCGCTGATGACGACGGGCGGTGCTAAGTGCTGGGGATCTAACGATTTTGATAAACTCGGCGATGGTAGTGCCGCTCATCAAAATATTCCCGTAGATGTGAAGTTTGGAAACAACGAGGAAGCTTCTGTAACTCCAGAACCAAGCACACACCCCGCCGGTTTTGGTGCAACGGCTGGCCCCACTTCAATGACTCTCAATTGGAAAGATTCTGTAGATGCTTCTGGCTATTTGATTATGTGCAACGTTGCTGAAAGTTTCACCGCTCCGGTAGATGGCACGGCACAAACTGACGATACCTATTGCTCTGACGGTGGTGTAAAAAATGTCGCTCAAGGTGTTGGAACTTATACGTGGACTGACTTAAATCCAGAGACTCAGTATTATTTCCGAGTTTATCCTTACAGCAACAAAATGGGTCCTAATATTGATTACAAAACCGACGGTACAGTGCCAAATACAAAAAGTACTACACTGTTTCCATAGCCCAGCACACACCCGGCAACGGCTGGAACCACTTCAGAACCAGTGCCCAACGCTCAAAAGATAGCTGTAAAAGACATTCAACTTGGGTTTGACCATTCCTGTCTCTTAACCACAACCGGCGATGTCAAGTGCTGGGGGTCTAACGAATATGGTCAACTCGGCGATGGCACTACCACAAATCAAAATAAGCCGGTGACGACGGTATCCGACTTTATTATCCGTTCGCTTACGGTTGGGAAGCGCCGTTATTTCTTAGGGCTTTTAACAGGAATCCGTGCGAAAGTCCATGCGATTGCGGTTGGGAACTACCATTCCTGTGCGATAACGACGAGAGGTCTCTTTTGCTGGGGGTCTAACGAACATGGTCAACTCGGCGATGGCACTACCACAAATCAAAATGAGCCGGTGCCGGTATCCGGCTTGAATGGGGACGGTCACTTGAGTGATGTCCGTGCGATTGTGCTTGGGGAAAACTATTCCTGTGCGCTAACGACGACTGGCGGTGTCAATTGCTGGGGGTGGAACAATCGTCAACTCGGCATTATGAACAACATCACAGATCAAGTTCATCCAGTGGCGATATCCGACTTGAGTGGTGTCCGTGCGCTTAGGGCCGGTAGTAGTCATTCCTGTGCGCTAACGATGACCAATAATGTCATGTGCTTGGGGTCTAACCTATCTGGTCAACTTGGCGATGGCACTATCACTTCGCGATATAAGTCGAAGGAGGTATTAGCTTTGAGTGATGTCCGTGCGATTGCGCTGGGACATCTTCATTCCTGTGCGCTAACGATAACCGGCGATGTCGAGTGCTGGGGGTCTCACAAATATGGCCAACTCGGCGATGGCACTACCACAGGTGAAGGTAAACAGAAAAATAAACCGGTGAAAGTAGACTTAAGTGATGTCCATGCGATTGCACTTGGGTATCATCATTCCTGTGCGCTAATGACGACGGGTGGTGTTAAGTGCTGGGGGCAGAACGACACTGGTCAACTCGGCGATAGTACCACCAAGCAACAAAATAAACCGGTGAAAGTATTTGGCTTGAGTGGTGGTGTCAGTGCGATTACGGTTGGGGCCCACCATTCCTGTGCGCTAATGACGACGGGCGGTGTCAAGTGTTGGGGGTATAACTATCATGGTCAACTCGGCGATGGCAGTAGTAAGAATGAACGCTACAAGCCCGTAGATGTGCAGCTAGACAGCGATTAGCTTTAGTGGTTATAAGCTGATTGGTTATTGGGATAGTGGCCACAGAACTGGTAGCGTTAATTACCTGACAGTAGCGATGTATGCTAACACTGCTACATTTGGTACGGATACTAAAACTCAGTGTGTGGCCGATGTTCAAATAATTGCATCAAACATGCAAATACGGTGCGTAACATTCGTTATTAGCTTTTATTGTATCCGACATTCCGCACAAGCTATTCGTGAAAATTGAATTTTATAACCCATTGATTTATTTGAGGCACTAAATATTTTTCCATTTCGTTTTGATCCTTTGACAACAAAGTGACAAAATCAAAAAAAATGCTCAAAATGGATGGCGGTGCTTTTAGTATATCAAATTGTTTTTAAAAGATTTTAATATTATTTAATTTAAGAAAGCTTGTGCGGAATGTCGGTTGTATTATTTCTTTCTCAATTTATTTAGGTGAAAATTATTATGATGAAAACTACACCAGCAATGCGCTGGAAAAAATGGCGGCGAGCCGGGTTGTTTTCCCTTGCTTTTTTTGGGGCGACCAATCTATATGCAGCCCAAGACAATAAGGGTACGGAC
>Ga0233404_10000246_pt1 | contig 14838 bp, 16 predicted proteins | sample Na_oxic_2_MG_FD_179861 | JGI IMG/M metagenome (GOLD analysis project Ga0233404, IMG submission 179861) | Seawater microbial communities from Saanich Inlet, British Columbia, Canada - Na_oxic_2_MG | ecosystem: Environmental > Aquatic > Marine > Inlet | place: Canada: British Columbia | collected...
TGTGCTGGGAGTTTAATCAGCCCTGATAAAAATCCGTTTGATTCCCTAATCCGTTGTACTTAGTTATGTAGGGTGGGCAGCGTGTTTTTGCTGCCCACCAGCCCAAACAAGAAGAAGTGGTGGGCAAAAAAAAACTTGCCCACCCTACATGGCTGAGTTATGTAGGGTGGGCAGCGTGTTTTTGCTGCCCACCAGCCCAAACGAGAAGAAGCGGTGGGCAAAAAAAAACTTACCCACCCTACATGGCTGATTCCATTTATTTTGATGAAATTCTTTTTCTAAACATCTATATTATGATAGAATGTTTGATTGACTTTTAATTAACAAATTAATTGTGACAAAAACTTCACAAGCCTCGAACTGAAATATTAAGGTAAAAAAATGATACAAGCAAGAACCGAAGCAGCGAAAGTCAACTTTCAATTTTCGGTAGAGGTGAAACTTAATAAGCCGATTAATAATTTACATCCAGAATGTATTCAAACAGCGATTGAGAGGCTTATTACCGATAACCTCCATGCTTTTAGGGGTAATTCACCTGAGGAAATTTTGCTCAATGTTTGGGTTTCTCCTAAGAACAAATTTATGGAACAGGATTTTGGAAGACAACCAAACTCACAACTCCCCATTGTTACTGAAAAACAAAGAAAAGAAATGTCATTAGCCCTCCAAAAACTAGGCGATGAAGACTTAGAATGGACAAACGACATCATATCTGCTCGGAAAAACAAACAATATCTTCCCCCTTTTTTTGACGAATAAATAATGACAAAAAATTCTGATGAACGTTTATTAGATACAAATATCTGTATCGCTTACATGAATGCGTGTGCGAAGGCAGAAAATAAACGAACACTCAAACAACAGCAAGTATTTGAAAAATTTGAATCAATCAAAGGCAATGTCACTCTTTGTATGAGTGAAGCTACTCTTGGTGAACTGTTATTTGGTGCTGAAAAGTCGCAAAACAAAACCAAGAATTTAAAAAGAATTGAAATACTAAAAAATGTCGTTTCACCATTGCTTGTCGATCTGGAAGTCTGGGAAATTTTTGGTCAGATAAAAGCTGAATTACAAAAATTAGGAAAACCAATAGATGATATGGATATTCTAATTGCTGCTACTGCGAAAAAATATAAGCTGGTGCTTGTTAGCAGCGACGCGAATATGAATAATTTGGATTTTTTACAATCTATCTCAATTAAAAGGGAAAATTGGACTAAGGTTAAAGTTATGTAGCCCAAACGAGAAGAAGCGGTGGGCAAAAAAAAACTTGCCCACCCTACATGGCTCATACTTATTCTCCCATTTCGGTGGCGAGCGGTGTCACCAATTCATCCAGATGAGCGGTGTCAAGTGAGAGTTCATTAAGCAAGTCGCTTTCTGAAAACGGATTGTTAAATTTTTTCTTAAACCCATTGAGCGGCTTGATCATAATTCCTTCTTTTGTGACTTCCACCGCAACGACTGTACCGGCTTCAAAATGAGCTAATCGACTCAAGGACTTGGTAATCCGTAAACCCAAGCCATTCCCCCACTTTTGTAGGGTTGTTTCCTGTCTCGCAAAGTGCATTATTTATACCTCTTGTTTAACTATTGTTTGAACTTTCATATTGAAGAAAATCATAGCAAGCGTTGGATGCACCTGACTTTTCTTGAATAGGTGCGCCTTCAGTTTATCGTTTTCAAACGGCAATAACCGCAATTAATGGTGCTAAGGTAAGCCCCTACGCTTGCTCGCCATTCTGCATAAGTGAGTACAGCGGATTTTAGAATTTAACGGATTGATTTATGCTGGGAGTTTAATCAGCCCTGATAAAAATCCGTTTGATTCCCTAATGCGTTGTACTTAGTTATGTAGGGTGGGCAGCGTGTTTTTGCTGCCCACCAACCCAAACGAGAAGAAGCGGTGGGCAAAAAAAAACTTGCCCACCCTACATGGCTACGCTTGCTAAGCAACCGCTTTCATTTCAACTTGATTCACACACGCCAGCCAATCATCCCACATAGCTGGGTCTGCTGTCATTCCATCTTCTAAAATTTGAAGCTCACCAAGTAATGCACCAATATCATCAGAATGAGTTTGCTCGTAATAATCGTCAAGAAACAGGCACATTGCTGCAAAGCCTTCTTGAACTGTGAGTGTTTTCATTTTTTTGCTCCTTATAATTATCCCAGCATAATGGGTGATGAAAATCCGCTTTGACTGTTAAATTGGCGGGCTGTCTGATTAATACCGCCATTGCGTATCATACCATTTCGCATTTGTGTCCAAACTTGTTTTCCATTGGGTAAGATTTTGGCGTACCATTCGTTGCCGTACTTATCCGTGCCTAAAAAATTAATAGGATTTGAGGCAGTGTTTTCAAGTAATTGCCTATTAATGAGCGTATCTGCAATATGTCCAGGTTTATTACGAAAAATATGTTTAGTAGTTCGCTCATCAATTAATGACATGTTTTTTTTCCTAAGCTAACATCTACATAGCAAGCGTAGGGTGCGTCCCACGCACCTGACTTTTCTTGAACAACGGGTGCCTTCAGTTTATCGCTTTCAAACGGCAATAACCGCAATTAATGGTGCTAAGGTAAGCACCCTACGCTTGCTCGCCATTCTGCATAAGTGAGTACAGCGGATTTTAGAATTTAACGGATTGATTTGTGCTGGGAGTTTAATCAGCCCTGATAAAAATCCGTTTGATTCCCTAATCCGTTGTACTTAGTTTTTAGGTGAGTACAGCGGATTTTAGAATTTAACGGATTGATTTGCCCTGGCTGTTTAATCAATGAAGTCCTAAACAAAATCCGTTTTTATGTATACTGCACACAATCCCTTTTTCGTGACAAAAGTCATAAAACGGATGCTTCGCGACTTAACACTGAAAAAATAGTGTAAACTATGCCTGGTGATTAAGTTTTTCAATACCAATCATAACGACAGGACACTTATAATTTAAGCCTTCGCGTAAACAAAAACCTGGCGAAGGTATTAATTTTATAGACAATCTACGTTATTATTGTATATAATACTACAAATGATATTAAGTTCTAAAATTTTTCATCAACTCTTTTTAAATAATTGGAGAAGATAAGATGGCATTTTCATTAGTGATACCCAATGAAGTGATTTGGGCGATCAAATATCCAAAAAAACAAGTGGAGAATCAATTAATCAAAGAAGTTGCGTTTACCTTGTATGATAGGGAATTAACTTCCATGGGCATTGCCCGGCGATTTGCGAAAATGAGCAAATGGACATTTATAGAAGGATTGGCAGAACGGGGTATAACGAGACATTACTCGACCGATGAACTGGAAGAGGACATTAACTATGCCAGAAGTTGTTAGTAATAGCTCACCGCTTATTCATCTTGCCAAAATGGGTCAATTAGATTTGTTACATGAATTTTTTGGTGAAATTGCGATTCCTCGTGCAGTTGCCCACCATTTCCTTAAAACCGAAAAGTTATGTAGGGTGGGCAACGTGTTTTTGTTGCCCACCATTTCCTTAAAACCGAAAAGAATTCACAAAGACCATCTGATAGGAAATGAATGCCGATGCACACAAAAACACGTTTGCCCACCCTACCTGGCTTATTTAACATTATACTCAACGCGGGAACAAACTTAATTTTTTTGTATCTTATCAAAAAATGTGGGTAAACCTATCAGGTTTTTTCCACCGAATTTAGAGAAGATACATTTTTTTCAATGATGCAGGTAAATGTCGGGTTACGTTTTTTTGCTGCGCAAAAAAATCTAACCCGACCTACCTGGCTACCAGGCTGATTGTAGGAGCGAACATTCGTTATCGCCCTTAACTAAATGACATTTTAAGTTCACCAAAAATAGGTTATACTATCCATGTAGTAATGCCACTCAACCAGTTTATCAAAGGAAAAAATCAAATGTTTAACAAAAAATTTCTGTTATTAGTTGTTATCCTCGCTTCGGCATTTTATTTATGGTGTATACATTATGGTAATTGTGGCAATGCTGATAGCAATTTTGAGCAGGGCATGGCTTATTACGACAGTCAAGACTTTGTAAAAGCAGCACAATCGTTTGAAAAAGCGGCGAAACAAGATCATGCCCAGGCGCAATATCAGCTTGGAAAGTTGTATGATAATGGCTTCGGCGTGACTCAAGACTCAAATAAAGCCATATTGTGGTATCAGCAAGCCGCCGAGCAAGGAAACATGGCAGCACAAATCAGTGTCGGCAAAATGTACCATGAAGGCAAGGGGGTGACTCAAAATAGTGAAAAGGCAGTACGATGGTATCGCAAAGCTGCTGCACAAGGTGAAGTTCAAACACAATTTAATTTAGGTTTGATGTATCATCAAGGTGATGGTATCAGCCAAAATGTTGATGAAGCCATTCATTGGTTCAGCCAGGCTGCAAAACAAGAACATGCCCAGGCACAATTCCAGCTTGCGGATCTTTATTATAAGGGTACCGACATCAAGCAAGATTTTGCCCTGGCAAGTCAGTGGTATCGTAAAGCAGCAGGGCAGGGCGATGTCAAAGCCCAATTCAATCTGGGAAAAATGTACAAAAATGGCGAGGGCATTTCCCAAAATGTTGATGAAGCCGCCCTATGGTATGGCAAGGCGGCAGAACAAGGATTGCCTCAAGCACAATTTCAGTTAGGGTTAATGTATTATGATGGCGAAGGGCTTCCTAAATCCTTTACTGACGCTCGTTTCTGGTTTGGTAAAGCCGCAGAGCAGGGACATGTCAAAGCCCAAAATAATTTGGGGCTATTGTATTATGAAGGCAATGATAGTATATCCCCAAATTTTACTCAAGCCGCAATGTGGTATCGTAAAGCTGCCGAGCAGGGTAATGTTGACGCTCAATATAATTTAGCAGTACTGTATAAAAAGGGACAGGGGGTTCCTAAAGATTTAACGGAGGCTGAAAAATGGTTTCGCAAAGCAGCGGAACAAGGTGATATTCATGCAAAAGATGCTTTGATTAATGATTAAAAAAAGGAAAATTGTTATGTTACGCTATTTACTCCCTTTGGGAATATTTTTCGTGTTAGCTGGTTTTTTATATGTCGGTTTAGGTTTAAATCCGCGTGATATAGGCTCAACTCGTATTGACAAACCAGCACCCGCCTTTACTTTACCCAAACTCAGTGATAGCAATCAAACACTGAGTCATCAGGATTTTGTGGGCAAAGTCTCGCTATTTAATGTGTGGGCATCTTGGTGTGTCACTTGCCGTTATGAACACCGTTTATTAATGTATTTGGCGAAAAAAGGCTATAACATTTATGGACTGGTTTATAAAGATAGCATGGCAGAGGCGAAAAATGTATTAAAGCGTACTGGTAATCCATACCTCGCTAATGCCTTTGATGAAAGTGGATACGTTGGCATGGATTGGGGTGTCACCGGTACCCCGGAAACCTTTATTATTGATAAACAGGGTATTGTTCGTTATAAGCACATTGGGCAATTGACTATCGAGCTTTGGGAAAAGGAAATTAAACCATTGATTGAGCAGTTAGAAAAAAGTTAGAGCACTAGAAATACTATTTTGTCAAAAATAGTATTTCTTATTAGAAGCCAAAATAACCGAATATTTCAAAGCTGTGGATATTACAAATCAACTTAATCAGGGCTTACAAGATTTAAAAATCGATCTTGCTGCCTCTACCGAAACACAATTATTAAATTATCTCGAACTCTTAGCCAAATGGAATCGGGTTTATAATTTAACCGCAGTACGCGATAAGGCAAAAATGATACCTAAACATGTTTTAGACAGTTTAGCGGTATTACCTTATGTTTGTGGTACTCGGATTTTAGATGTGGGTACGGGCGCGGGCTTACCAGGTTTATTATTAGCAATCGCACGCCCAAACTGGCAATGTGTTTTATTAGATAGCAGCGCAAAAAAGATTCGCTTTGTCAAGCAAGCCATCATAGAATTAGAACTCAAAAATGCCATTGCCATTTGTTCTCGCGTTGAAAAATTTCAGCCCAATGAAAAATTTAATACTGTTATTTCAAGGGCTTATGCGAGTTTGCCGCTTTTTTATACACAAACCGCCCCGTTATGCGCTATAGATGGATGTTTGTTAGCTATGAAGGGAACTTATCCTGAAACAGAAATAGCCCAGATGAGTTCATCGCCAATCCATTTTGACAGTTTCCCCCTACAAGTTCCCCAGTTAGAGGCGCAGCGGCATTTAATTGTGATGCGTCCACATCATTCTGGGGTAGCTTCTCTAAATTCGGTGGAAAAAACCTGACAGGTTTCCAAAACCTGTCAGGTTCGCTGCACGTTTACCCACACTTTTTGATAAGATACATTCTGGGGAATGAAAAAGAAATCCGATTTTTTCAAAAAATCGGATTTCTAACACGCTATACTATTTAAAATGATACCACCATGAATACTATATTTCCTTGGCATAATGTATTATGGCAACAAATCATGCGTCGTTGGCAAAAAAATCGTTTGCCACATGCTTTATTATTATGTGGACCTGCCGGAATGGGTAAGGGCGTGTTTGCACAATGTTTAGCTGAAACTTTGTTATGTGAAACGCCCCTCACTCCTTCCTTTGAAACGGAAGTTTCGGGATCTGCTTGTGGGCATTGTAAACCCTGTCACCTGCTTCAGGTTAAAACTCACCCTGATTTATTACAAATACAACCGGCAGACGTAGGTAAACAAATTTCAATTGATCAAATACGGAGTCTAATTCAATTTTGTGTTCTCACGGCACATTATGGACGCTATCAAGTTATTATTATCAAGCCCGCGGAAGCGATGAATCGCAATGCAGCTAATAGTTTATTAAAATTATTAGAAGAACCACCGCCTCAGACTTTGATCATGTTAGTCAGTCATCAACCAATGGCATTAATGGCTACGATTCGTAGTCGTTGTCAACGCATAGATTTCAGTCATTCGGAAAGTGCTTCTGAAAATGCTGTCGTACAAACTTGGCTACATAACCAGTTAAAAAATTCTCCCGCTTATGATATTCGATTATTGCTAAATCTTTCAGCCCACGCTCCCTTGGCAGCACTTGCCCTAGCTGAAGCAGATGGTATGACAAAACGGCGAGCATTATTTGATAGTCTAGCAGCACTATCCAATGGTAAAAATGATCCTGTTCATATTGCAGAAGGATGGAGTCAGTCAGAGGTGGTGCCTATTTTGCAATGGATGTTGAGTATAACGATGGATATAATTCGCTATGCCATGACAGCTCAAACCCATAACCTGGTTAACCATGATTATCAAGAAATGCTACAACGCTTTGCGAGGCAATTTGACTTGCATAGTTTGTTTAAACTGTTAGACTTACAAAAAGAGGCTTATCAATTAGTTACTAGCAAGGCTAACGTCAAAGCGCAAGGGTTATTAGAATCAATCGCTATTACTTGGGTTAAACTTGCTATGCGCCGGAGATAAATATTATGAAAAAACGTCCTGGTGGTGGCTTACGTAAAAATATGCTCACCTTGAATATTCCCGATGAGGAGACTTTATATTCTTCTTATTTGCCGTTCCTTAAACAGGGTGGCTTATTCATTAAAACTGAAAAATCGACTAAATTTAAATTAGGGGACGAAGTCTTTCTGTTATTGACTTTGTTGAATGGTGAAAAATCACCTGTCGCGGGTAAAGTTGTCTGGATTAATCCCAAAGATAGTTCGGGAGGGCGCCCATCTGGTATTGGGGTGCATTTTAGTGAAATGGATAAGGGAGCAACCCGTGAAAAAATTGAACAAATATTAGTTGGTAAACTGAATTTAGATAAACGGACTTATACTATGTGATATATACTGTACACGGGCATTAAATTTTTATGTAGGGGTCCCGGCAACGTATTTTTTTGCCCACCATCATCGGTAAGGTGGGCAAAAAAAAACTTTGCCCACCCTACGTTTTGACTAAAGCCCTGAGTATATGTAGGGTGGGCAAGTGTTTTTTTTGCCCACCTACCTCATTAAAAAAAGTTAAGTTTGTTCCCGCGCTGAGTATATGTAGGGTGGGCAAGTGTTTTTTTTGCCCACCATCATCGGTGGGCAAAAAAAAACTTTGCCCACCCTACGTCTTGACTTGTAGGGGCAATCCCTTGTGGTTGCCCTTGGTATATTATTATTTGGGAATTGCCTAACACACTTTAACCTGTAACATTTCCTCCCCATCAATATCATGCAAATGCACAGCGCAGGCAAGACACGGATCAAAACTATGAATGGTGCGTAAAATCTCCAGGGGCTGTTTGACATCATGTAGCGTATGCCCTTGCAATGCGGCTTCATAAGCTCCCATATTTCCCTGGGGATCACGCGGTCCAGCATTCCAAGTACTTGGCACAACTGCTTGATAATTCGCAATTTTTTCGTTTTCTATCACCACCCAATGGGCTAATGCGCCACGCGGTGCTTCCGTATAACCTACACCCTTGGTTTGTAAGGGCCAAGAAGCGGGTTCCCAAAGTTGTTCATTAAAAGTCTTAGTATCACCCGCCTTGATATTGGCAATCAGGTTGTCATACCAAACTGGCATGGTATCGGCGATGATTTGAGTTTCTAAGGTACGGGCAGCGGTGCGTCCCAAAGTGGAAAATAAGCCTTCTATCGGCAGATCCAATTCTTTCAAGGTATAATCTACCAGGGCTTGCGTTTGTTCATGCTTGGTGGCATAAAGCATCAATACCCGAGCTAAGGGGCCGACTTCAACAGCATGAATTGTACCATCAGGGCCTTTCCAACGAGGCGATTTTAGCCATGAGTAAGCTTTGTCAACTTCTAACTGGCTATAGGGCGGGGTTGGACCGGTATAATTCAGTTCCGTTTCACCCTCGTAAGGGTGCAAACCCTGATCTTTACCACCACTATAGTTATACCAAGCATGAGAAACATATTCCTGAATCTGATCAGGGGCATTGAGGTCCAGCTCGTGAATAGTGGATAAGTCACGATTTAAAATCACTCCGCCAGGGATTAAAAGACTAGATAGATCATCCATACCCTTTTCTGAAAAATCCCCATAAGTCATAAAGTTACCCAGCCCTTCGCCTTGGCTAGCCCAATCTTTATAAAAACCGGCAATCGCTAAAGTATCAGGGACATAGACTTGCTCCACAAAATCACGCATTAAAGTGATTATTTCTTGCACCTGCGCCAGTTTTTTAGCATTGATAGCGGAATCGGAATCTAAATCAATGGGAGAAGGGACACCGCCAACTAAGAAATTGGGATGAGGGTTTTTACCTCCAAAAATCGTATGTAATTTAGCGGCTTCACGCTGCCAAGCAAGTGCTTCTAAATAGTGTGCAAACGCCATTAAGTTGACTTCGGGGGGTAATTTATAAGCCGGATGTCCCCAATAACCTTGGGCAAAAATACCCAATTGTCCACCTTCCACAAACTTTTTCAGTTTGATTTGCATATCGGAAAAATAGCCAGGGGAAGATTTGGGATAGTGGCTAAGTGATTGAGCGAGATCAGATGTCTCTTTAGGGTTAGCCTTTAGGGCAGAAACGATATCAACCCAATCTAAGGCATGTAAATGATAAAAGTGCATCACATGATCATGTACAAATTGGGACGCTATCATTAAATTGCGTATGAGTTGGGCATTGGGCGGCAGCGTATAATTGAGCGCGTTTTCTACGGCTCGTACCGAGGCAATACCATGCACCAGCGTACATACCCCACAGATCCGTTGAGCAAAGGCCCAAGCATCACGCGGATCGCGCCCCTGTAAAATGACTTCAATACCCCGTACCGATGTCCCGGATGAATAGGCAGATTGAATAGTTTTTCCCGTTTCATCCATTTGGGCTTCGATGCGTAAATGGCCCTCAATGCGGGTAACTGGATCGACAACAACTCGTTTACTCATGTTTTCTCCTAATGATGAAAGGATGATATATAATAAGGAGGGCAGACACGCAGGTCTGCCCCTACAAGACGCGATATTATTCGTAGGGGCGAACCTGTGTGTTCGCCCTATGAAAGAAATTAAACCATTTTTTCAACAAAATCAACATGATACAAAGCTTATTTGGATTATTGACTATACTTTTGATAGCCTACGCTTTGAGTGAAGCTAGAAAAGCGATTTCATTTAAACCGGTTATTATAGCGGTTTTAATTCATTTCACTCTGACTATTATCTTTTTAAAATTACCTATTTTTAAAGAGATTTTTTTGTTACTAAATAAAGTTGTGTTGGCGTTGGAAACAGCGACGATAGCCGGCACAAGCTTTGTTTTTGGATATCTAGGCGGCGGCAATGCGCCCTTTGAAATCAAAAATGAGGGATTAATGTTCGTGCTGGCTTTTAAAGCACTTCCCTTGATTTTAGTGATGAGTGCATTATCTTACCTACTTTATTATTACCGCATTTTACCTGCCATTGTCAAATTTTTTTCCTATTTACTACAAAAGAGTTTAAACATTAGTGGCTCTGTAGGATTAGGTGTGGCAGCCAATGCGTTTGTTGGTATGGTAGAATCCCCTTTATTAATTAAGCCCTATCTGAAAAACATGACACGGGGCGAAATTTTTTCTGTCATGGTAGCCGGTATGTCAACTATCGCCGGTAGCGTGATGATTTTATATGCCAATATTTTATCGCAGAAAGTGCCTGATGCCATGGGGCATATTTTAACGGCTTCGATGTTAAATGTGATTTCAACTTTAATCATTTCTATGCTAATAATTCCCCATCGCCAAGATTTGCAACAGGATAAGATAGAATTACCTACCATAGCTTTAAGCGCGATGGATGCTATTGTTAAAGGCACTGCAGATGGAGTGAAATTATTAATTAATATCATTGCCATGTTAGTTGTTTTAGTTGCCCTGGTTAGTTTGGTGAATCAAATGTTACTGTTTTTACCAGCCATTAATGGTCAAACTATCACTTTACAAAGCATTTTAGGCATCATTATGGCACCCTTGACATTTCTTATGGGTATTCCAGTCTCTGAAATCACAACAACCGGTTCACTAATGGGAACAAAAGTGATTTTGAATGAGCTGATTGCTTATATAGACTTATTAAATCTGCCACCAGACGCCTTGCAGGAAAGAAGTAAAATCATTATGATTTATGCTATGTGTGGTTTTGCAAATATTGGCAGTTTGGGTATTATGGTAGGTGGAATGACTGCCATGTCGCCTGAAAGACGAGATGACATTATTTCCTTGGGAATGAAATCGGTTTTTGCAGGTGTATTAGCAACTTGTTTTACAGCAACGGTGGTGGGATTAATTATTTAGTGACCAGGCGCAAATGCGTCTGTTTTACTAGAAAATATGGTATTCTGGAGTTCAAAGCTTTAGTTTTAGGATTCCAAAATATCGTCAAATTGATGTTCAAGTTGGTAAATAAAAATATTATTAACTACTAATATAGAAAAACGAGATAAAGCGCAATGATGAAGTTAAAAACTTTCTTTCATTATAGTATTTCACTGATAGTTAGCATTATTTTGTTGGAAATAGCTTGTTTAGCCTTTTTTCATTCACTTTCTGGAGAACTCTTTGAGTACAAAACGCTGGAAAATCGACGTGTAGCTAGAATAGCTGTTATTTTGGAAAAAATCGAAAATGAGGAGGGTTCACAAGAGCGTCAGATGTTTCATCCGTATGTTGGCTATGTCGGTCGCCCAAGTATTTATACAGGTGGAAAAACTAAAGCTAATAAATATGGTATGCCTTCTGCCGCTGGTTATCCCTATCCGTACAAAAAGCAACCTAATGATTTTGTATTTGCCGTCGTCGGTGGAAGTGTTGCCGCAGGTTTTGCTAATAGGGGAGAAAAGTTTCTTAAAACCTATTTGCATGAGCATGGCTTTAATAAAAATGTTGTTTTAATCAACTTAGCAAAAGGGGGTTATAAACAACCACAGCAACTTTTTCATTTGCAATATGCCTTGTTATCCGGATTTGAGTTTGATGCGGTATTAAACATTGATGGTTTTAATGATTTGGTGTTTGCAAGTCACAATCTTGATAATAAGATTAATCCCATTTTTCCTTCCGGGTTTCATATGGGGATGTTGTCAAAAATGCGGACTAGCCATCAGTTTGACTCGCGCACGATTAAGCAATTGTCAGATTATTATTCATTATATGAAAATGAATTGCGCTTGTTATCGTTGATTCAAGAATCACCTTTTAAATATAGCGTTTTTTTTAATTTATTAAGTGAATTATGGACACAGCGTAATATTATAAGGGCAAAACAGCTTGAATATGATTTGGCTAATGATAGCCAACGGACAATGACGGAAGAATTTCGCGGACCTCAATTTGAGCCAAAAGCTAGTAAGTATGAGATTGCCGCTAAAATATGGCAACAAGCTTCCGAAATGTTATATGCTATTTCTAAAGCAAATCACTTAATTTACATACATGTCTTGCAACCTAACCAGTATGTTGAAGGAAGTAAGGCGTTATCTGAGAATGAAAAAAAGATTGCTATTGATCCCAATTTCAAATGGGGAATAGCAGCGAGAGAGGGCTATAGGTATTTAATTTCAATGGGCAAGGAATTAAAACATAAAGGAATCCCTTTTTACGATTTAACGATGATTTTTAAAGATTCAACAGACGATATTTATGTCGATATTTGCTGCCATTTTGAGAACAAGGGCAATGCAATAATGGCAAAAAATATAGCCGAAATTATTATGTATGAAGCGGCGGCAACGCGCCCTTTGAAATCAAAAATGAGGAACTGATGTTTGTGCAGATTATCTTATCTGCTTTATTATTATCGCATTTTAACCGCCTCAATGTCGCCTTCAATGATTTCCTTGGGAATGAAATCGGTTTTTGCAGGTGTATTAGCAACTTGTTTTACAGCAACGGTGGTGGGATTAATTATTTAATACTGAGGTCCTCAGAAATCCGATTTTTGAAAAAAATCTGATTTCTACTGATTCTTAGATATGTTAAAAGATTTATTCATACCTATAGAAGTTCAGAAAAATAATTACGCACGTTAAACCTGTCAGGTCTCGAATACCTGACAGGTTTTTGGAAGTTATTTATCTAAAAATCTATACATACTTCGTTATTGTGTTTCCCAATTCCCAATTATATACTCTGATCATGAAAACTCAACTTTCATCCTTTCTCATCTTACTTTATGGAATATTATTTATGTCATCTGCATACAGTGATGAAAACGCCTTGCCTGGGATAGCCCCCTATTCAAAGGTATTAAGTGATTCGTTCAAAGCAGCGTTAATAGCAAAGGGGCAAAATTATCAAGCCCGAACGGAACATCTTTCGGCATCAGGTCAACCAATATTTATCAATCGGCTGATCTTAGAAAATTCTCCTTACCTATTGCAACATGCCCATAACCCAGTTAATTGGTTTGCCTGGGGAAATGAAGCTTTTGAAAAAGCCCGTCAGGAAAATAAGCCGATTTTTCTTTCCATTGGCTATTCTACCTGTCATTGGTGCCATGTCATGGAACGGGAAAGCTTTGATAATATTGACATTGCGCGTTTGATGAACGAGCATTTTATTTGTATTAAAGTGGACCGCGAACAGCGTCCGGAAGTAGATGAAGTTTATATGACCGCCGTAATGATGGTAGCGGGGCGTGGAGGTTGGCCCATGTCTAGTTTTTTGACACAGGAGGGTAAACCGTTTTTTGGGGGAACTTATTTTCCGCCAGATCAATTTACCCATCTACTTAAACAGGTGACGCAGTTTTGGGAACAGCAACGTCCTAAAGTCCTGGAACAAGCCAATTATATTACCAAACTGGTGAATCAAATGACCGCTGCCAGCGGTGAGGCACGTCAACTGGGCGAGAAAGCCATCTCCGATGCCGTTAATGATATTTTGGCAAGACACGATGCATTCCTGGGTGGATTTGGTCACGCGCCTAAATTTCCACAAGAAGCTTGGTTATTATTGTTACTAGAAGTCGCGCATCGTGACAATAAAAAAGCCCTAGGAGCCGCCCTTAAAAGTTTAGAAAAAATGGCGCAAGGCGGAATTTATGATCAAATCGGTGGCGGATTTCATCGCTACGCGACAGATGATCATTGGTTAACGCCTCATTTTGAAAAAATGCTTTATAATCAAGCTCATATCGCACGCGCCTATTTGAAAGCCTATCAATTGACAGGTAATATTATTTATGCCACCGTTGCCAGACAAACCCTAGATTATATCTTGCGGGAGATGCTTGCCCCTGAAGGTGGTTTTTATTCAGCTACCGATGCAGATAGCGAAGGTGAAGAAGGTTTATTTTTTTTATGGACACCGGCACAAATACGCACCGCTTTAAATGAAGCAGAGTTTGCATTGAAATTATATGGTGTCACAGCGTCTGGCAATTTTGAAGGTAAAAATATTCTTTACTTGCCCATTTCTTTAGAAAAATACGCGAAAGAGGATGCCCTGCCGCAACTTATTGAAAAAGTTGATATTATTCGTGAAAAATTACGCCGTATTCGAGATAAGCGCGAACCACCTTTGCGTGATGATAAAATCATCACGGCTTGGAATGGTATGATGATCACGACCCTGGCACTGGCAGGCGATATTTTAAAAGATCAGCGTTATTTTAAAGCGGCGCAAAGTGCGGCGACTTTTATTTTGTCAAAACTCAAGCCAGGGCAGGGTGAATTATGGCGTGTTTATGTCCATAAAAAGGCTGCCATCTCTGCTCATCAGGAAGATTATGCTTACTTTGCTGAGGCACTGATTACACTCTATGATATTAGTCATGATAGCCATTGGCTAGATAAGGCGCAGGAAATAACGGATGGTATGTTATTAGATTTTTGGGATAAGGCGCAGGGTGGTTTTTTTAT
>Ga0233404_10000247_pt1 | contig 14731 bp, 11 predicted proteins | sample Na_oxic_2_MG_FD_179861 | JGI IMG/M metagenome (GOLD analysis project Ga0233404, IMG submission 179861) | Seawater microbial communities from Saanich Inlet, British Columbia, Canada - Na_oxic_2_MG | ecosystem: Environmental > Aquatic > Marine > Inlet | place: Canada: British Columbia | collected...
GAACTCCAGCTGAGTACGCCACCATGGTGAGCAGTCTCAATATCATGGGTCATGTCTCCGACAAAAATTGTCTTCTTTGGCTCGAGCCCATTCACTTTAAGAATCTCCCCAATCAGCTCACGTTTATCCAACACTCCCGCGTAGGTATTTTCAAAAAAATGGCTCAGCTTCAGCTCTTCTACTTGCTCAGAAAACGCTGCCGCGCACATGCTAGTGAGAACGAACATTCTATTATCCCGCTTTTTAAGAAATACTAGAAAATCCTCGGCGTGCGGTAGTACAGGCACAGTCTCCTGAGATAGCGCAAATCCTTGGCGGAAATTATTTTCGATCTCTTCGAGCGCAACTCCGGGAATGAACTCGCTGTAGAATTCCTCATAGGGCAAACGAAAGCTCTTGCGGAAATGTTCACGCTCCAGTTCAGGTTTATCGTAAACCCGCATGACATGATTGGTCGCACAAACTACCAATGCCATGTCATCGACTAAAGTGCCTGACCAATCAAAGATCCAATTCCAATCCTGTGTACTCACGCACATTCTGTACGCACGCTCTCGGAGAATTTCAAGAATCGATCCGAAATGGATTAGCCGACCTTGAATCGTACTTGCTTGACGACTCCCTCACCCAACTCGTCACGGAAGTTTTTAAGCAACTTTCCCTTCATTTGCTCTAAATGAAAGCGCATGGACGGCTGGATAACTGTGAGAACCAAGATGCCTTTTTTAAGCGATTCTGGCTCAGCATGCTTGGCCACAAAGCCTCCAGCTACCTTCACCCAGGCATTACGGAGTTTTTGTTCATCCATCCCCCCCGACACTCCCATTTTGGCGAGTAGTTTATCGAGGTGCTCTGAGGCTTGGTGGATATTTCGATTGGGATCCGCAACTGGATCCCCATGACGCCATTGGCGCAAAGTAAGCTCCCGCATCCACTTCATCGTGTGCGGGAGTGCCTTTTTCTTTGAGTGAGATGGCTTGTTATTTTGCGCCATCGTCACCAATTGCCTCAACTGGGCAACCTTCCATGGCTTCGACACACTGTTCGCGCTCGTCGTCATTTTCAGGTTGCTTGTAGAGATAGGAGTAGCCCTCATCATCTTCACGAGTGAAGTTGTTAGGAGCCGTCTCACGGCAAAGATCGCAATCAATGCACTGACTATCCACGTAGAATGCACCAACTACGTTTTCCGAATTCTTATCTTCCTTGTCTGCCATAAAGTTTAAAAATCTGTGTTCGACTCACTGCTAACTCTCATCGACCAAATACGCAACAACTTTTGTTTGGGTCTCTGAAATTTCAGCTAAATCTCTAGAAGTTCGCTAAAGTGGAAAGTCCAGCCTCCGCCTGACCTACAGTTATTTGAGTAACCGACACACTACAGTCCTCTACCAGCACGGGCTCTTCCCCCTCTTTAACGAGTATAACACAGAGTTGTACGCCACTGGCTGCGAGACGATTTACCAATCGAGCCCGCTCGTCATTCCAGTCGCACAACACCACAATGCAGGTCGTCAAAGTATCCGCGTGGTTCAAAACCATCTTTCTCAAGGCCTCCCAGTCAGGCTGGCTCTCCATGTCTAAGCCAGCCAGCACCTCTAGCATTTTGTCCACACGCTCCACATTTTTTCCAACAGTAAGCACTTGAGCCCTCTGCTGGACAAACATCAAATCCAACAGAGCTTGCTCTGTATCCACAGAACAGGCGAATGTTGCCGCTATCGAAATAGCTTCCTCAAAAAGATCTTCTTGCTCGGCCTTCACCGCCGTGTCCAAAATTAAGCCGTAACGCGGGAAAAAGACGTCCTCATATTCCTTGATAATTGGTTTCCCTGCCTTCCCCCAACTCGGCCAATGAATATGTTTCGGTGGATCTCCCGGCCGGTACTCACGCAAAGAAACAAACTCACCACTCTGACCAGTCAGTGAGGAAGTAGAATCACCCCCAAGCTGATTTCTCGACTGCCCCTGGAAATTCAAGCCGTCGAATGCGTAACGCTTAGGCAAAACGATCAAAGTGTCTGACTCTTGCTCCGCTCTAGCCAGACGCTGGAACACACCCGTAGGATCAGGCAAAATGATCTGCATTCTCTCCAACTGAATGACCCCTCTCCTGAGTGGTGAAAACTGTAATCTCATCGTGCCCTTAGCCCCGACAGCCAATGCTTCTCCCATCTCTGGCTGAGACTTAAAAAGCAAGCGGCGACGCGTCATCCACATCCATCGGTACGCTAAATACCTCCGGTCGAAGCCATTTCTAAGCTCCTCACCTGGCTCTCGACTATTTAAAAATAATGCCTTAGTTGGACGTGGATCTGGAGAGAGATCCTGTAAGTAAAAATTTGCCAAAGTGAACCTCCCGCAGTTCACACACTCCACTGTGTATTCAATGGTTTCGCCCACTGTTCCGTACGCTGGCATATGCCGCTTAACCCGCAGATTCGCCCGCCTAGTGAGCGCCGTAAAAAAGGCCACAATCATTAGGGCTGCGAGTATCGCGAAAAGCCGGAATAATGTATCACGAGGATACATCACACACATGAAACCTATGCCACCACCACCCAGTAGTAACAGCCAGCCCAGCGATGACACTCGCTGCTTCGTCGCAAACCCTAACAGCGAACCAACGCTGTAAATATGGAACAGTCGCCTCTGCAATTTATCACTCATCGATAAATCAAAAGTAATTGCCTACACCGGCACAGGTAATGTTGCCAGTAATTCCTCAACCACTGAACGACCAGACCGACCAGAGTATTTAGATTCATTTTCTAACACTAAGCGGTGTGCTATCACATCCACTGCTACCTCTTGAATCACCTCCGGCGTCACAAACTCCATTCCCCGCATCAAACTCATGGCTTGTGCAACCTTCATCAGAGAAATGGAAGCCCGCGGGCTCGCTGCCAGTTTCACCTCCTCCATCCCGCGCGTAGCAGCACAGAGACTCACTATGTAATGCTTGAGCTCGTCACTTATTCTCACTTTGCTAATCGCCCGCTGCCACTCGATTACTTCCTCATGACTTACGACTGGTTCTACTTTATCTACTGGGTGTGTCACCCCTTGCTGATCGCTCAGAATGCTGATCTCATCTTCCACCCCAACATAACCCAGAGAACAAAGCATAGAGAATCGATCCATCTGAGCTTCTGGCAAAGGGTACGTCCCTCGAAACTCCACTGGATTCTGTGTCGCTATCACAAAAAATAGTCCCTCCATCGCATGCCGTGTTCCTTCTATCGTAGCCTGCTTCTCAGCCATCACCTCTAACAATGCACTTTGTGTGCGTGGCGAGGCTCTATTGATCTCATCACCTAACAAAATGTTAGCAAATATCGGTCCTCGGTGGAATGTAAACTCACCCGAGCTTGGGTTGAGTATAGAAACCCCCAACATATCCGACGGCAATAGGTCCGGAGTAAACTGAATCCGCTGAAAGTTAGCATCACCAATAGTTGAAGCTAAAGCTTTAGCTAGAGTTGTTTTTCCAGTACCAGGATAGTCCTCAAGCAAGGCGTGACCACCGGCTCCTAAACAACAAACCAAACGACGAATCAATCCATCCTGGCCTCGAACCACCTTGGCAATTGCTTGCTCAATCCGGTTGCCAACCTCCATCACACCACTATTCTCCATCGTTGTCATTTTCTTGTTTTAGCTCCTCATTTACCATCAAAGTAAATCTTTCGGTCAATCTGAGGTAGGTTTGGTTAAATTCTTTGTCCAAGTTTTTTTCCATCTGCTTGAGCATATTTTGATTAGCAATCTGCTCACCTCGTCCATGCTCATATCTAAAGTAATTAGGGAATATCCTATAGCCATGATCTCGGCTATTCACAACCGGACATGCGATGAAATCCACACTAGTATTATCCCGATAGCTTTCCTTCAGAACAACAAACGCTACTTTTCCTTCCATCAAAACCGAATGTAACTCTGATCGACTCGTTAGACTCTTCCAGCGTTTCGCATCTGCCCCCACAGTCGACAATAGAACCTCCGGATTCTTACTTGTATAAGCCATACAGTCGAGAGCCTCTTCCAGCTTTTGAGATGCTAGACTTTTGAGAAATGCAGTATAGAAGGTAATAAGTTGTGGTCGCTCATTCTCAGTGAGAGGCTTTAGTCTCAAACTCCTCCCATCGACAGCCTCCTTAAGAAGACGACTGTGCAACTTCGTTTGAGCGTTCTCTATGTGCTTGCGTAACTCTACGATTTTCTGCTTGTCTAAAAGACTAGGGTCGTGGTCTTCATCGATTTTGAACTCGGGAACAAGCGTCCATGAATCTCCATTATTGACGGTCAAAAGAGGCTGATTCCTTAACGACAGCAAACTTGAGAACGAGTAACTCACAAGATTACACAGAGCATAATTCACATTTTCATCCTCATACAAAAATTCTCGTATTGCCGTCTTTTTGACTGACAACTTGAGCCACAATGCGAGCGCAGACGCAAAACGCTGATCCAGTTCACCAGATGACAACTCTAAACCACCATCCAGATATGAGACTTTCCAATCGATAAGCTGGATAAATCCATGGAAATCCCGCTCAGTCACGACCTCTAACAATTCCTCTAGTAGCTCTCGATTTGACTTCGCTACAGCTTTTTTCATCGAATGTAAAATCAGCGCTTTCACATTTGAAACTCGTTTCCTATTCAAGCGTTCCAGATGAGCGTGCTGCGTTATCCTATTAGGAAGACTCTCATCTAGATTCGACTTTAGGCTCTCTGGAATTGTGATCACCCAGCACCCATCAGTCATCGTGGCTCTGAACTCGAGAATAGCTTGCGAGGGAGAATTATCTGGAAAATAAACTCCGACACTCACGACTCCCTTAATCCCCACATCGGGCAAAACGCTGTAGGTGAAATTTTTCTGTAACAGCAGAGACCAGGCCGACTTATCATTCAGTACGCCTACCACGACATCGTTCCTATCGTCTGAAACACAGGCCAACAAACCTACAATATCACGCTGCTGAGTCATCTTCATGAAATACTCCACGGCCTCATCTTTAGTTCCATCTCGAAGAGGCATCCCTAGCTGCTTGTACTTTGCCAGCTTCTCATCAATTGCCTTCAACAATGCGCGTTCACCTAATTCCTGGAGTCGCTTAGACTCACCTTGCGCCCAAAGCTCCAAAGTCTCACGGTGTTTTTCAGGCTCTATTTGGTAACGTCCAACACCCGTTAGTGAAAATAGCCCTGGCAGTGGTGCCGCCTGCCACTTTTGATCGACCCAACAAAAAGCCAAAGACATCGTTTCATAAAATAGGGGATTTCTAGGGTCTTCAACCACTACGATCACCATAGAAAAGTCCCCCAGTTGCTGAGACGACACCACGCTAAATCGGTATTTCTCAGCGAGGTTATTTAACTTGATAGAGGCCAACTTCTCTTCCAACCAAATCATACGATTAGTTGGAAGTCCCTCCGCAACAATAAATAGATCATTGAGCTGACCAGATTTTTGCTGAACTTTAGCAATGTGCTCTAGAGCTATAGAATCCTGCCACTTCTGAGGCATTGCCGACAAAGTGCTCGTCATCAGACAAACCAAACAAAATATAAAACCTCTCAGCATTACTTAGAAATAAGCTGCTCGAAAGCCGCCTCAATTTCCTCCTGGGTTTTAGGAGCTTTATTAAGAATAACCTCAACTGCTGGCCTATTTTGCGGCTTTACCAGTTGCCCTCCTTCAGCTCTGAGCTTCTCTCTCAAGTCATCTTTTAACGCTCCTAACTTGCCACTCACATGGACAGTTTCCCACAAATAGCCATCACTACTAGAAGAAAACGCTCCCACCTTAAAATGTTTCTCCAAAGTTGCTTTTTCATGCAAAGGCACGCCCACTTTCAGCAGCCCTTCGATTACTCCACCCTCAGCCCGCAGAGACCCTCTCAGAGCCCCCCCTCGTCTATCAGTACAGGATAAATCTTCTATGCTAATTTCCCCCCCGTCTTTTATGACATGAAGCTCTCCACCATTTCTAAATTGGGGCCTTCGGTAATTATTATTTTTCAAAACTCCAGCCAGCACAGCAAAACAATCTAGGCGACCAAAGTTCAGATTCTGAGCCGTTAGATGGATGTCGTACTTAGTTTCCAATTTGTTAGTTTGCTCTAAAGTGAGCTGCCCATTATCGCCACTCCAGTTGCCGAGAATCAGCTTACTTATTGACTCCCCGAATAGCACGGAGGAAGGCAGGTTCGTTACTTTCAATGTAAATGGCGTGGGATCAATCCCCTCAATAACACCCTTTACCTCCACCCTTCCTACGCCATTTTTTTCAGCTAATTGTAAAAATAACTCATTAGAATCTGGTCGAATGTTAACATAACCTTGCTCTACACCAAACTCAGTATCTCCCAGTGAACCGCCAGAGAGCTGTAACTGCATCGGATCTCCTCCCCACTTGAAGTGCGCAAAACTCTCTTTAATCAAAAGCCTGCCATTTGCTGAATAAATATTCAAAGCAGCACACTTTATCCGGTCTAGTCCGTATTTTGATTTATAGTCGAATTGGTCCACCCCAACCGCCTCACCAGACTTACCTCGTTTCATATAAACCTTTCCAGATTTGGCTGAAAGGTCTGAACCGCTCCAAGTTCCGCCCAATAAGCCCCCTATCAAATAGTGGGTTGAGACATTTTCTAAAACTACCTTTGAAAAACCTCCCTCTTCTTCCCCCCAAGTGTACTCCAGTTGCCGTGCCGTCGCTAGGGTCGGGCTCACTCGCAGTTGACTCAAGCTCACAGCAGCACCAGAACCACTCTCCAAATCTGCGAGTAACTTTCCACGAAAACTACGGCTATTGTGATAGCCTATAGATAATGTTCCCGCTAAAGCTAGGAAAAATCCCGAAAAAAATATCAGCGTGACAACATAGAATTGCCTCTTATTTTGCTTCAGATTAGCGTCCTTAGCAGAAGATTTAGATCGACGGCGGCGCCTTCGCTTACCCTTCTCCCCGCTCTCTAAGGATCTCTCACCAGTCACACGTTTACGAACGCGTCGGTGTCTCACTTCTGTAGCGTTTGATCTTGCTGATGATACTTCATCGTTGGAATTCGAATTCAAAGAGTTCAGACTAACTTTGTTGAATTTGCTACAGGCAGAACCTAGATCTAGCGTTCTCTCCAGTTTTTACCAGTAGGGTCCTTAAGCTCGACATTAATAAAAATTAGTAACGCTCTATCAGTCTTCTTTACTCCTTCGCTTCTAAAGAAGCGTCCCAGCAAAGGAATGTCTCCTAACAGAGGAACTTTATCTTCGACGGTCTGGATAGAACTCTGATTCAAACCAGCAATCACAAAGCTCCCACCATCCTGCACGGTTACAGCTGTATTGAGAGGGATCGACCTGAAAATTGGCATCAAAATAGCATTTCTTGATACTACTATCGGCACTGGATTGCCGGCTGCATCAATACTTGAAGAGGTGATCGGCGAACCATAGTTGAGATACCCATCAAAGCTAGAAACCTCTGAGTCGACTCTAACATCAACATAATTTTTATCTTCAGAAATAGTAGCCTCAACCTCTAAGGTTACCCCTAAAAACCTAGTTTCGAATGCAGTCGGAGTGGCCGGAGTCACCGGAAAAACACCGTCTTCATTAGCTCCAACATTGCTAGGGATTTCAGGTGGTTCATACTCAGTAGGGTAAATTAATTCTTTACCATTGAAGAGTGTCGCTTTCTCACCAGAACGGGCAATGATACTAGGTCTTTCCATGCGGTCCACATTTTTATTCTGGCTCAATCCACGCATCAAAACGGCAACATCCTCAGTTCTCAGAGCTAAAATAGCAGGAGCATTCGTGACGCTCTGTTGAACCAATGAAGCATTCCCCGTACCAGCAACCGAAGCGTCTAACAAGTTATTTTTGAACATCGTATCACCACCCCTCAAGCCCGATGTCAAAGGCGTAAGTCCATCTAATGATTCGGTAATATCGCTTGCGACATCTCTACCGTTACCTTGTGTACCACCAGTAATAATACTCTTGCCCCCATTTGTTCCAATCAGCCAATCAAAGCCCAACTCTTCCAAATCACTACGAGCGACATCCACAATAGTAAGATTCATCACTACTTGCGCACTCTCAGACTGAGAGTAACTCGTTACATATTGTTCGATTAAATCAATATTTTGGAGTGTGTTGGACACCATCAAGGCGCCTGTACCGTGCACGTATTTGGCTGCAGCTCCTTCAGGGAAAGTGACCCCCATTTTCGATAAAAACTCTTTCGCTGAGACTCGCGCACTCAGAGCTCCTGTGCTACCAGTATCCTCAGCAAATGGATCATCACTAGCTGTTGAGGATTGATTGGCTGCATCCTGCATAAAGGTCGGTGGAACACGGAAGGTTCGACGGTGGATTGAGGAATCAGCCGCCCCACTAGGTGTCACAACTACAGCATGGTCTTCATCGCGCCATTGTGTTCCAGTCGCCTGGCTCACATAATCTAAAATATTGGTGAGTGGCACATTGCGGAGATTTAAAGTCAGGCGCTTCTGGCGGATACTTTTACCCCATTCAGAATCCTCGGAACCGATGTTAAGGACAAAGTTGACACCATTCTGTGTATCATCATCTGGATATTGATCATACTCCTTAGACCAGGCTCTGATCATGTCATAAGCCTCATTTATGCTAACATCTTGTAGGTCTACGACTGGCACAGTAATTTGTCGGAGCTTATTTGCATAAACTTCCTGAATTCTATCTTCCTTATTGCCTATGGTTTCGCTTGAAACTAGATTTTCGAATCTCGGGTTGATCTTTGTCTCCCAATGACTTGCCACCTGCTGTAGCACCTCGGAACGCGTTTGATCATAGGCTGTGGTCGCGTATTCCGACTTAGCTCCAGCCACGCGCTCCATGCCACGGCGTGCCGCACTATTGTATGGGTCTAGGTGGAGAACTTCCTCATAGGCCATAACTGCATCATCGAATTTTCCTAGGTTAAAATAGCCTTCAGCTTTACGAAGCCAGCGGCCAGCAGACTCAGCATCACGGGACAACTGGGCTGTTAGAGCAGGGTTCGTATGTATCGGATCATCCAACTTAGCGAGCATTAGCGTCGCTCCAGCATGGCCTTTAGCCACACCTGGTCGGAGTACATCATTTAGCACCAGCTTAGCTTCGTCGTATTGACCAAAACGCATCAGTGACTTACAATGCTCTACTGCCGCCTGAGCATAACGCTCTGAAGCTGCGCTCTTGAGTTCATTACTCAAACCACCAGTTGGTATCAGAGAAAAGGCCTGAGCATAATTTGAAACAGCCTCATTGTATTCTCCCTTGTTGTAGTGGCCATCACCATTGAGTAGTAACTCTTGTGCTAGAACAACTCTCTCGGAACGCTTTGTTACCTCTTGCTGGACGACTTGTGAATCATAGCTCTGACCGTAGGTATGCGAGGAAAGAGCTACTCCAACAGTGATGCCGAGCACACAGGATTGGGCGAGATTTTTACTCACCCATCGAACGCCTGCGCTGTTTTCTAAGATTGATCTGACCATAGGTTTGACGCGCCTTATACACATATAGCTCACCCACCGTAAGCTCAAAATGAGATATTTTAGAATTCTTATCTATTCAACACGCTTTCGCCTAAACTTAAAGGAATACTATTCAAGACCTTAGTGGCTATCGCTCCCTATTTTTAAGGCTTACTAATTCGTCGTTTTGCGAGAAACACTGGAGTTAACTTCAAACTCTCTGACCATGCCAAAGCTGAATTCCATTTGCTCAACCCGAACTGTTGACTTGCTGTTTGGTTTCAACTCAGAGAGGATCTCTCTGAGTTGCTCAACTGACTGCTGCATAACATTTATTATAGTGTTCACTTGAGTACTTTTATTTATTTAAACCAACTCGTCAACCTCGTAATTGAACATATCTACCATATTCACCATTTTTTGCGTGCCATCTGCGCCTAGATTGCATTGTTTGCTTATACACACGATAGATTTTAAAAACTAATGTCTCAAATCCAAACATACGACCACGTCGACACCTACCTGCAGATCGGTATTGAGTTCGATTGTTCTGACATCCACCTAGCAACGACAAGCCGTCCAACATGGCGTCGTTACGGTAACCTTCAGCCCATATGGGAGGACGCCGCCACTTTGACAGCACAAGACACAGAGAACTTAGTAAATTCCTTTCTGCCCAGAGACCACTGGGATAGCCTCAATGAGAAAGGCGACGTCGACTTTGCCTATCAAACTGACTTCGGACGTTTCCGAGTCTCAGTTGTCCGGCAGCGTCTAGGCTACGACCTTGTATTTCGGATTATCACCACCGAGATCCGCTCAATAGATGACCTTAATTTGCCAAAAGACCACATCGTCCCACTCACCCGTTACCACAACGGGCTCATTTTAGTTACTGGATCAGTTGGCTCAGGTAAGTCCACCACGATGGCTGCACTGGTAGATTTCATTAATGAAGACAGAGAAGACCACATTTTAACATTGGAAGACCCGATCGAATATGTCTTCAAATCAAAGAGATGCCACATCAACCAGCGTGAGGTACACTCCCATACTGAGTCCTTTCCTCGCGCCCTACGTGGAGCGCTTCGTGAAGACCCCGATATCATTGTGGTGGGTGAAATGCGTAACCTTGAGACCATTCAGTTAGCACTCACTGCCGCTGAAACCGGCCACCTCGTCATAGCCACTCTTCACACCGGCAATGCCCCACGAACTCTCGACCGAATCCTCGATGTATTTCCTACCGACCAGCGCGAACAAATCCGCATCATGGTGGCAGAGTCGCTAAGAGGAGTCATTTCCCAGCAACTCATACCTAAAGCGGATGGCACTGGCCGCGTAATGGCGCTAGAACTCCTTGTCAACACGGCCCCCGTAGCTGCCACCATCCGTGATGGTAAAACCTTCATGCTACCAGGCATCATGCAAACGGGTAAAAATGTGGGGATGATCACCATGGATGAATCCATCAAAAACCTCTACATTGCTGGCGACATCACCCAAGAGGAAGCCCATTTTAGAGCGGAAGATAAGAAGCTCATAGAATCCTACTTTCAGTCCTAACCAAACACTTTTTCAACAATCTAACTAAGAGCACACCTATGGCTGTTATTGATAAATATTTTAAAATCCTCGTCGAATCTGGAGGATCAGATCTACATCTCACCGAAGGTGAGCCACCAAAGCTCCGTATTCATGGTAGTGTCAACGCTATTGAGGGTGAATCGGTTCTCCAAGGTGAATCGTTCAAGCAAATGCTCGCAGAAATTTGCGAACCTAGGTCATTTGAAAACTACCTTAAAGAAGGTGATCTAGACTTTGCTTACGCAATGGATGAAGAATCACGATTCCGCTGTAATTATCTCCAACAAAGACAAGGGCTCGGGGCAGTTTTTCGTCTCATTCCTACAAAGATAGCATCCCTAGAAGACCTAGGCATCCCTGAAGTTGTCAAAAACTTTGCACACATCCGTTCAGGTCTCGTCCTAGTCACTGGCCCTACTGGCTCCGGTAAGTCTACAACCCTGGCTGCTCTTTTAGATTACATCAATAGCACTCAATCTAAGCACATCATCACTGTCGAAGAGCCAATCGAATTCGTCCATTCTAACAAGAAGTGCATCCTAACTCAGCGCGAAGTCCCACACCAATGCCCGACATTCTCCGATGGACTGCGCGCCTCATTACGGGAAGATGCCGAAATCGTATTGGTGGGAGAAATGCGCGACCTCGAGACTATTTCTCTAGCACTCACGGCAGCTGAAACTGGCATGTTAGTATTTGGCACACTCCACACTAACAACGCCCGTAAGACTGTTGACCGTATCATCGACGTTTTCCCAGCTGACCAGCAATCGCAAGTGAGAACCATGCTGGCAGCATCACTGCGAGGAGTATTAGCCCAGCTGCTAATGAAGCGCGTCGACGGTGGCCGAGTTGCTGTAAACGAGATCATGTTCACTACTCCAGCAGTCTCCTCTATCATCCGAGAAGGTAAAACCCAGAAACTTACCGACGTCATCACCCAAGGTAAATCGGAAGGCATGCAGTTCATGGACGAAGCCATCTGGGATAAGCTCCGCGCTGGCATTGTCACACCAGAAGAAGCTTATATGAAAGCCATCGACAAAACGCGCTTCAAAAACTTCTTACCACCAGAGAGCCAAAGCCTCGGCGAGGCATCGGGTGAGAGTCCAGACGAGCACTAAACCTAGCTCATTTAGCGAAGCCCAACACCCACTGTGTTGGGCTTTTTTGTGCCAGGCCCCTTTTCACCACAGTTCTCTAATCGTGATTTTAAGCTTCGACTTTGTCACAGGTTTCGACTTCTTCTGAGCAAGTTCAGTGGATTTACCACCCGCCACGGACTTCTTTTTCACCTCTGGCACCAAAGCGGCTACTGGAGGCTGCAACGCCACCAAATTCTCTCTCTCCATTTTTTGCACAGCCGCCTCTAAGGTCTCGATCTTCCATAATCCGATCTGACCACCTTTATAAACGACCCAACGATAGGCTAATGTTTTACCTGTCGCAAAAGGAGCATAAGCGATCACCCTATACTTGTTTCCACCCCTTATCTCAGCTGGCCCTTGACCGATATAAACCCATTGAGACACTGCGCCAGTTAGAGGATCCATCCCCGATCTATTAGCTGCATTAATCACTAAAGTCTCAAGATCTTTCGGCGGCTTCTCGTTTACCTTTAAATAAGCCGTATATTCTTTACCTAAGTGGCTCAGACTCCTCCGTGACGCAAGGGTGCGCTCTTCAATCTTAAGCTCATAGTACCTCGACATTAGCCGATGCACCACATAGTGCTCCTCGCCGCGCATCTTTTCAGCCTTCGCTTTTTTGAGGAAAAACTGCATCTTCGCTTGCTTAAAATGCGCATGCTCGTAGTTCTTTACAAGATGAGTCCAAGCAAAACGCTCATAATCCACCTTACTGCGCCTGATCTTCTTTAGATACTCGTGTGAAATGGAATCAACATTGAACTCCTCAAATTCATCCACCAGTTTTTGCCTCGCTTCGCTGGTTCTATCATCGCCCTTTAACTCAGGACATTCCCGTAAAAGTGACGATGCAAGCTTTTCCAAAGTACGATCAAGATTCATCTCAGCTGCCTCAGCGACTGCTGACAACACCAATCCTAGAGCCAACAACGCTGGGTAGACAATTCGACAAGCAGGCATACATCATTACTAACACAAATAGTGAGAGCAATGCAAGCCACAGCTTACTGGCCTTGAGCAACTTTTAGAAACTCACGGCGATCTGGCGACGCCAAATACCCACCATTGCGCCAAGCTTCGTACTGGCTCCACCCTTGCGGGATAACATTCTTAGCGAAACTTTCCACATCTGAAGACCCCAGTACTACAAGAATCATTTGCACAGGTGTCACTTGCTCCTCGCCAGTCGGTAATTTTTTAACATACGAATATTTATCCACCAACAAACTAGCACATTGACCAGCTATTGCAGAGGAACCAGCCTTCAGACCAACCACTTTCCTCTTGCTGTTAACCAGCTTATTCGAATTGAGAACTACTAGCCTAACCACACGCCCATCACGTTTGAGAACTCTCAGACTCCTTTGCTTTTGCTTAGCATAAAAGTCGTAGGCTCGATCTGTAGACAAAGTCAGCGAGAGTCGAGCAACATCCGAAGCAGTCGACACATTGCCGCGCCCGCTGGTATCTCCACCTGAAGGTAAATAAAACCGCGTATTGTGCATCACTAAGGAGCTTGCCAAATTATTCATCTCATTGACAAACATTGACTGCGGATCGCCAGTAAGTTGACGGCGATTGAGCAACCTCGATCCTACATGCGTAGCCAATGTCATTGCCGACACGCTATCCTCTCCCAAAATTGTAGCATAGAGAGCATCTCGCATACTCAGCTGGTCACCGGCTTGAAGACCTAATGGATTATCAGTTCCTGAATAAAAGCCATGTTGAGGCACCACCAACATAGTCGTCGTACTCGTTGCCGTAGCCTTTGCCCAATCTAAGGCCACCTTTGCTGTCACCATATGACTGAGACTAGCAATGGGACGCTTATATTCAGAACCTGATGCCAAAAGCACCTTGCGCGAATGCCTCTCTAGCACAATGTAGCTCTCTGGGGACTGCGGCCCGCTTATTGTCACCAAAGTAAGACTGAAAAGTAAAATAGGTATAAGGAATAGGTTCATAGTGAGTTGTACAAAAAATCTGCTGGACGATAATCCTCAATGCTAAAAAAGCAACAGTAATTCAACAGCTCGACAGCGAAACGGCTTGCATTTTACGAAACCTCTGAGCAACGTCCTGCCAGCTCTACCTGCTGGTGCTCGACTCCTTGAGACCAGCAGAACGCCGAATGCTGCGCTGAGCGGGTTCTAGATACTTAAAAACGTATCGGGCCATTTCCACACTGCCGATGAAGAAAAGCACTCTGTGCCAGCATCGGGTGGAAAAGAACCAACTCATGCATTCGGCGAATCATCGCTCGGCGCCAGGACAACGAACATATCCGACAACATGTCAGACACACAGAAACCAAACCAAGGTAATCGCGAAGGTGGCAACCGCCGCCCGCGTCGCAACAACAACAATAATAACCGTAACCGTAACCGCAACAACAATAGCGGTGGTGGTAACAACCGTAACCGCAATCGTAGCAATCGTCCACCAAGGCCGCTCGTTCTCACGTTCTGGCAGAAG
>Ga0233404_10000250_pt1 | contig 14658 bp, 8 predicted proteins | sample Na_oxic_2_MG_FD_179861 | JGI IMG/M metagenome (GOLD analysis project Ga0233404, IMG submission 179861) | Seawater microbial communities from Saanich Inlet, British Columbia, Canada - Na_oxic_2_MG | ecosystem: Environmental > Aquatic > Marine > Inlet | place: Canada: British Columbia | collected...
GCACCGGGTAACCGTGTCCAATAAAGTAGGCGACAGTACGATCATATAAAATGCGCGGATCGCGTTCTGCAATTAATTCTAATTCGCCGCCCTTCGTTTTGGTAATGGGCAAGTAATTTAAATGGCTACGGACAAATTCCCATACCCCCGCTTCAGAACCCGCCGCTTTTTTAAAGCGTTCTTCTAAACCATCGTTAGGTTTGTAGGCAGAAATAATTAAGTCTTGTTTAACCGCCGTAGTCGTCGTAACGGCTTTAAAACTGCCTTGTTTTTTATCCAGTGCCGAAACATTAGCGATGATAAATCCCGCTTCTTGTAAAGTGGTTTGTAAGGTATTCCAAACTCGGGCTTGGGTGTTAGAAAATTCCACTGTCATCCATCGCCCTGGTTTCAGAATACGAAAAGCTTCTTTAAAACAGTTTACTATCAAGGCGCGATAATCGCTTAACTGTTTGCCTTGAATTTTATTAACAATAGCTTCAGGTTGAATATTCGTGAAAACTTGTAGCCAGGCTTCCCAGAAAAAATTGAGTTCTGAGTACATCAGGTTAGAACCAAAGGGCGGATCCAAAAAGAGGTAGTCTAAAGAATTGCTCGGAATCCCTGTATTATTCAAACTTTGGGTTAGCACCAGGCTATGATCATGTGCGCAAAAAGCACCCATAAAATCTCTTATCTTATGGGCAAATAATTGACAACAATTTGATTCTGCGGTGAGTGATGAAACATACAAAGTACCTGGTAATATTCCATTGCCCCTTTTACCCAGGTTATATCTAACCAAACGCGAACTCAGCGTTGAGACAATAGATTGAAATAACAGTAAATGCTGTCTCTGACAGGCTTTTCTAAAATGAGCCAGTATCCATAAATTTCGTTTCGTATAAAAATGATGTAAGTAGTTGAAACCATGAGACTTTTTAGGTTGACGGGTGTTGTAGCCATCCGGTAAAGCAAGCATTGGAAACCAATAGGGAATAACGGCATTTTCTATCTTATCCAATAATGTCAAATCGAACGCATCTGGTGTTTTTTTATAACGAGTTTTACCCACCGAATAATTGATTAACACAGGTATCTGTTTCGCCTGACGTATTGTTTCATTAATAGTGGTATCAAATCGTGTAATCCACGCCCGTTCTAAAGTGCGTTTTGTCAGGCTTGCGTCGCAATGGGGGCAGGGAAACTGAGGTTTCACTTTTCCCGCTACTTTATCTATCGCTACTTCCCAAAACACGATGTCATTGGCACACTCTGGGCAAATAAAAACGTCTGACCATACGGTATAATTAATGCGCCCGAAAATAAGCCAGGGCGGGCAATCCATTTCACCCAAAATAGCGGATTTAATGTCATTAGCATACTTTTCGATATTTTTTGCACTCAAATGCAACGTTTGATACATCCAGCCACATTCTGCTTCGACTGTTTGCAAAATCTCTTGTGTTTCTTGTTCAAAAGCAATGACATCAACCGGCGTATTGTAATTATGAGCGATAAAAGTGGCAGCGGGTGATAAATCATTTAAAATGGCTCGTCGTGCGCCTAATTTTGAAAATCCCTGCCAAACCGATTGACTTTTTTCTTCTCGCGCTTCAATTGTTCCATCAGGCTGAACGCGATAACCTAATGCTTCAACAGCCTTTTTATTACCACATAATTGCGCTGCCACGCCAGTCATGCCGGTACCACAAAAACCATCGAACACCACATCGCCGGGTTCTGTATAATGCAAAATGTAGTGCATAATTGCTTTATGAGGCACTTTAGTATGATAAGAATGAGCCTTATAAATGGGATCATTTTTACCTTCAGTAATATCAGTGGCAAAAGGCTCACGGTGGTAATCATTTTTATCATTCTTATCTTTTTGAGTTCCTTCCCCGTTTTTTAAAAAATCTATTATCCAGGGATTAGGGCAAGCTGTATAATAGGGTGGATCGGAAAGGGCTAGAATGGCTTCATCAGTCGCCTGTGGAATTCCAGAAATACTTTTAAAATCAATATCTTGGAGTTTTTCACGAAGTTGTTCTAAAAAATAGGCGCGACGCGCCTGCTCATTTTCAAAGCTAATGCCTAGGCATTTTACTGGATGATTGGTGTCATTTAATGGGTGATTTAATGTTTTCATATTAGGTGTGTCAGAAATACCATTTTTTAAAAAAATGGTATTTATTTTGGGCATTGTTATTTTATCCAAAATGGCTTAGGTGCTAGAAATATGTAGGTTCGCATAAATATTTTAACATTTTCAGCTGCCCACCAGATGCAGCAAAGGCGTTGCACGAAAACCACCTTAGGAGCCCTACAAAATGTTAATAAACTTTTGTGTACCTATAGTTTTTCAGATAAATAATTTCACATTAGAAACCTGGAAGAAATTGGATACCTGACAGGTTTTTGGAAGTGATTTATCTGAACATCTATAGGACGAAATACCAATATTCTTTTCACCTTGCCCGTCCACTAAATACAGCATACTTTTTTAATACTTCAAAATACCAGTTCATAAAATTTTCCAACATTTTGTTTGAGTAAATTGGAATGCAAAATTTTGCCTACCCGACATCTCAGCAACATTAATGAAATGGTTAATTCCTAATTAAATAAAGAATTAACCATTTCGTCCGACCGAAATGACCAAAGCTGGTCACATCGATACATCGATAGCCTGTAATAAACCAAGAAATGCCATTTTAAAAAAAAATGGTATTTTTATATGATGTTAGGTACGCAAAAGTATTTTAACATTTTTAATGAGCTTTGAGAAATTTTTGAAAAAAATGTAATTACTCAGCCTTTAATGGATTGAGCTACTATTTGTTCAAAAAATTTCATTAGCAAGACATTGAACATTATAATAAGAAATCCGATTTTTCCAAAAAATTCGGATTTATAACGAGTTAAGAATCATCAGATTTCTTTCAGCAAGCAATCGATCTCCGATTTTAGGAAAAAATTGATTTTTTTATGACTTAAGAATTCTTTTGATAAAATTTTTCAAAAATAGTATTTTTAACACAGCTAAATAGTTACAAAATATCTTGATTTTACGATTAACTATAGCTTTTCAGAAAAATAAAAGTTCTCAGACCTGACAGGTTTCCAAAACCTGTCAGGTCTTGAAGCCAAAATATTTATCTGAAAAGCTATAAAAAACGGAGAAAATATGATAAGCCACGGGGCAACGCCACCTAAACAAGGACTATATGATCCTATCAATGAACACGATGCCTGCGGTGTCGGTTTTATTGCTCATATAAAAGGGCATAAAAACCATGAAATAATCAATCAAGGCTTGGAGATACTGAAAAATCTAACTCACCGAGGTGCGGTAGGTGCAGATCCGCTTGCCGGTGATGGTGCTGGTATTCTGATCCAAACGCCAGATGCGTTTTTACGTGAAGAATGTGCCACAGCCGATCTGACTTTGCCTCCGTTTGGTGAATATGGAGTGGGCATGATATTTCTACCTCGTGATGGGGAAATTCGTGCCACTTGTGAAAAATTGATGGCCCAAATACTTGATGACGAAGGGCAAAGTCTATTGGGTTGGCGAGATGTACCCACCAATCACCAAAGTTTAGGAGAAGAGGTTAAAGGCGTAGAGCCAATGGTTCGGCAAGTCTTTGTGCAAAAAGGTAAAAACTGTGCCGATCAGGATGCCTTTGAACGTAAACTGATTGTGATCCGTAAGCTAATTGAACACACAGTACGTCATCAATTAAAACTGGATTATGCCCATTTTTATATACCTTCATTTTCATCACGCACTTTGCTTTACAAAGGCATGTTGCTGGCTAATCAAGTGGGCAGTTATTATCCGGATTTACAAGATGAACGAATGGTGAGCGCCCTCGCCCTTGTCCATCAGCGTTTTTCAACGAATACTTTCCCAACTTGGGATTTAGCCCAGCCTTTTCGTATGATTGCCCATAATGGGGAAATCAATACTTTGCGTGGCAATCTCAATTGGATGGCCGCACGTCGCCATTCTATGTCCTCAGAATTATTAGGCGATGATTTAGAGAAATTATGGCCCTTGATTGTGGAAGGACAATCTGACTCCGCTTCTTTTGACAATGCGTTAGAATTGTTAGTAGCCGGTGGCTATTCCTTGGGACACGCCATGATGTTGCTGATTCCAGAAGCGTGGACCAATAATACCCTGATGGATAAGAAACGCCAAGCCTTTTATGAATATCACGCCGCCCTAATGGAACCCTGGGATGGTCCCGCAGCTGTTGCCTTTACGGATGGTCGTCAAATTGGTGCCACTTTGGATAGAAATGGTTTGCGTCCAGCACGTTATTTAATCAGTCAAGATGATCTTGTCGTGATGGCTTCGGAAATGGGAGTACTTGATATTCCGCAAAAAAACATAGTCAAAAAGTGGCGTTTGCAACCAGGCAAAATGTTTTTAATTGATACCGAGCAGGGACGTATTATTGACGATGCAGAATTAAAGGCGGAATTAGCAAACTCTGCGCCCTATCAGGATTGGTTAGATCAAACCCAAATCATTTTGGAAGACTTGCCCTTTGAAGTGCCTGCCATGTCACTCAATCAGGAAACTCTATTAAATCGCCAACAAGCATTTGGTTATACGCAAGAAGACTTGAAATTTTTCTTGATTCCGATGGTGGTTACCGGTCAAGATCCAATTAGCTCGATGGGAACCGATGCTTCGCTGGCTGTCTTATCTAATCGTTCCAGATTGCTATATGACTACTTTAAGCAAAATTTTGCTCAGGTGACTAATCCGGCGATTGATCCCATTCGAGAAGAAATTGTCATGTCTTTGGTATCGCTTATTGGTCCACGTCCAAATTTGTTGGGATTGGGTAAAAAATATTTACATAAGCGACTAGAAGTCCACCAACCAATTTTGACAAATACCGATTTAGAAAAGATACGGCGGATTGAAAACCGGACAGGCGGTGCTTTCCGGACCAAAACGCTATGTATGTGCTATGTCGCTGAATTAGGAGCGCATGGTATGGAAAAGGCACTCAGGGACCTATGCAGTCAAGCAGAAGAGGCAGTATTAGCTGGTAACAATATTTTAATTCTATCTGATCGGGGTATAGACGCAAGTTATATTGGTATTCCAGCCTTGTTAGCGACTTCCAGTATTCATCACCATTTGATTGAAAAGGGTTTACGTACAGAGTCTGGCTTAGTGATAGAAACGGGTGAAGCCCGCGAAGTTCAACATTTTTGCTTACTGGCTGGTTATGGGGCAGAAGCCATTAATCCCTATCTGGCTTTTGATACGCTTTCTGCGATTCGTGATACCTTACCGGAAAAACTAACCGAAGCGGAAGTTCAGAAACGCTATATCAAAGCAATTAACAAGGGCATCTTAAAGGTAATGTCAAAAATGGGTATTTCTACCTACCAATCCTACTGTGGTGCCCAGATTTTTGATGCGATTGGCTTATCGGATCAATTTATAGAAGCCTACTTCACCGGTACTCAATGTAAAACTTCTGGCGTTGGCATGACAGAAATCGCAGAAGAAACCGTTCGCAGACATAAAATTGCCTTTGGTAATGCGCCCTTATATCACAATGCTTTAGAAACGGGTGGTGAATTTGCCTATCGAAAACGGGGGGAAAACCATGTCTGGACACCCCAAACCATTTCTAAGTTGCAACAAGCAACCCGTAGCAATAATCGTGCGTTATATGATGAATTTGCTCAAGAAATCAATGAACAAAATGAACGTTTATTAACACTACGCGGATTATTTAATCTGAAGTTAGCGCAACAACCCATACCATTAGAGGAAGTGGAACCCGCCTCAGAAATTGTCAAGCGATTTGCGACGGGAGCGATGTCTTATGGCTCTATTTCTTACGAAGCCCATAGCACTATAGCCATCGCCATGAATCGTCTGGGTGGTAAATCGAATACCGGTGAAGGGGGCGAAGAAGCAGAACGTTATAAACCACTACCGAATGGTGATTCTAAACGCTCTGCCATTAAACAAGTTGCATCAGGACGCTTTGGTGTAACCACCGAATATCTCGTTAATGCTAACGATATTCAAATTAAAATCTCACAAGGCGCAAAACCTGGTGAAGGTGGACAATTGCCTGGGCATAAAGTCAATAAAGAGATTGCGCGTGTTCGTCATTCAACGCCAGGGGTTGGTCTTATTTCACCACCACCGCATCACGACATTTATTCGATTGAAGATATAGCGCAACTGATTCATGACTTAAAAAATGTCAATCCACAAGCCAGGATTAGCGTCAAGCTCGTTTCTGAAATCGGTGTTGGTACCGTCGCTGCGGGTGTCTCTAAGGCTCATGCTGATCATGTAACGATTTCTGGTTATGAAGGGGGTACTGGGGCAAGTCCTATCACCTCTATCAAACATGCCGGTTCACCTTGGGAAATTGGATTAGCTGAAACCCATCAAACCTTAGTGCTTAATAAATTACGGGGACGTATAGCGGTACAAACAGATGGGGGTTTGCGTACCGGACGTGATGTGGTCATTGCAGCAATGTTAGGGGCAGACGAATTTGGTTTTGCAACCAGTGCCCTGATTGTGGAAGGTTGCCTGATGATGCGTAAATGCCATCTCAATACTTGCCCTGTTGGCATCGCTACCCAAGATGAGCAATTGCGTAAACGCTTTAAAGGGCAACCAGAACATATCGTGAATTTCTTTATGTTCCTCGCTGAAGACATACGAGAATTAATGGCAAAACTGGGCTTTCGCACTATAAATGAAATGATCGGGCGCACCGATAAAATTGATATGCGTCGTGCCATTTCGCATTGGAAAGCCAAAGGACTTGATTTTTCTCGTATTTTATATAAACCAGCTGTTGGTTCAGAGGTAGCGGTTCATCATTGCGAACAACAAGATCATGGTTTAGAAAAAGCGCTAGATCAAGAACTGATCAAACAAGCCATGCCAGCTCTTGAACAGCGCCAATCTGTGGAAATTGAAATACCTATCTACAATTATAATCGTAGTTTTGGTGCCATGCTTTCAGGAGAAGTAGCAAAGCGTTATGGACATAAGGGGCTACCGGAAGATACGATTTATATTAAAGCCACCGGCTGTGCCGGTCAAAGTTTTGGTGCCTTTGTTGCACATGGTGTGACCATTGAATTAATAGGCGAAGCCAATGACTACGTAGGAAAAGGTTTAAGCGGTGGGCGTTTAGTGATTTATCCTTCCAAAGAATGCCCCATTGTCGCCGAAGAAAATATTGTTGTGGGTAATACTGTATTATATGGTGCCATTGCCGGCGAATGTTATTTCCGGGGGGTCGCTGGTGAACGTTTTGCAGTGCGTAATTCGGGTGCCGTTGCCATTGTTGAAGGTATAGGCGACCATGGCTGCGAATACATGACGGGTGGTGTAGTTGTGGTGCTGGGCAACACCGGGCGTAATTTTGCTGCCGGTATGAGTGGTGGCGTTGCTTATGTACTGGATGAAACCGGTGATTTTGAGCAGCGTTGTAATTTATCCATGGTAGAATTAGAAGCGATTGCCGAAGAAGAGGAAGCCTTGAAAAATTTCTACCATCAAAGTGAAGATTTAGAAACACATGGACGAGTTGTGGGGCATGATATGGCACGTTCTGATGCTTTGCTTCTAAAAGCCTTGATCGAAAAACATCGCCTTTACACTAACAGTCATCGTGCCCAAGAAATTCTTCACAATTGGTCGTATTATTTACCGCACTTTGTAAAGGTGATGCCGGTAGAATATCGAAGAGCATTACAAGAAATGCAGAGTAAAGCGTAACCCAAAATGGTGTGACCTCAATTTGACGTAATGCTTTTTTTGGTAGGGTGGGCAAGGTCTTTTTCTTGCCCACCATTTAAGTTTAAGGTGGGCAACAAAAGGACGTTAGGAACCCTACATTAATATTATCTACATCAAACTGAGGTCACACTCACCCAAAATGTATCAAACTCATTAATCTTTCTCTTCCCCAAGCTGCCATATCATGGTGTGGAAGCTGGGGAAGCTTTTATAAAAGGAGAACTAACAATCATGGGCAAAACAACCGGATTTATGGAAATACCCCGTAATGATCGCACCTACGCCCCAACTTATAGCCGTACCCGCCATTATCAAGAATTTACGATACCACTGGCAGATTCACAGTTAAATCAGCAGGGCGCACGTTGTATGGATTGTGGAATTCCCTATTGTCACAATGGCTGTCCGCTCAGTAATATTATCCCAGATTGGAATGATTTAGTTTATCGAAATAAATGGCGTGAAGCCTTGAATACTCTACATTCCACTAATAATTTCCCTGAATTTACAGGGCGAATATGTCCGGCCACCTGCGAAGCAGCTTGTACCCTTAATCTAACCGATGAGCCGGTAACGATTAAAACCATTGAATGTGCCATCATCGACAAAGCTTGGGAAGAAGGTTGGATTGAACCCCAGCATCCAACTCCCCGTACAGGCAAAAAAGTGGCAATTGTTGGCTCGGGTCCGGCGGGTTTAGCTTGCGCCCAACAATTAGCTAGGGCAGGGCATGATGTGATGGTTTATGAAAAAAATAATCGTATTGGCGGCTTGCTACGTTATGGAATTCCTAATTTTAAAATGGAAAAACATATTATTGACCGCCGCATGTCACAAATGAAGGCTGAAGGGGTGACATTCCGCCCTAATTGCCATATCGGTGTTGATCGATCAGCTAAAAAATTGCTGGAAAAATTTGATGCGATGGTATTGACCGGGGGCGCAGAAAAACCTCGTGATTTGTCCATTCCAGGACGAGAATTAAAAGGCATCTACTTTGCGGTAACATTTTTAACTCAGCAGACTCAACTTGTCTTAGGTGATAAGATTGCTTCCGAAGAGCGTATCAGTGCTAAAAACAAGCATGTTGTCGTCATCGGTGGTGGTGATACAGGTTCTGATTGTATCGGAACTTCTATTCGTCAAGGTGCGCTTTCCGTCACGCAATTGGAGATTCTGCCAAAACCGCCGGAAAATGAAAACAAGGAAATGACTTGGCCCAACTGGCCCAACAAACTGCGTAATTCTTCTTCTCATGAAGAAGGTTGCCAACGAGAGTGGAGTGTTTCAACTAAATTCTTTGAAGGCAATGAGGGTCAACTGAAAAAAATGCAAGTTGTCAGGGTCGACTGGCAAAAAGATGAACTGGGACAGTGGCAAATGTCGGAAATTCCTGACGATAAATTTGAATTAAAAGCAGATTTAGTGTTATTGGCGATGGGTTTTATACATCCTATCCACGAAGGTATGCTTAAAGAATTGGGGGTTGCCTTAGATGGACGCGGTAATGTTCAAGCCAATACACTCAATTATCAGACCTCGGTTGACAAAGTCTTTAGTGCAGGCGATATGCGTCGGGGGCAATCGCTGGTAGTTTGGGCTATTCGTGAAGGACGGCAAGCCGCTCAAGCAGTGGATGAATATTTAATGGGTACTTCACAGTTGCCAAGATAAATAAGGAACGTGCATGAATACTCAACGTGGGAACAAACTGAACTTTTTTCAATGAGGCAGGTAAATGTCGGATTACGTTTTTTTGCCGCGCAAAAAAATCTAACCCGACCTACCTGACTGCGTGTTCGCCCTGGCTTAACTTAATGGCAGTGACCCTACATTCCCTATATTTTAATTAAAAAAACATCATGCATTCCCTAACTCAAACTTTATTTGGCACCTTATTAGATAGCCCCGCCATCGTGGAAGTCACGGCGCGGGTGCTAGAAAAAGCGATGCCCATTATTAAAGAACATTTTACGTTCACAGCCGATGAAATCACCGGCGCCTATCAAAATGCTTGTCGCTATAGCTTCGTCGCGATCAGCATTGGGCTTGACGCGCCCGATTCCCTATTCAAAAAAGTACGCTACCCCAAAATCACCCGCGAATTCGCCAAACAAATCAAAGAAAATTACCACAAACCCTTCTGTGAACAAACCGAAGTACAAAGCTTCAGCTTTGTAAAACCCCTCCAAAAATGGGCAAAAAATTCAGAAAAACTCTTTGAAATCAAAGAGATAACTGAAGAAGATTTATCTGCCCTCATTGGACATAGAAAAACCATTGCCATCAGCGATTTAATCTTAGCACAAATGGAAAAGATTGAACCTGTTGATGATACGTTAGCGGCATTTCTACGCTTTAACGGTTTATTAGGCGATAGTGTTCTATTTTTCTTTCGGGAACAGTTTAGAAAAGATGCGCGAGTTCAAGCAACACAAACAGCTTTACAACAAGAACGCTTGTGTATTGAGGTCGAAAATATTCAGGCAACCCTGGCTGATTTGAAAAGCACTCAGGAAAAACACCCTTTCCTAAGTGAACAAATCGATCAGCAAGTACACTATTTAGAACAGTGGCAAGTTCAGCAGGAACAATTGCTCGGTTTTCAAAATCGTTTTGCGGAACAGTTGGATGAGGTGTTGGATTGGGCGCAAGATGTTTATTTCGTTCTATATGAAATCAAGGGCAATATTGAAGAAATCAACCAAAAGTTGGATGACATTTTAACCGCCCAACAGCAAAATCATTCCGCCCAAATCAACCATCGTGATGGTACGGTACAATACGCGCCAGAAAATCAGCAATTACTCAAAGCCTTGCTGACACAATTACAACGCTTATCGCCACAACATCCACTTTATGGGCAGGTGTCAAATAAGGCAGGGCGCGTGTTATCTTCCAGTGGGGCTTTGAATGAGGCAGAGCGTTTATTTGTGCAATTGATTAAGAGGGCAACATCTGAAAAGGATCAAGCCTTAGCCCATTTTAATTTATTTCAGGTGCGCTGGCGTAAAGCGTTTACCGCTACCACCGTATCTGCTAAAGAAAATTTATACGCCCAAGCCTTAGCCTCTTTTAATCAGGCGATTAAATTAGATCGCGCTTATGCCCTGCATGACATGAGCGAAGGCAAGGGCTATTATCCCATCAAAAAAATGTTGGGTGCCGGGGGAATGGGCTGTGCGTTTTTATGTGAAAACCATGACTTTCAAATAAAAGGGCATGAATTGGTGGTTGTCAAATGTTTTTGGGAAAATATCAGCGATAACCTGGAACAACTCTTTCATGAACCCAAAAAGATGTACGATATTGCGGGTGATTATGTGCCCAAAATCTTGGGATATGGTTATGCCGATAATGTTCACCAAACCAAGCCTTATTTTGTCAGCGAATATATTGAGGGGGCGATAGATGGTGAGGCGTGGTTGGAAAAAGCGGGTTCTTTTGATTTAACGACGGGCTTGCAAGTGGCGGTGCAGATTGCGAAGGCTTTACAACAGGCGCATGAAAAAGGCATTTGCCATTTAGATTTAAAACCAGCGAATTTGTTGTTAAGGAAAACGGATGAAAAAGTTGCCGTGAAAGTGATTGATTTTGGTTTAGCGCGTGTGACAACGGCTTTACCAGAAAGGGCTGAAAATCGAACAGGTGCAACGGTATTTGGGCAAGCGATATTTGGTACCTTGGATTATGCCCCGCCAGAGCAACGGGGTTATGCTTATCGTTATGGGCAACCGAGTGCGAAAAGTGATGTGTTTGCGTTTGGTATGACAATGTATCGTTTATGGACGGGTAAAAATCCGCATCCATTTTTGGATCGAGATTTACCTAATGTTTCTGCTTTGCGGGATTTGTTGTGTGATTGTGTGGCAGAAAATCCAGGGGAGCGTCCAAAATCTGCCTTAGCAGTAACAACTGTTTTGGAAAAAGTATTACAAAAGATTAATCTGCATAAGTTAGGCAAAAAAGTAACAATAATTGTTGGCACTTTTATATTGTTTGCAGTACTAGTTGGAGCATTGCTTACAGAATGGTTTGATAATCCTGCTAAACCAGATGATACTTTAGCTTGGAACAATCGCGACAATTCACTTACAGACTTAGATAAAGAAGAAAAGGTAATAAATCACGATAAAACTTTGGAAGTTCAGCTAGATAGTGCTGATGATTGGAACAATCGTGGTAATTCACTATATAGTTTAGGCAAATATGAAGAGGCGATAGCTAGTTATGACAAAGCCTTGCAGATTCAGCCTGATTTTGCTTATGCTTGGATCAATCGCGGTTATTCATTTTATAATTTAGGCAAATATGAAGAGGCGATAGCTAGTTATGACAAAGTCTTGCAGATTAAGCCTGATTATGCTGATGCTTGGTACAATCGCGGCATTTCACTAGATGATTTAGGCAAATATGAAGAGGCGATGGTTAGTTACGACAAAGCCTTGGAGATTCAGCCAAATAATGTTGATGCTTTGAACAATCGCGGTAGTTTACTTAGTAATTTAGGCAAATATGAAGAGGCGATAGCTAGTTATGACAAAGCCTTGCAGATTAAGCCTGATTTTGCTTATGCTTGGATCAATCGCGGTTATTCATTTTATAATTTAGGCAAATATGAAAAGGCGATAGTCAGTTACAACAAAGTCTTGGAGATTAAGCCTGATTATGCTGATGCTTGGATCAATCGGGGTTTTTCACTTCAAAACTTAGGCAAATATGAAGAGGCGATAGCCAGTTATGACAAAGCCTTGGAGATTAAGCCCGATTATGCTTTAGCTTGGAACAATCGCGGTTATTCACTAGAAAAGTTAAGGCGTTATAAAGAAGCTTTGAAAAACTATGATAAAGCTATTGAGCTTGATCCGAATCATAAATATGCCGAAAACCGTAAACGAATACTAAAAAAACTGGGCAAATAATCACACCTGTTTTTGATTTATTACTGCTTTTGGGGGGGATGGCGGTGGTTTGTTTAATTTAATTGTCTGAATCAGAATTGACGGAATTTTAGAATTTGCAGAATAATATCAAGATTGGGTTTTCATTCTGTTAATTCTTTGTCAATTCTGATTTAGACATTTTGCCCTTCTGATTTAGACATTTTGCCCTTGAAACGGTTAAAATAATATGATTACATTTAAAGAATCTCCTATATTTACCAAGTATGTTGATAAATACTTGAATGATGACGAGTATGCCACTTTTCAATGGGAATTATTAACTCATCCTGAATTGGGCGTTTTAATACCCGGTAGCGGTGGTTTACGAAAAATACGTTGGAAAAAGCAGCATGGCGGAAAACGTGGTGGATATCGAATTATTTATTATTGGCGTAATCAGCAAGGAGAAATTTGGTTATTAACGATATATGCTAAAAATGAAGTCGAAAATATATCCGCCACGGTTTTACGTCAAATCAAAGAGGATTTTGAAAATGAATAAACGCGATATAGGGCAAGAAATCTTAGACAGTATCCGCGCCATCAAACGTGGAGAATGCAAATCTTACACAATGGCATTACCAGACACGAAAACGACTCGTGAACAAATGAATTTAAGTCAATCCGCTTTTGCGGCATTATTTGGGATAAATACCAATACCCTGCAAAACTGGGAAGAGGGGAAACATCAACCCTCTGGTGCTGCCCAATCATTATTACTGGTTGCCGCAAAACGCCCGGATGTGTTGTTGGATGTACTTAAAGAAGTACCTCTCAACGTGTAAGTTTTTAAGCTGAGTACAACTTCTTTCCGAAATAAACGAATTTTTATGAGTTGATTGGTTTTAATTCGTTGTTTTCGTTAATTCGTTGTACTTATGGATGGCGGTGGTTTGTTTAATTGTCTGAATCAGAATTGACGGTATTTTAGAATTTGCAGAATAATATCAAGATTGGGTTTTCATTCTGTTAATTCTTTAATCCGGTAAATTCTGATTCAGACATTTTTTGGAGGAGGGAATTAGTTATTGAAATAATGGAGTACAATAGATTAGTTGATTGAACAAATTGAACAGAATAATTGATAATCATCAAGAGGTTTCCTAATGGATATTACTATTCCAGATGAAGTCTTACAAGCGGCAAAATTATCAGCCGCTGATATCAAACGAGAGGTGGCAGTATTACTATTTAAAACTCAAGCAGTAAACATAGAACAAGCCACCCAAATAGCCAATGTACACCCACTTGAATTTGAACAATTACTGGTACAACGTCAAATTCCCGCACAGTTACAATTTAAAAAACTCAGCAAATTACAAACAAGAAATTGTATTGTTGGTAATCCTGAAGATTTAGTACATTTTGATTGGAATAAAGAATGGAAACATTAATTTATTTGGATACATACGTCGTTGTTTGGTTGTATGCTAATGAATTTAAAAAATTTCCAGCTAATACACTCAAACTGATTGAAAATAACCCTGTGCGTATTGCGCCGATAGCCAGGTAGGGTGGGCAACGTGTTTTTGGTGCAGCGGCAACAAGCGACTCATCATTCCCCCATTTTTACGTTTGCGATAGAAGGTAACGATAAAAATGTCTGAACTTCTTGACAAAGGTGAACAAATTTATAACACGCAAATTTTGCCCCAATTACCGATAGACAAATTAAAAGGCAAAATTATAGCGATTGAGATAAAATCAGCTGACTATTTCATTGAAAATACCGTCTTAAAAGCCGTCATGCTTGGCAGAAAGCGGTATCCACAACAAAAATTTTACTGCAAGCGGATAGGTTATCGTGCCGTTTACGCATATCCAAGCTATGTTCCGATTCAGATTGAGGAAAGGTAAAAACAATGTTACAAACTTACACTGCTAAATATATCAAAATTGACTCAGGCTATATGGGGC
>Ga0233404_10000251_pt1 | contig 14644 bp, 16 predicted proteins | sample Na_oxic_2_MG_FD_179861 | JGI IMG/M metagenome (GOLD analysis project Ga0233404, IMG submission 179861) | Seawater microbial communities from Saanich Inlet, British Columbia, Canada - Na_oxic_2_MG | ecosystem: Environmental > Aquatic > Marine > Inlet | place: Canada: British Columbia | collected...
CTGAACATCATCATATTCGTGAACTACTAGATGTGGCACGAACAGCTAAAGAAACGTTAAGTACCCAAAATACAGCACCGTTAAATATTAAACTGGATAACGGCATCCAATGGCAAGGCGAATTAACCCATTCTCAATTCCATGAATTAATTGATCCCCTGATTCAAAAAACCATATCTCCCTGTCGTCGTGCTTTACGTGATGCGCGTTTAACTGTTGCTGATATTAATGAAGTCGTGATGGTAGGTGGTGCAACGCGGATGCCCAGGGTACGAGAAAAAATTGGCGAATTTTTTCAACGCCCTCCCCATATAGACATTGATCCCGATAAAGTTGTTGCTATCGGTGCCGCCATTCAAGCGGATATTTTAGCCGGCAACAAGCCCGATGATGATATGCTATTATTAGATGTCATTCCCTTATCGCTAGGCATTGAAACCATGGGCGGCTTAGTCGAAAAAATTATTCCCCGCAATACCACCATTCCCGTCGCCAAAGCGCAAGAATTTACCACCTTTAAAGATGGACAAACGGCGATGGCTATCCATGTCGTACAAGGGGAACGTGAATTAGTTCTAGACTGCCGTTCATTAGCCCGTTTTGAATTGCGTGGCATTCCACCGATGGTTGCAGCTTCAGCCAGGATTCGTGTCACTTTTCAAGTAGATGCAGACGGTTTATTAAGTGTTTTCGCAACAGAAGAAACCACAGGCGTACACAGTGAAATCACAGTAAAACCTTCCTACGGTTTACAAGACACTGATATTGAACGCATGTTAAAAGATTCACTAGAACATGTTCAAGAAGATGTCGCCACTCGCACTTTGCGCGAACAACAAGTCGAAGCGGATCGGGTTATCAATGCCCTACGCGCTGCCCTTAAAGCCGATGGACATCATCTACTGAAACATCACGAATTTTTAGAAATTAGTGCAGCCCTAGATGAATTATTAAGAGTCAAACAAGGTAACCATGTTCAAACCATTAAAAAGGCAATTGAACACCTTGATGAAATCACACAATCCTATGCACAACGACGAATGGATACTGCCATTCATCATGCCATGACGGGACACAAGGTTGATGAATTTACCCAGGAGAATTAACGATGCCTAAAGTGACTTTTTTACCTCATGAAGAAATTTGCCCACAAGGTGTAGCTATCGAAGTAGAATCGGGTATCAGCCTTTGTGATGCAGCCTTAAAGCACGGTATTGAAATAGAACATGCCTGTGAAAAATCATGTGCTTGCACAACTTGTCATGTGATTATCCGTGAAGGATTTGATTCCTTAGAAGAAGCCGATGAATTTGAAGAAGATATTTTAGATATAGCCTGGGGGCTTGAACCGGAATCACGCCTGAGCTGTCAGGCAATAGTGGGTGATGGAAATTTAACTGTAGAAATCCCAAAATACACCCTGAATTTGGCTAATGAACATCATTAAAGGAGGAAAATCATGGGCTTAAAATGGGTAGATACACAAGACATTGCCATCGAATTATACGAAAAGTTCCCAGAGATTGATCCACGATATATCAATTTTCCTGAAATGTATCAATGGATTTTGGCACTTGAGGATTTTGATGACGAGCTTCAACATAGTGGAGAAAAAATCTTGGAAGCGATTCAGCAAGCCTGGATTGAAGAAGCAACTGATTAGTTTTTTCCAAAGTTGAAGCTTTGGATTCCAGGCTATGGTAGTATGTAGGTCGGGTTAGTGATAACGTAACCCGACATTTACCTGACGAAATAGTATGTAGGTCGGGTTAGTGATAACGTAACCCGACATTTACCTGACGAAATAGCCCTTTGTTGGGTGACGTTTTTTTGCGGTGCCGAAAAATCTAACCTGACCTACCTGGCTTGTTCCCAAACTCTGTTTTGTTCTCGTTCCCAAATTCCGTTTGGGAACGAGTAAAAGAAGCCTAGCAGGAGATTATGAAATGGCAATAAAAATTGAGTTGTACGAAACCAAAGAGGGTAAATATCCTTTTTCTCTTTGGCTTAAATCCTTAAATGATAGTAAAGCGCGTGCGAAAATTCGCACCAAGCTTAATCGGCTTAGACTGGGTAATTTTGGTGATAGTAAATCGCTAGGAGATGGTGTTCACGAAATTCGTATCAATTATGGTCCCGGTTATCGGCTATATTTTGGTAAAGTCGGTTTGACGCTTGTCTTATTGTTATGTGGAGGTGACAAAAGTACACAAACGGAAGATATTCGTAAAGCGAAATCCTACTGGAATGATTACAAGAGAGGTTAATGATGAGCAAAAGTTATAAAGCAGATTTATTAGAAGCCCTTCGTGATCCTTCAGAAGCGGCTGAATATCTTAATGCAGCACTTGAAGACGGTGACGAGGATGTTTTTCGCCTTGCATTAAAAGACGTGGTTGAAGCCATCGGTGATCTATCTCAATTGAAAACAAAATTCAACCAAGATAGTGTGAATAAAGCTTTTTGTAAACTGCCGAGTTCTGAACTATGTCACTTTGACTCATTCTTACACGCCCTTGGTTTTCGTTTAGCCATTCAGAGATGTAAATAAAAACACTAATCAAAAAAGCCAAGTACGGTGAGCAACATCGTAGCTCACCAATATTTACAGCAACTTGGAATCCGCCGTTTTATCACGTCAAACAATTAATATCATGAATCCAAAAAAAACAATCATAGACTCCGCTCTAATACAACAATGGTTTTTATCTAAACCTCATTTACCTTTGATGCGTGGTTATATTTCTCCTCGGGTAGAAAATTTATCTTTAAATCACGCACCGCCTCAGCAAAATTTGCAATCAGTTTCACCCGCCACCTTATCAAAATTAGAAAACGGTTCTGAAAATTCGGCAACTTCTCAGATTATTCAAAACTCAGAATTAGAAGAAATTAAGACTCCCCAAATAACTCAACCAGTTGTTTTAGAACCAATTGATTTGGAACAAGTCATTGATTTAAAAGACGAAAAATATATTATCCCTGAAGAACAAGTACCTGCATTAGTCCAAGATTTTTCGGACTCTAATACAACGCTTCTCGTTGAAGTTGATAAAGCTCGCTTAGATTCCACTACCAAACCATATTTATCACCTTATTTAAAACGAATTGCCCTGGCAAGTTTTTTGATAATCACTTTGGTACTATTTTTCGTTATAGCCGCTCACAAAGATGGCTCACCTATTTTATCTTCTGGAAGTAGCGAAAGCGATCAACCAAACACCCCTTATGAACTTAGTGATGATTTACCCAATAACCAACCGACGTTAAAAACAACAGCAATAGAAACGCCTAAAAAAACAGAAAAACTGCCAACATTTAAATACTCACCTCATAAATTATGGCATCAATTTTATGCTTATGGGGAAAGAAACGGTGCCAATGCCCTGTGTGTTACACCTGATAACACTGTCATCGTAGGGGGATGGACCAAGGGAAGGCAAAATTTAGAAGCCATTATTTCAAAAATAGATGCTCAAAATGGTCAATTATTATGGCAACAAACATTGGGTAGTGATCAAGACGATTCGGCAAAAGCCTTGACAGTCACTCCCGATGGTGGAATTATTGTAACAGGACACAAAAGTTACTCCTCATCTTCTGATGTACAAGAAAAGGACCTTTGGGTTTTCAAATTAGACGCACAAAATGGACAAATGCGTTGGGAAAAAAACTTTGGGGGTTATGAAAACGATGGCGGTATCGCCTTGGATTCTTTCTCTAATGGTGATATCGTCATTGCCGGTTGGACCGATTCAAAAGGTTCTGGAAAAGCCGATGGTTGGTTACTTCGTTTAAATAATCAAAACGGTCAAATCATTTGGGAAAAAACACTGGGTAGCTCAGAAGCGGATGTCATCCGCGCCGTCAAAGTCACTGGCGATGACAATATCATTATCGCTGGCACCACCAAATCTCCGTATTATCACTGGAATGCTTGGGTATTAAAACTGGATAATCGGGGTAGAACCTTATGGGAAAAAACTTTCGGTGGCAACCATGAAACACAAGCCCACGCCTTACAAATCATGCCAGAAGGTGATATAGTCATTGCGGGCTATCTCAAAAAAAACACCTCTCGTCAAGAAGCCTGGACAATCCGTTTGAGCGGAAACGGAAACACGCAACGTTGGCAAAAAGTATGGGGCGGTAGCGGAATACACCGTGCTAATGCGCTACAAGCCACCTCTGACAATGGCGTTATCGTTGCAGGTGAATCACTATCTAAACATTCCAAAAAAACAAGGGCTTGGATATTAAAATTGGATGCTAGGGGGCATCAAAGTTGGAAACTGATGCTTAATGATGTGAATGGTAAAGCCTACGCTTTACAAGCCACCTCCGATGAGGAACTCATCATGGCAGGCTATGGTGAATCATCAGGCAAAAAGCAGACTTGGGTATTGAAGTTTGGAGAGTAATATGATGAGATAGAACCTTTAATCATTACGTTTTTTTTATGTAAGGAATGAGAATTCAATAAAATCCGAAACTAAACCTGACAGGTTTTTGAAACCTGTCAGGTTTGGCTCAAAAGTTTTGGAAGTTATTAAATCCTCACTCCTAATAGCTCCCTTTAGTGTTCGCCCTTCTTTGTGTTTTTTGAAAAAAATTTTTGTTCGACTATTTTTATGAACATCTATCTGAAAAGAATACCTTTTGCATAAAAGGTGGTCTGTCCCCTATTTCCTAGCATTAATGAGGTGACATAATGAGTATGTATAACCCGGCTCATCCCGGAAAAATTCTTAAAAAGTTGGTGATTGAACCTTTAGATATGTCCATCACTGAAGTTGCTTGTCATCTTGATATTAGTACGAAAACGCTTTCCAAGATACTCAAGGGACGTGCTGTAGTGACACCTGAAATTGCTTTACGGCTTGAAATGACATTTGGCAAACCTAATGCAGCCCATTGGTTAAGGTTACAAAACGCCTTTGATCTTTGGCCAATTCGACAGCGTTCCAGTGAACTTCATGTCACACCTATTGAATTACATCACGTAGCCAGTGTCGCCATGTAAAGAAAAGCATCCGTTTTTTGGGTGCAATGGCACCAATAACTGACAGGCAAAAAGGGTAAAATCTCAAAACACTCGAACCCCAAACCAACTTAAAGCCTCAAGTATGAAGGAACCTTAACTGGTTTTTTGTTTGCTCGTATAATTATCTGAACGCACAACTATTTGATTATTAGTCTGATTTTTGCCATGTTTCCAGTGTTTACGCATTAAACGGCGTAGGTAATTATTATTAATCCATTGTTCTGATTTAAGTAATTTATAGAATTCAATTGGTTGCTTAGTTTTTTGATAAATTAATTGACGAACCTTTTCTTTAGCGGCTTCACGATAGGCTTTAATATTACCAAAACTATCTCTGAGGGTTTCTTTCCAAGCATTGGCTGATACTTCAAATTGCTCCTTTTTGGTAATCCAGCCTCTTCTAATATTTCTTGAACTAAGTGTAGAGAGACATAAGCTTCATTGTTCCAGTCCGAAGATAAAAGCATATTGCTCACCCGTTTAACGTAAGGTGAGCAACAGTGTTGCTCACCACAATCAACTAACTACCCTTTCAAGGTATCAAGATCATCAACATTAATCGTGTTTTTACTACGAAAAAGTACCACTAGAATAGCTAAACCAATGGCGGTTTCCGCTGCCGCTACGGTAAGTATAAAAAACACAAAGACTTGCCCTGCAATATCGGCATTAAAATAAGAAAAGGCGATAAAATTGGTATTGACTGATAACAGCATCAATTCAATACACATCAGTATAATCAGAAGATTTTTACGGTTAAGAAAAATGCCTGCGATACTCAGGCAAAATAATACCGCACTTAAAATGAGAAATTCATTTAATCCGGGCATAATGCTTTAATCCTTTGTTTCTGCTGACATTTTTACAAGTCGAACACGATCTTCACGACGTACTGAGACTTGTTCTTCTGGTTTTTGATATTTCGCTCGCGTATGAGGGCGCATTGTTAAGGCAATGGCGGCAATCATAGCCACCAATAAAATAGCGGCGGCGATTTCAAAAGGGTAAACGTATTCTGTGTATAACACCAGCCCTAAAGCTTGAGTATTGGGCACCGCTGCTAGGGCATTTGCCGCTTCAGGTGTTGGCAACTGATGCCATGCACCGATGACGAGTATAATTTCGAGTAAAATCAAGGCACCGACAAATGCTGCAATCGGAAAATGACGCACAAAACCTTCTCGTAAGGGTGTAATGTTAATGTCAAGCATCATCAAGATAAATAAGAACAAGACCATAACTGCCCCGACGTAAACTAAAATAAGCGCAATGGCTAGAAATTCGGCTTGTAATAATAACCAAATTGCTGCCGAAGAAAAAAATGCTAAAACCAAAAATAGAGCAGCATGGACTGGATTTTTGACCGTAATAACGCGACTCGCAGCAAATACCAATATGAGAGCGAACAAGTAGAAAGTGAATTTTATCATGCGTTTGATTCCATTAATGATAAGTTTGTTTAATTGGGAATGGGGAATTGGAGACTGGGAATTGTGATATTATAATTTCTCATTAACAATGAACCTATACTCAGCGCGGGAATAAACTTAATTTTTTTTCAATGAAACAGGTGGGCAAGAAAAAGACTTTGCCCACCCAACATAAAAGTTTAAGTTATGCCCGCGTGCAGTATAACAGGTAACGAAGTTTCCCAATTCCCAATTCCCAACCTAATACCTTAATTCCCACCACCAGCGCAACCCGCTGCCGACTCGTCTTCTTTTGACCATATCGTTATCCTTATAGTACCTAAGTGCCATGAGTTTACCTTTTTTATCATACTCTTTACTGACACCTTTTAATCGGCCCTTGTCATCAAAATCGTTGTGAATGATCCATTTCTCTCCTGTTTTGTAAAACAGGGTTGCTGATATGGGTTCACCATTTTCAAACAGCCAATCTCCCTGCAACCTACCATTAGTGTAATAGCCTCTGGCACTGCCTTCTTTTTTGCCATTGACATAGTTTCGTTCGGCTTTCGTTTGACCATCTCGATAGTATTCGATCTCTAAGCCTTCACGTTTGCCACTGATTAAGGTACGTTGCCGGAAGGGTTCACCCGTTGAATAATATTCTATCTGGGTTTCAAGTTTTTTGCCGTCCTCATATTTCAGTTCGTATTCCAAATCGCCATTTCGACGAAATTGCTTTTTGGCAATTAACTTACCCTTTTTATAAACAAGTTCGGCTTTGGGTTCACCTGATTCATAATACTCTTTAGTAATGCCATGTAATTTACCATTGCGATATTGGTATTCAAATTGTAAGGCACCACTGTCGTAGTATTTTTCAGTATCTGGCTGTAGTGCCATCACTATCACTGAGAATACGAGCATCACAGCAAGTAAAACCAGCTTTATAAATGACTGCATGGCATGTCCCTCTTTAAAAAAAACAAGCAAACAAACCTTCAAACCTTTCAAAGTGACTTAACGATAGGCTCGATCTAAGGCTTTATCAGCCGATAATGCTTTCTCTAGTTGTTCACCAGCGGCTAATAATTTTTCCTTGTTCATTAACAAATCACGGCGTTGGGAGCCGCAATATTCAAAAAACCGCGTTTCGACTATCGAATCGACCGGACAAGATTCTTCACAAAAACCACAGAAAATACACTTTGTCAAATCAATCTCATAGCGAGTGGTACGGCGCGTTTCGTCGGCGCGTGGGGCCGCTTCAATGGTAATGGCGAGTGCTGGGCATACTGCCTCACAGAGTTTACAGGCAATACAACGTTCTTCACCATTAGGGTAGCGGCGCAGCGCATGTCGCCCCCGGAAACGATATGACTGTGGGGTTTTTTCATCAGGGTATTGCACCGTTATTTTTTTTTCAAATAAATAACGACCGGTGAGTCTCAAACCCTGAAAAAGTTCCCACAAAAACAAGCGTTTAATATAATCTTTGACAGCTTTCATACTTACGGACCTCACGCAAACCAAGGTGGCATTTTTGCAAGAATGGCAACTCCGAGAACCACTATCCATACTAAAGTAATAGGAATGAATACTTTCCAACCTAAACGCATGAGTTGATCATAACGATAACGTGGAAATGTAGCTCGGAACCATAAGAATAAGAACAAAAAGATAGAAACTTTCATGGCTAACCATAAAAAGCTCGACTGCGCCACCCAACCAATTAGTGGGGTGTCTGTGGGAATAATACCCTCAAAAGGCGATAGCCATCCACCTAAAAACAAAATGGCAGATAAGACTGCGATTAAAATAATATTGGCGTATTCTGCCAAAAAGAAAACCGCGAATAACATGCCAGAATATTCTACATGGAAGCCTGCCACGATTTCAGATTCACCTTCTGCTAAATCAAAAGGGGCGCGATTGGTTTCTGCTACACCCGAAATAAAATAGATAACAAATAAGGGCAATAGGGGTAACCAATACCAATGTAATATACTTCCCTGTTGGGCGGCAACAATATGGCTTAGGTTCAAACTGCCAGCAGCCATCAATACGCCGACGAGGGCAAAACCCATGGCAATTTCATAAGAAACAATTTGCGCTGCCGAACGTAAAGTCCCCAAAAATGCATATTTGGAGTTAGATGCCCAGCCCGCAATGAGTATGCCGTACACGCCCATAGAAGTCATGGCAAGAATATACAATAAACCGGCGTTAATGTTTGCTAATACCCAACCTTCATTAAAAGGTATCACCGCCCATGCCGCTAAAGCAGGTGCCATCGCTAACATGGGGGCGATAAAAAATAAAAAACGGTCAGTATTGCTTGGAATAATAATTTCTTTAAACATTAACTTCAAAGCATCCGCAATCGGTTGTCCAAGACCGCGTAGCTTTCGTAAGCCGGGTATTGCGAAAAAATTGACCCGATTCGGACCAATCCGTACCTGCATGTAGCCAATAATTTTGCGTTCTGCATAAGTTAAATAGGCAACACACAATAGTAAAGGTACAACAATAACCAGAATTTTGATCACGGTGATGATCAAATAAAGCAATGTCTCCATAAATAATGAAACCCTTAATTGGCTATCAAAAGTTAAGTGGCAGCACTGAGTTCAACTTGTCCATGCCAACTACCTAAATCAATATTGACAAGTTGTCCCCCGTAAATTAACACACCCTCATCGGGAACACGATCATCAATAACCAGTGGTAAAGTCAGGCTAGAATTATCCTGTTTAACCTGGATTTGACTGACTTCATCTACATTTAATTGGGCTGCCAGTTTAGCATTAATATGCACACCCTCAGCTATTTTAGCATCCATTGTGCGTTGTAATGCGCCGGCACGACGTACATTGGTATCAACTGAATACATTGGCATTTCCGTTATACGTTGTAGCCCTTGGACAGTATCAAAAGTTAAAGTGTTTGGAATTTGCCAGGCGGTTCCATTGGTAGCCATTTTATTGTCAACTTGTTGATGCAATTCATTGCGTACCTCATTAGAAGCCTGATAATCAAATCCATCGACATCAAATAAGTTACCTAAAACCCGCAAAATTTTCCACGCGGGACGTGCTTCCCCTGGGGGATTGATAGCACCTTTAAAACTTTGCCATCGCCCTTCATTATTAATATAAGTACCGGACGTTTCGGCAAATAATGCGATAGGTAAAATCACATCCGCATAATTTTCCATCACAGGTGTCTGATAGGCACTTAAGGATAGCACAAAATCTGCCGATTTAAGTGTTGCCAGTGCTGCACCTCCATGACAACTATCCAACTCTGGCTCAAGCCCTAATAATATATAACCCTTCAGGCTTTGAGTTAGCATCGCCTGTGCATTCAAGCCAGGCACGTCAATCGCTTCACCGGCGGCACCGCGATGAGGTAGCATACCGGCTAACCAAGCCCCTGAGCTATTATTAGCTTCGCCCAAATAGCCTAAATCCGCCTGACTGATTTTGGCAATAACAGCCGCCAAAGCACGAATCACAGAAAATTGCGGATGAGCAGTGGCTAAATGCCCTAGTAATACGGTACATTTTTTACCACTCAATAAAGATTGGGCAATGGCACGTTGACGGTCATTAACAGTTACCTCATTTAATAAAGCAACCAGGGTACCGGGCACTAAAGTGGCTTTCGTTTCCAATAAAGCTTTAGCAATACCGGCGACCGTATCCACCCAAGTAGAAGGGGGAGCAATTATTTTATCACTAATCGGTAAATTAAATTCATAATCAACCGGATTAAGCATCATCACTTTCGCACCACGTAAAGTCGCTTTACGCAGACGGTGATTGAGCAAAGGCTGCTCTTTGCGTAGATGCGAGCCAATCACTAACGCAGCTTCGCACTGTTCCAAATCGGCAATTGCTTGACCTAAATAAGGAAATAACGGTGCTTCATTTTGATCGCTAAAATCTACTTGACGGAAACGATGATCAATATTTTGGCTACCGATACCTCGCATCAGTTTTTGTAATAAATAGAGTTCTTCAACTGTTGCTGTTGGTGAAGCTAAAGCACCGATTGAATCACTTCCTTGGACATCTTTCACTGTTTTGAGACCATCAGCAGCAAACGCTAAAGCTGTCTCCCAATCAGTACGCTGCCAGGTGCCATTCTTTTTAATCATAGGAGCCGTTAAGCGATCTTCAGCCGTTAAGCACTCATAGCTAAAGCGGTCCCGGTCCGAAATCCACACTTCATTCACCGCCTCATTTTCTTTCGGTGCCATTCGCATCACTTGATTGCGGCGAATATGTAAGTGAAGATTGGAACCTATCGCATCATGAGGGGCGATTGTATCACGTTGTTGCATTTCCCATGTACGCGCCGAAAATCGGAACGGTTTAGAAGTCAATGCACCCACGGGGCAAAGATCAATCATATTGCCTGATAGTTCTGAGGTGACATTTTTTTCAACATAGGTCCCAATTTGGGTATGTTCGCCTCGCCCAGGTGCGCCCATTTCCTGGATGCCACTAATTTCTTGGCTAAAACGTACACACCGAGTGCAATGAATACAGCGTGTCATATCGGTAGCAACCAGTGGTCCTAAATTTTTACTGACAACGACGCGCTTGCTTTCTTGATAACGCGAGATATCCTGACCATAACCCACCGCGATATCCTGCAATTCACATTCACCGCCCTGATCACAGATAGGACAATCAAGGGGATGGTTAATAAGTAAAAACTCCATCACCGCTTTTTGGGCTACCAGTGCTTTTGTAGAACGGGTAAACACCTTCATGCCATCCATAACAGACGTGGCACAGGCGGGCATAAGTTTAGGGGCTTTTTCTACTTCTACCAAGCACATCCGGCAATTGGCTGCTACCGATAACTTTTTGTGATAACAGAAACGGGGAATATCGATCCCATTGGCATCTGTTATTTCAATCAGCCTTTGCCCGGCGGAAGCTTGGTAAGATTTACCGTCTATTTCAATTGTTACCATTATTTGTTATCCGTATAAACGATGTAATAATGATTAATGATTAATGGTTAATGGTTAATGGTTAATTGTTAATGGTTAATAATTAATCATTAGTAATTAATCATTAACCATTATTCTAATCGTTTTTCCTAAAAATGTCTAAAATTAATTAAAAATAAGATAGCCTATTTGGAAATTGTTTCATAAATCGTTATTCTTAATCTTAATTATTTTTCATAAACTCAAATGATAGTTTTATTTAAGATTGTAGTTATTTCCAATAATGATTAATGCGAATTTATTTTATGCTATCACGATTTGGGGTATTATGATGCGAAAGGTAAGGAAACACACAAAAGTATTTTAGACAATTAGAATTGCTGTGAAGAAATAGTATTTGTAAATGTCGGGTGAAAAATGATAGGGCATTATGTTATAGATAAGCTAAAAATACACAAATACTATTTCTTCAAGAAATAGTATTTGTAATTGCTAGATAAGCTAAAAACACACAAATACTATTTTTCAAAAATAGTATTTGTAATTTCGGAGCAGGTTGAAAACCTGTGCCAACAAACGTTTCAGCCATTACGCATCTTCTTCAGGTTCATCAGGTTCTTCATGAGCGATGCCTTGGTGGCAATCAATACAAGTTTCTCCCGCATCAAGTGCCTTACTATGTTTTTTAGCAGCAGATTTGTCTTGTTCTTCAAAATTCATCTGTTCAAAAGAATGACAATCTCGACATTCTCGTGAATCAGAAGCCTTCATTTTAGCCCACACCAGGTTAGCCATATGCCAACGGCGGGCTTCATATTTTTCAGGCGTGTCAATTGTTCCCATGATTTCATGGTAAACATCTTTGGCAGCCATAAATTTAGCCCAAAGTTTTGGACCTAAAGAGCGTGGAACATGACAATCCGCACAACCTACTGTGACTCCAGAAGCATTTTTATAATGCACTGTTTCTTTTAATTCCGTCAGGTTAGTCTGCATGGAATGGCAAGAAGTACAAAATTCAGTTGTGTTAGTAGCTTTTAAGGCGACATTAAAAATACCTGTAAACACGATACCGCAAATAAAGATAAAAGTGCCCCAGATAAATAGTTTTTTACGTGAACGTGGTTTTTGGCTCAGATTTTTCCTATTGTGTTTATCATCAATATTATCTATCATTAATGCGAATTAAGAGTTGGAGTTTTGGAGTCCAAAGCTTTAGCTTTTTGGAGTCTAAAACTTTAGCTTTGTATCAGCGTGTTAGGTTGCCAAAACTGAAGCGTTGGACTCCAGTAACCGTTTAATTTTAAAGAGGTTTTCATAAAAATAATTTCCGCTCCAAACTTGACAGGTTTTTTGAAGTTATTTATATGAAAAACTATAATTGGTTATTAGCGATTTAAAATAGATTATAATAATGCCAATGACTTAAAAATTTTGCAGATTATATAAAAGAAACATACGTTGTGATGCGACAATAAAATTTCAAGCATTTTTATTTAAGCATTCATAATTCTACTTTGTCATATTAATAATTAAGTCATTGATTTTATTAGATTTAAATATTTTAGCTATTTTTAAAAAACGATAAAAATCAATAGGTTATTTTGAACCTAACAAAGTAGAAATAAGTATTATAATAAAAATTGAAAAAATCTGTCAGGTAGCTATAAAAATTTAAACATCAAGCAAAGGACAAAAAAGTGAATAAAACAATTAAAATCAATAAGTTACCTAAATTTCCCCGTTTATTAGCCCTACCATTAGGCATAATTCCATCTAAGATACATAGTACCGCTTTAGCGACGATGTTAAATCGAGTATTTACCCAGGCTTTGCAGGAAGGAGAATTGGATTTTATGCGTCGGCGAATTTTGTTGATTCGGGTGACAGATGCCAAATTAAATTTTAACCTGACTTTAATTGGTGATAGATTAGTAGCTCGTTCCTATCAAACTCACGATCTGGTTATTGAAGGCACTGTTTATGACTTTTTATTATTAGCTACTCGCCGTGAAGATCCGGATACTTTATTTTTTAATCGTCGTTTGCGTTTAAGTGGTAATACGGAATTAGGGCTTTATGTGAAAAATTTCCTGGATTCACTTGAGCCGGAGGAACTATTAGGGGCACTTTTCAAACGTTTAAAGCAGATGAGTCATTTATTTGAACGAATTGGAAAAATTCAGTAAAAATGGCAAGAAGAAATACTATTTTTAAAATAGTATTTCTAACACGCTCATATAAAGTATACTATAGATGTTCAGGTAAATAACTTCTAAAAAACTGTCAGATATTCGAGGATTGAAAGATTTAACGCGCGTATTTATTTATCTGAACATCTATATTCATCTAAAAAGGCAAAGATGTCAACCTTGAGGTAAAAAATGAAGAAAAAAGCTAAAACACCAACTAATACTATTGGACTTAATAAAAAAGCACGCTTTGATTACTTTTTACAAGAGCGTTTTGAAGCCGGTATCGTTTTAGAAGGTTGGGAAGTGAAAAGTTTGCGGGCGGGAAGATTGCAACTCCGTGATACTTATACACTTATTAAAGATGGCGAAGCGTGGCTACTCGGTGCAGTGATTACACCGATGGAGACGATGAAAAGGCAAAAACATATTAATGCAGAACCGCAACGCACACGCAAACTGTTATTGCATCGTTCAGAATTAAACAAACTTGCTGGAATAGTAGAGCGTAAAGGTCATGCCCTGATTCCTTCTGCCATGTATTGGAAAAAAAACCGTGCCAAAGTAGAAATTGCGGTTGGTAAAGGTAAAAAAGAGTATGATAAGCGTGATAGCGAAAAAGATCGCGATTGGCAGCGTGAAAAAGAACGTCTTTTTAAACATTAGTTCAAATTGGGAATTGGGAATTAGGGATGGGAAATTGGGAATGGGTAGTAAAACATGATAATTAAAATAACCCATTAAACAATAAATCCATTCCCATCCCCATTTTATAATGAGTTTTGCAAGATGCTCAGTTAATTAGGTGAAAAAAAATGAAAAAAATGTTTGACTTTTTTTAATTAGTCATGATACAATTTGTTCAACTTTGATTGCTAATGCAAATTTTGCTTCAATGCAATTGAAGGGCCTGTAGCTCAGCTGGTTAGAGCTGCCGACTCATAATCGGCCGGTCGTAGGTTCAAGTCCTACCAGGCCCAATTTTTTTGATATAGTTTTCAAGTAAAATACTTGCGAAAAATACTATTTT
>Ga0233404_10000253_pt1 | contig 14609 bp, 11 predicted proteins | sample Na_oxic_2_MG_FD_179861 | JGI IMG/M metagenome (GOLD analysis project Ga0233404, IMG submission 179861) | Seawater microbial communities from Saanich Inlet, British Columbia, Canada - Na_oxic_2_MG | ecosystem: Environmental > Aquatic > Marine > Inlet | place: Canada: British Columbia | collected...
ACGGTTGAGACTGAAACCGGTCATTTGGAAACCTTATACGATCTGAAGATTAAAGAGGAAACCTTAAATGACTTGCTCACACAGTACACGGATAGTGCTGCTCAGTATCAACAAACCATGAAACAACTTTGCTCTGAAACAGAAAAAGCGTGGGTTGAGAAAAACCAAGCATGGCAAACCGAAACAGAAGAGAGTGAACGGCACCTACAAGAGCAGGATGCCTCCGATAACAAGCACCAAAAACGGGATGCTCGGGAATATCGCTACAACTTAACCCTGAAACGGGGAGTCAGCGATGAAGAATATACCCAACAGCAGCGGCAACAACAACAAGTGTTGGATGAGCTTGAAGAAACACGCCGCCAAGCGTGGGATGAACGTGAAAAAACACTAGCAGAACGCGAAAAGCAGTTTGAAGAACATAAAACCAAAGTAGAACAATTTCCCAAAGAATTGGAAGCCGCGCTCAAAAAAGCCAAAGACGAAGGTACCGGGATTGCGCGTCATCAAGCCAAGATTAAGACGGATATGGCTGCCAAAGAGTTTGCCGGAGAAGAACAAGTTGATCAATTAAAAATCAGGGCGTTAGAAGATCAAGTAGCCGAACAAGCCGCCCAACTCAACAAACTCTCCAAGCAACTCGAAGCCGCCCAGAAACAAGCACAAGAATTGGCAGTCAAAGCCATAGAAGGTGCGTCGAGCCAAACTTCATTCCACGCCTTAAAGGAAATTGCTTTAGAACAAGCTAAAAATCAGCCCAAAGCAAAGTAACTAACCCAAAGCCTTATTAAAAGGGCAACCATAAACCTTAAAAGGGCAACCATAAAGGATTGCCCCTACAATAACCAATACGATGTAGGGGCAATCCCTTGTGGTTGCCCTAGTTGAAGGTGGTTTGGAAATTTTCACTCCCAACATAACCCACAACGAATACCAAAGGACTACCTAATTTTACTCTGATCCAAATGATTAAACAACGGTTTAGGAATAGTGGTGGGTTTCGCTGTCGCTCTACCCACCCTACGCTTGCTCTGAAAATCTACGAACTTATGCCACCGCAAATTCAGTCAAAGTTCGCGTTTGGGGATGATGAAAGGCTAAAACAATTTCTTCATTCGGTACACCGGCTTCTAGTAAATCATTGGCAATCCCGTTTTCCGTCCAATCTTGTTCAATCCAAATTTTGTCACCTTTTAAACGAAGATGTAGCGTGGTTCCATGAACACGGTGTGGTTCCCAACCAACTTGTAGCCAAAGGTATTGATCGCGTTCTTCATCAAAACTTAGGAGTGTTTCCATTTCTTCGCGACACTGGCTCGCCACGATTTCAGCATGTCTGATTAATAAGCTTTTGATTAGACTGCGATATTTGGTAATTTTGTCCATTTCATAATGTCCTCGGTTTCAAGGTTCACTATCAGCAAAGGTATTTGAAATTTTTGAATAATCAATTGGTAAGCTTTCTGATTAAACAAATCTTCATAAACTCTGCTACTAATTGCAATATACAGTTGACGTTCAGGTGTTGTAACTTCTAAAAAACTTTTATAAATCTCAAATTGTCCTAATGCAACTTTCAAATCCGTCAGTGGTGAGGGATTGATAAAACTTTTGACTTCTACTACAATTTTACAACTTTCTTTTTCAGCTGCAAAAATAAATTCAGCACCTAAATCAGCATAAGCCGTCACTTCTTCAAACTTGATAGTATACGGATCATGCGTAATTTTCCACCCATCTTTGATGAGGGCATTTTTAACGGCATCATGGATAGTGTCTTTGGCTGGCATCTAAAAAAACCTATTGATTAGGAAAAGTACCACGAACATTATAATCGGGTACCATAAATTTTAAAATCCACAACTAATTGAAGTTCCTTATGTTTCACATATGGCTATTCACGTTTCACCCCAAAGGGGTTAAGAATTTACGTTAATGTGCCAACCCCGAAGGAGTTAAATGTGAATAGCCACCGATGAAATCGGTGGAACGTAATTGGTGGAACGTAATCGGTGGAACGTATTATAAGTACTGAAGCACAAGTTTTATTACATTTTGGAGTCCAAAGCTTTAGCTTTGGCAGCTATTGATTTAGCAATTGCCAAAGCTGAAGCTTTGGACTCCATAATACCCGATAATTTATGCTTCAGTACTTACCATTGTGAAATGGTGGGCTCAAAACGGCTTTGCATACCATACTTGACTGAATGCTATAACCGAGTACTTTGATTTTAAAATCCACAACAAATGCCAAAGGACTACCTTCGTTTATTCGTTGTGAGCTTTGAAAAAGTTCCTTATATTTCACATAAGGCTATTCACGTTTCACCCCAAAAGGGTTAGGAATTTATGTTGATGTGCTAACCCCGAAGGGGTTAAATGTGAATAGTGAATAGCCACCGATTCCATCTGTGTAACTTTTGTTATAAAAAAACCTCAGGTGGAACATGAAAACGATTACTGAGTGCATGAATTTGGCGAGTATTTAAATCACGTTGCCCGTTAAGAACTTCCAATACCTCATTTTCAGTACCAATTTCGTCGCTCAAACTACTTGACTTTAATTCGTGTTCTGCCATTAAATAACTCAAGATTTCTATCCCGGATACTGATGGCATAGGATAATGTTGATTCTCGTAAGTCTCAATTAAGATGCCAATGGTTTCCATTAAGCCGGCAAGAAAATGCGTTTCATCTTCTCCCACAGTATCAATTAATTGATTAAGAAGAACAACCGCCTTATCGTACTCTGCCTCAGTATGAGGAACTGACAAAAAATTTGCCGCGTTCGTCCAACAAGCCTTAGTATTTTCAAGTACGTAACGATTCATTGTATTCTCTCATAATGTTAGGACATTTAATTATTTTTCACATTCACCGGCCAATAACTTAAATCATATTTATTGTGTGTTAAAACCAATCGGATGTAAATTATCTGTCGATTATAGTGGATTGCTGTAATTAGTCGATATTTATTACCACCAATATTGAATACGGTGCAATTGCCTACTTTATCAGCACTTGGAAATACTTGTCGCACCTCATTAAAATTTAGGAAATTGGCTTTTTTTACTATTCCATACCAACGTGCCAAAGGTTCTTTCGCATCCGGATGTATTTTTGCAAATTCATCAAAGGCTTTTTTTGAAATGACACGCATTTTGTCTTCTCCTTATGTTAACTTTGATTTTAAAATCCACAACGAATACCAAAGGACTACCTTCGTTTATTCGTTGTGCAATTAATTTTACTCTGACCCCAATTCATTATTGCTTTGATTTTAAAATCCACAACAAATGCCAAAGGACTACCTTCGTTTATTTGTTGTGCAATTAATTTTACTCTGACCCCAATTATTTAATCGTTTGCGGTTACGAGTTTCTATGGTGGGTTCATAGCTGAGTTGGGTTTTTATCTCGGCAAAAATGGTTTGTTGTTCAAACTTCCGAAATCCGCTTATATCGTCAAGGGATTCCGGGGTAAATTCGATTTCGTACATGCGAAATATTATCTTCTTTTTGTTACCGCTAAGTCAATGAAGCTAAACCCACCATCCATAAGGTGGGTATAGCATATACCCACCCGACGCTTGCTTATGTTTCTTTTAAGTAAAAGCAAATATCATTAAACAACCGTTTAGAGTAGTGGTGGGGATCAAAGTCGCTCTACCCACCCTACGCTTCCCACCCTACGCTTGCTGAACAAGATTACACAGATTAAAGGATAATCAAGATTAATCATAGTTAATTGTCTGAATCAGAATTTGCGGAATTTTAGGATTAACAGAATAGAAACGGAGTACAACGAATTTACGAAATAAGCGAATTAAAAGCAAGTCTTTTTCAACTCATTTTGGTGGGTGCAGCATAGCTCTACCCACCCTACGCTTGCTTTGATTTTGAAATCCACAACAAATGCCAAAGGACTACCTTCGTTTATTCGTTGTGCAATTAATTTTACTCTGATCCCAATTCATTACTACCCTACGCTTGCTCAACGCGGAGCGTCATTACAGGCATTCCCAAACAGAGTTGGGGAACGAGGAGTTTAGGAACGAGAAATAACATACAACCACTGAATCCTAAAAACCACTTTTTAAATGACCGAACCATAAGATGAAAGATTGATTTCTTGAGAATTATCTGCCAAATCACGCCAGCCGGCACCACTCAATGACCAAGATTTTGCTTGAGCAACTGGGTTATGAATAGGGAGTACTTGATAATGTTTGTTGCCAACGCACTCTACGACATAAAGCCACCAAGACTCTTTTTTGATACCCGTTTGATTTTTTTGCAAGATGAGTTCAGCAGCTTTGAGCATTTGGGCCCTACTTATTGCTACAATTTCATGATCTTGCCAAGATTTTCCTTTGCCTTTGACTTCTATATAACGTTTTTCTTTTTCATCTTCACTTGTCAAGTCCCAACCTTTTTGAGTGGGTGAGCCTACGAAAACTTTACGACCATTTTTTTCCTCATATAAGGTAGCCGCTTTTCGATAAATTTCATCGCTACGAAAATTCGCACCAGTTGTCGTGTCATTTTCTACAGAAAAATCAGTTACACTTTTTGGAGTTATTTCGCCGGCTAGTACACTACGTAATTTATCAGCTTGGTGTTGAATAATGTTTTCTCGGCGTTCCTGAGTAAAAGTAGGATTACTACTATGAGGCGATGGTTTAGAAACCTGAGAATCTGCGCGTACTTCACTACTTTCAATGTCATCTGGTAGCGTTTTTTGATGCCGAGTGGGCACAGAGAAAATCTCACCATTTTCATGATAAGTCTCACGTTGAGTCGGTTGAGGAGCAAAGGTGGTTGCCGGTGTTTTAGGTTTTTCGGTGTTGGCAGCTGGTTTGTTGTTGTCCGGCATGTTATCAGGGGCAACTTCCTCACTTGTTGGTACGGTTATGTCGTCGTCAAGTGCCAACTTAAAACGTTTGACAAAGGTGTTGATCTCGCGTTTAAATCTGTCGTCACTATTTAAAGCCCCTAACAAAGCAGCAAGGTGTATCCCCAGTAATACCGGATCAGGTTGAGTACGACGAGAAAAATGGTAATGTTTCACTATTGCAGCTGCTGCATCACTCACAAAATTATCAGGTTCACCAGCAACATATAAATCATTCTCTTGAATTAGGGCCATAAGATGACTGTGAGTTTTATCATTGATTTTTAAGTTAATTTTAGCACAGGCTTTTAGAGTCAGTTTTTCTGGCAAATTGTCAGTATCTTGGGTGATTTTTAACAGGAGTTGAGTCATCTTTTCAAAGCGTTCCTCCCAAATTTTTTGTTTTTCAACATTAATTTTAGAAGGATCAATTTTATAGAGAACGGTTTCCCAATAAAATTGATACGCTTGAGACAAGTGCGGGATTTTTAGGGCTTCAATTGTCTGTAATCTTTTCTTCTTATCAGTGCCTAAATGACTTACTGTAACTATTGGATTTTGTAACTCAAGATATCCGCGGACAAAATCATCCAAATCATCATAAGCGGGTTTTGGTTCTGAGTTAAGAGAAACCCATTTACTTCTACCAACATTCAAGTAAACTTTATCTTCCTGAATATTTTTATCCCAGTATTTTTTCTTCAGTTCTGGTTTACTTTCAAGAGCGGTTAAAACATATTCATAAGCATAAGGCAACGCTTCCCCAAATTTTTCCGGCAATGGGTTGCTTTGACTCGCTTCATTCCAGACATATCTAAGAAAAGTAAATGCCTGATACCATGCCGTTTGTGTAGGAATCAAAAAAGAATTATTAGGTGCATCTTGTTCTATTTTTTCTAATAACTTGCCTAGTTTGTTAGGCAAATCAGGCAATGCCAAAATCCAGTCACCTAAAAGACTACGTTGTCCTCGTCCTCCTTTTTTGACTAAACGGTACCAAGGAACACGATTCCCCGGCGGTTTTGGATGAACAAAAGTGACGTTTTCTCGTAATATTTTAATGAGATTTTGCAGTTCACTGTGATTATCGCCTATACCACTATAAGCTGCTTCCAATAAATCAGCTAATTCATCATTGGACAGTTCATTCCCCCGTTTTTTTAACTTTGCCATCGCGCCCGTTTTTTTGACATTGATGCTAAAGATAATGCCTTTACTTTCTAACAATTCCCTTAATTGTTTTGAAATGTCTGCAAGGGGAGCATCTTCATAATCTGGATCAGGAGCCAATATAACATCAGCTGGGCAATAAAGTACTCTGGTATTGTGACAAGGTATCCAAGCAGCATCTTGTAATTTTTGTGCCCAATTCGCCAGACTTTTTCCAGGAGTTTTCTTTTCAGAATTATAATATGAAGAAGTAGCACACTTGCGAAAATCTTGATTACGTAGTTTATCTTGTTCATACTCTAACCAAGTAGCAAATCCAGTTATTTTATCAATTTGTATTTGAGCATGAAAAGAATAGTCCCATATGTCATAACCTTCCCAATTGGCATTCTTAACAGTTTTTTTATCTATCCCAAGTAATTCGGCTACTTTCACTTGTTTGTGTTGTTTAATGTCGTCAATCTCTTTTTCTTCAATCTCTAAAGTACCCTTTGCGCCTTTTTGTTCAAAAAAACGCTGCCATGTTTCTGCACTGCTGTTATACGGATCGTTGTTCAAATAGTTCGGTACAATAACTGGCATTCCTTGAAAAACGGCTTGACGTGCATTTCCCGGTTCTTCGGAAACATAGGGAGCAGCCAGTAATGCCTTATCAAAAGTAATAATATGCTTTTGAGCATTTTTATCCGTCACCACACCAGAAATCCAATCTGACAATCCCTCAGAAAGTGCCCATTGCGTTATCCAGATAAGATTTTCAAAGGGAATAGCGTTTTTTATGACATTCTCAATCACCTTTTTGAGTTGAATTGACGTAGCATATTTTTTAACCCATTCTTTTGCATCAGAATATTTTGAATGACGTAGCTTAACCCACAGTTCACCATATAATATTTCATCATCAGATGGCAATGCATCTTGAAGAATCGTCTTTATGTCCGGGGGGAGTCTCCTATCAAAATCGTCAAAAAATTTGGTTGCTGAAACGGCTATCCATTTTTGACTTTGGGTAAGAATACAAGGCAGTTCAGCCCAACTAGCTTGTTTTTGAGCTAACTTTGAAATACCTGTCCATAATTCAAACAGTAAGTCCCGTTTTTCGTTAAGTGGAATATCGCTTAGTTTATTCCACCAAGCCGCTAAATTCGTTGCCCAATTATTCAGTTGCTTGGGTTCAAGAATTTTAACTAATTTAAGCCCCTTAAAAAAACGTTCGCCTGTTGCCCCTAATACATCTCTGTCTAAAATCGGTAAGCCGAATAATAAATGCAAATGATATTGTTGCACTTTGTCAGATTCCTTAAACAGGGTACTGAATTCAGGTGGTAATGCGACCACTTTGCCGGGGAGTTGAAAACACAAGCTATCAGGGCTATAAACGGGCAAAATTTTCTTGGATTCCAATAAATTTTTGAGGTTGGTTTTCCATTGCTCATCACGAAAAGGTTGAGACAGTGTCGCGTTCTCATTTGCGCTTGGCACTTTCAATAATTGGTAACCTTCTCGTAATTTGTCGCGTTCTTGATAGGTAGTTGCTAACCACACGACAACTTGAGCGACAACCTCGGTAATGTGTTCTATGATATTGTTTTGCCAAATATTATCTTCAAGTTCTCGCAAACCCGTGCGAGACATGGTTAAAAGCCAATCGGCATGAATATGAAAGAGAAATGGCAATGTCGCCATGGTGGGCAACGTGGCATATACTCGGCCATGTTTAGGCAATTTAACCTGATGATTTTGATTAATGGGCAATATGCCAAGTACCATTCTCTCGCAACTGGCATCTTGATAAACCTGCTCACGTTCATGTTTTGGTGGATTAATACTACGATGTTCTAAAAATGCTTTAACAGCTTCTTCGGTAGGGGTATATTGAATAACAAATAACTGCCATCCATATTTCAAAACATCGTTCAGCCTTGCTGTACAGTTTGTCTGAGCATCTGAAATTTCTAATTGCCAGCATTCATTGTTAATCTCAAGGGTTTTCAAACCTTGAAAGGCAAGCAAAGCCAATATGGTTGAATCTGTTTTTGAAAAGACATGGGCTAAATCGTCGGCTAAGGCAATGTGAGTTTCAAGTCGTTGTGAAAGTTTAAACCGTGTGGAAAAATCTTGATCGGGTTGAGTGATTAAATCATCCCATTGTGGCAATACTGCGCCGCAGATATCCTGTTGATGACCAAATTCCGGGTCATCTGTAACTTCAGCAAAAAAATAGAACTGCCAGCCGGCTTTATCACTAATCTTGACTTTTTGAAAACGGCGAAAAACACTCTTAAAGCCAATGCCCATGAAACCCACAGTTTTAGCACTTTTAGTCGAGACAAGTACATTGGATAAGCTTTTCACATCGGCTGGTTCGAGCGGCTTACCATTGTGCTGAAAAATTAAACTGTCTTCATTGGATTGGATGCTAATAGTGTTCGCACCTACATCAAGGGCATTTTGAATCAGTTCAAATAGGTACAACCATTTTTCATCAAAAACCAGTCTAAGCGTTTTAAGGAGATTTTGTCCTTTGCTGTCTGAGTAAAATTGTTGGTTGTCTTGGTAAATTGTTTCAATGATAGCGCGATGATTTGACATAACTTTATCGGAAAAATAACTATGGTTGGATATTAGCGTCATTCACCTATGAGAGTGACTTCGTCTATGTATTTGTATGTATTAGCGGTTTTTTGAAAATCATCCCAGCATTTTTTCCACGATTCAACATCAAGCAAATTAATAAGTGTCGTTTCTCCTTCATCACCCTTATCTAATCCAACATCAATATGGACTCCCCCAATGTCGGTGAGAATATATCGTGCATGAAATTTCTCACCTGGCTGATTTTCTTCCCAACGGATTAACGTGAGTTGTAAATCTTTTGGAATAATTTTAGGCAGTTCTTTCTCACCGGTTTCTTTAAAAAACTGACTGGTACTCTTTGCTTTTAAGTGATATTCGCAACGCGCTAATTGATGCCCTGTCTCAGTTGCGGCTTTAAGAAATGCTTGTAAAGTCACGCGCCACCGTGACGTTTCCGGTCCAAAATGAGGATCAATGAAAAGTATTTCACGGCTATTTTGTAATAACATTGATACAGAAGTAGCAAGTGCCTTTGGCGTTCTCGGAATAGATTGATTGCGCTGAACTTTGAAAAGGGGAATATCCTTTTCAAGCTCGGTTCGGATAGTGTTATAAATGAGGACATCTTCACATTCATTGGGATTATCATTGGCAATGATAGCATGAAATTTCTTGAGATATTGTTGTTGTTCTGCATTTTCTAACCAGGTTTGATTAGCATAATATTTACGTCCAGAGGCAATAATTGTTTTTTCCCTAGCCATTTTACGCAATATTTCTTGAATCCGACTCTTTTCTCGATCCGGTTGATCCTTACAAGCCGCTTCTACCATTTTTTCCCATCGTTGTGGTTTGTTACGCAATATTTCTTCAATCCGACTCTTTTCTCGATCCGGTTGATCCGCACAAGCCGCTTCTACTTCTACTATTTTTTCCCCTCGTTGAGGTTTTTTAGGAAATCTGGAAATTAAACGTCCATGGGGTACCCCAAATTTATTGGCTATAAAACATAAGGATTCCAAGTCAGTAATGACATTTGGATCAATAGCATATTCAAATAACACTCCAAGCCTCCTCTTATCGTAAATGGGTTAATAGAAAAGTTCATCGGAGCGTTCGCCAAAAAATCCTTGTGGCCATCGGTCAATAAATTCACCGGTTTTATCAATCCTAATTGGCTTTAGCCTAATACCTTTTTCAGTTTGTTCAACATGAATCACCGCAACTTGGTTTGGTTGTAATGGGAATGCGTGGGTTGGAAGAGCATCTTCAGTCGTTTCCCCAATACGTCGCAATAACCTGAGCATTAAATGTTCACTATGGGTTTCCAGTACAAAAATCTGATCACCATGGGAAATTTGCTGAATGAAAAGATCACCGAGTTCTACCTGAATAGCGGGGTGGATATGCAATTCAGGTTGTTCAATGGCAATGATCGACGCATCGCTATCCAAAGCAGCCACGACAACCGGTAGCACTTGAGAAAAACCAATACCCACATCCTGCGGTAGCATTTCAAGTCCAGTCATGGTTTCCAACAGCATAAGACGGTGGCGGATTGGCATTTTGTCTAAACTGGCATTAACGTTTTTAATCTCCGCAATCGGTGTTTCGTGGTAATTTTTCATAAACAAGCTGTAGCCGGTATTGAGACGATCACCCATCCATCGGCTTACTTCTTTCAATAATGCCGGATTTTTTCGATACAAAGTATGCCAAGCCGCTGAACCGTCAGCCCAGTCAGCCTCGTTTTTAGATAAAACGACTTCATAATTTCTGGGCGGGATTTTTCTAAACGGCCCCAAATGGCGAAAATGCTGAATAATACCATTTAGGACTTTACTGGGTCCTAGCACCAACTGATTGAATATTAAGTCTAAATCAAAATCTAAAGCAATTCGATCTTCATCCTGTTGGACTTTGTAGAGTTTATCCAAGGGTGGTAAAGCCGATGATAAATCCTCTATAAAAATTTCCTGCCATTCTGGCTTTGAACCAGAATTATTGGCATATAAAGGGTGAGTGAGATTGAGAAAAACAGCAGGCTTTACTTCATCTCCTGACGTAAAGAGTTTAGCAATTTCATTATCATTAATCGCCACTTTATGCGAAGTCATAACCGGCTGATTTTTGGATTTATTCCAACAAATAGTCAATTCAAGCCATACGGATTTAATTCTTTGGCTTAATTCGGTATTTTTGTGTAAAGTACCATAGCCGGGTAAATCAATTTTCGCCAAATCAAGATAAAATCGCATCACAATGGGCAGGTTTAAATCACGATTATGCACAAAATTTTTAAAGCCCCCAAGTTCAATCACTTCGCCACCATAAAGGGTATAATCAGGATTGAGATTTTGACGCTCTAAAATTTCCCGTGCATAATGGATTGCCTGCACAATGGTACTTTTCCCGGAACTATTCGCACCGAAAAGCAACGTGATTGGTTTTAAGTCAACCCGTACTTCGTCACCGATACCTTTAAAATTTTGTAGTGCAATTGCAGTAATAGACATCCCAAAATCTCCAAATCAATAAAATAGTGAAAACGATGGGCAACCACAACGGATTTGCCCCTACATCTTATTGGAATTCGTTGGGGCAAGCCCAATTAAACTGGCGTAAGTTAGACTTTAAACGAATATCCCAAATTTGGGAATTCCCCAATATTACTTATAAATGAATAAAAGGGGTCAGGCTCGAATTAAATTCGTACCAATTAAAATTCATACCAATTAATTTTACTCTGACCCCAATTATTTCTCAAATAACGGTTGCGCTATGGTTTGTAATATTTGTTGGTGGCTCCAAAGTTTTTCAGCATAACTGAAATAAAATACCTTATCGACAATGTATGTATTTTGCCACCACCAAGCTAAGTGGTGGAGTAAAGTCGTTTTGCCTATACCCGTGCCCCCGCGTATTAATAAAATATTGCGCCGGGCAATTTGGGTTTCGATTTCTAATATTTCCAAATCCCGCCCAATAAATTGATCCGGCGGTGCCGGGTTTTGATGAAAGGTACGGGCATCATAAGCCTCGCGTTGGGCTTGTTCATCTGGGCGAAAGTCACGCAGCGGCAAAGAAGTCGGGGTATTTTGATAAACAACCGGTATGATCCATTCTTCTAATTCAATCAGCTCATTATAAGTGTTGCGCCTTTCTTTATTATTGTAGAGTGTTTTTCGCGCATAACGGATGGCGGTGGCAATGTCATGGTTGGCTTGATTATGCGATTCACCTTCACCGAATAAATGTTGATATAGGGTTTGCATAAAAAAAGTGGCAGCCCCCACAGTAACGGTGTAACGCATGGCTAATACCAACGGCACCCCCGCTTCCATAAATTTACCACTCAAACTGGTTTCGGTAAGGCCCACTTGTTTGCCCGATTCACAGGCGTTGAGGATGGTGATTGGTATTTGGTGTTGGACGAGTAGTTGGGCTAATTGCGTGGCTTCGATGGGATCGGCGCGATGATCGGCTTCGCCACTTTCCAGATACACAACACTTTTATCACCCAGCAAAGCACCGTGTACGTCCAGATGGATAATGTGATAATAGCCATTTTGACATTCACTCAGATGATTTTTGAGGGCGCGATAAGTGCTAGGGCGCAAAATATTGATATTCACGCGCAACTTTGCTTGGCGTAAACTTGCGACTAAGGGGCGCGAGATGGCACGATAATTAATATCATTTTCCCGATGGGGGCGAGCCGTGACAATGAGCAAATTAATAATCGGTGATGGACGGACATTTAATACCCTCGTTGCTGAGGTGTATTGACGAACTATCGGTATGTCTAAAGCGAGCGGTTGCAAACCTTCTGGATCATGTAAAGTTTCCCAAGGCAAACTATGAAATGCTGGCGAGCCAATAATCTCAATATACTGGATGCCGGTATTTTTGGCTTGATCATAACGCCGCGTTAAGGCCCTATCACAAAACACTTGCTCAAATAATTGGGTACCACATTTTTTAATGTTGGCTGCAACTGATTTTGCTCTTTCCTGATCTTCGTCATCAGGATCATCGGAGTATTCTTTAAAATACCATTCTAAATCAGATAATTGCTCATTTGAGCCTGGATTATTGATGGTACACGGAAACTCGTCTTTGTTGAAACTGACGGTTGCCCGGTACTCATTTTGAGCGTTGTTAGATTGTTCGCGGATGGTGATGGTTGTCATAGTATTATTATGCGACGCCGGCGCGTGGGAACCAGAAAAATTTACATCATTCCGATGATATCGTCTTTTTCAGGCGAAGCTTTTGTCAGCTCACTGCCATCCGGTTGCTCAATGTCCTTAAATTTAAGGGCGACAACTGTCTTCTTCATTTTAGCAACACATATTTTTACACCGGCTTTAACACTGTCATGTAAAACACCACCCGCAATTGCACCGGTTGCAAATTCAACCGCACTAGCACCCACCACAAACTCAACAACAGCACCTAAAATAGATGGATCAGCAAATTGGGTTTTAGCCGGTTGAGCCAACCGTGCCTCCGCAATATCACGACATTCAGGGGTGTTATTCCAAACTGCTACAAAATTAGCCGGATCAATCTCAAGTTTTTGGGAAAATTTTAGTTTCATTCTTATGTGTTTCTCTTGGAAATTTGTGTATAACGATGTGTGCCCAGCGTGGGAATGCCTACCATGATGTCCCAGCATCAAGTGGAAAACACAAAATTCATCATAACAGATACTCGACGCTTGTGCATCTCAACACGCATTTCCAACTTTCACGTTGGAAACGAAAAAAAACATTGCCACCTAATATTTAACCTTTGGCTATGCTGGCTATTTAATTTAAATAACTCAATCCACTTTCTTAATGTTAACGCTCGGTGCTTTACGATTGGAGTAATCATTGAATCCGCATCGCCGGCACACATTAATAATTTTTCGTTCCTACCACGGAAGCCTAAGAATGCATACCATGACACTCAGGTATCAAGTGGAAAACAAAACTCATCATAACAGATACTCGACGCTTGTGCATCTCAATACGCATTTCCAATGTGGACATTGGGAACGAGAAAAAACTTATTATGAGCATGACAATAGTTACAAACAGCTTTTTTCGCACCTCGAATGGTTAAAGATTTATTACAGGGCTTCATCTCCCAACAATGGGTGAAATGGTTGTATGGCTGCTACATTAAAGGTGAAATTTGGCATTTCATGATGTTGCAGGAACGAGCCTATTGCATCAGTAACGGCTACGTAGCCACTCGTGACGATCTCTTTGAAATTTTTCGTATATTGAAAACACTCAAACAGCTTATCACCGGGTTTGTTGGTTCAAACTCCCAATGAGTACAGCGAATTTAGAATTTATCGAATTAATCGAATGAGTACAGCGAATTTAGAAATTATCGAATTAATACCCAAATTCGATAATTGAGAAATAATTGAATCAACTTATACTTTAATCAGATATACTCCCATAATATCATTTGTAATTCGATTATTTCTCAATTCGCGGTACTCAATCCGTAGTACTCAATTCGCGGTGCCGGTTTGATTATATCCAATTCACAACGGTTTGTAATTCGATTATTTCCCAATTCGCGGTACTCAATCCGTGATACTTGTCTGATTATATCCAATTCACAACGGTTTGTAATTCGATTATTTCCCAATTCGCGGTACTCAATCCGCAGTACTCAATTCGCTGTGCCGGTTTAAATATTACATCGCAACCAAACCGTTGTTTCTCGTTCCCAACCTCCGGTTGGGAATGCCTTCCTCGACGCTCTGCGTCGGACAATTAACTTAATGTCAACCTAACAAAGGTGAGAAAAATTCTCACCTTTTGTGCAAATTTTCTCGACCTGTGCGGTTAGAACTCTTCCCAAACCATCTTGTTTAGGTTACAATGATGACAGATTTTAAATTCGTAAAACAACACACTTGGTGAATACTAATGAAAAGCAATTACAAAATTCAAGTCAAC
>Ga0233404_10000254_pt1 | contig 14533 bp, 2 predicted proteins | sample Na_oxic_2_MG_FD_179861 | JGI IMG/M metagenome (GOLD analysis project Ga0233404, IMG submission 179861) | Seawater microbial communities from Saanich Inlet, British Columbia, Canada - Na_oxic_2_MG | ecosystem: Environmental > Aquatic > Marine > Inlet | place: Canada: British Columbia | collected...
CAAGGTTGGTTACACGGATACCATACCGAAAAGGAATAGTATCCGTACAAATGCAATGTTACTTAACAAACACTATCTGCTGCTCACCGTTAGGATATGTCAGCATAACGTCATCAATTCCATCGCCGTTTACATCAGCAATAGGCTCGACTTGAAGTGTGTTTGTAGTCGTATCGGTTTGCGTAACCAGATAATCCACCACGCCACGATAAGCCTTGCCATTGAGTGTAAAGTTCACCAATCCATAAGCTTCGGTGCTGATATTTCCAGCAACCGCAGCTAAAGCCTCTGGATCAGCTAGGCTGGGGAACAGATTTTGCCGATAGTATTCCTCATTGTCCGCAAATACCAAAGAAGCCAAACTGGCCCCATTGACATGAGGTGACACCGAAAGCGACAATCCGACACTCTCCGGAACATCATCCAATTTGAGAGATGACCAATCTGGACGAGCCGAATACCACACTCCTTCACCGGCTGGCACGGACAAATTACCATTGGCTTGCAGCGTGAACTCACTAAGATTAAATAGTTCACCCAAAGCAGTCTGTAAAGCACTCGGTGCTTGCAAAGCTGGATTAGTCAACACATCCAAACCACTACCAGTAATAAAGCTTAGACTTTGAGCATCTAATACCAGCATATCTGCTCCAGCCGTTGTCTTTATTACCGAGAACGGAATTTCTGCATAACGGACATTATCAATGGTAACTTCAAAATAGCCCAATTCCTTATTTTGGCTAAGTACCCAACCATTGTCTTTAAACAACGGTAACTCATTGATAACCGTTAAAATACCCTCACTTGGTTCGAGAATATCAGCCGTGAAATCGGCCCGTCGGGGATGAGTCACACCCTCTGGCGCGTCCGCTGACAACACCGGTAACAATCCCATCAGTTCGCCATCCGGAATATTGGCAGGGTCAGTAAAGCGTATGCCCTCTCCAAATTCCACGTCTTCTGGCAATTGGACACCTTCACCCAAAACCACGTTGCTTAAGCGACTACTGGCTTTAACCCTTACGTTTTTCAAGGTAGCCGGTGCTGAGGCATCACCACTGATTACACCTTGCATGGCTCCACCATCAATACTCGTGTTGGCTGCGAGGCGTACATCTATGAATACGCCCCCAACTTGACTATTATTGATGATATTGCCGAACAACTCACCACCAGTCAGTGAGGCACCTACAAATTCAAAGTCACCGAGACGGCCATTATTGGTTACATGACCACTCACCTTACCACCTTTAACCACTGCTTCGGCATCAATCGTGACTTGCGAGATCATACCTTTATTGTCAACAATACCAGTGATTGTGCCGTCGGAAACATTGTCACCGGCTTCAATGGTAGTATCCGTTATTAATGGTTTGCTATCACTACACACTCCGTTAATCACATTGCCAGATTGACATTGCTCTGTACCAGTATCACCGCCTGAAGTAGTCGCCGGCTTACCTATCCCGGCTAATGGCACTGACAATGTATCCGGATTACCAAATTCATCCGAATAAGGTACCAAGACAGTTGCTTTCTTTTCTCCTTCGGATTTGGGTTTAAATTCAGTTAAGAATTCGCACTTTGCAGAGGCAGGAATATTTTTACCAGAGCAATCATCTTTATTGATAATGAACTCTTGAGATATCCTTCCATTTCCAAACTCATCTACAACTTTGATGGTGCCGATAGGTAAAGAAACATCACCACTATTTGAAAGAGTAAAGGGTTGCGCAACTGAACTTTTACCCATACTCACATTTCCGAAGTTACTGGATGTGAATCCTATGTCTAAAGGTTTTGGTTTTGGAGGACGTAGTTCGTATGTGATACCACCAACGAGTTCTTCTCCTTCATACTGTTTAACATGAACATAGTATTTTCCAGAGGCTTTTTTAGATGTTAAGCTAGTTGCTCCAAATTTTAAACTCAGGCTGTGTTCTTCATCTTTTGCCATGTTAATGCCGATGGATGCCTTCTCTCCGGTCATTTTTGCTGAGAGACCACCATCTCTAGTCTTTTGCATTTCAAAACCCTTTGTAGAGCCATTGAGACGCAATTTTTCTAGTCCGCCAAGGGTGATTGTGGTGACTTCAGGTGGCAAAGCAATACTTTCTCCCTTTTCATTTGTAGCATCTATCTCTAGCCGCATTAATGTTGCCTGAGTTGTTTTACGCGCTATGAAATGAATGGGAGGAATTTCGTCGAGTACCAAATTAACAATATAGACGTTTCTCCAAGCAATATTGTTGTTGTTGCGAGCATTATAGCCAACCCAACCCATTTCTTCGTAAGTCATTGGGTCTTCTGAATTTTCTAAACGAGCTAGAAGACAAAAATGACCAAGCGGTGAACCCACAGGGTTCGGAGGTTCCCAATCAAATGTAACGATTTGAGAATCGCCATGTTCTAAGTTAGGTATTGTAAATGGTGAAGTTATAGCAGGTTGCCAATTTATACCTCCTCCCAACCAGCCAAGTCCTCCCGTTGATGGATTTGCCCAATAGATATTTACAGTTGTGTTATCTGCTGTTATGTTGCCTCTATTTTGCACTCTGACACAAATATAATTAATTTGGCCAAATTCAGGATTTTGGTGATCTCCATAATCCGTTGAAGTACAATCGTTAGAGTTGCGCACCCATATTCCCCTGCTCCTCCACATATCTAAGCCGTCCATATTATCATCAGGTTCTTCACCAGTATCGGGGAAACTATCGTGATTGTAAGGTGTGTCTTCAATCCAGACATCAACGTCATTTTCTATTTTCGCGACGAAGTAGCCTTCACCTGATAAGGAATAAGAATCTCCAAAATTAGTTGTTCCTCCTATGAGAACACCACTTACATAAATGTTATGGCAATCTTCAACAGCAATATCAGTACCCCGGCCACCTTTTCCACTTCCGTAAGAACTAAGTTCTGTTTCTTTCGTTCCCAATAGTGTGCCGTTTATATCATATTTATCAACGAAAACATCATAACTGTGTGGTAGTGCTCTTGTGCCTTTCTCAGATACTAATTCAGGGGAGTATTGCCATCCTCTATCAATATAGCCAGTTACATAAACACTTCCACAACTAACTGTTATGCCTTTGCCGACTTTGTTGGGGTAACCGCCTATATTTTCCCACATGCTTGTGCCCGATGAATCATATTTAGCAATGAACATGTCAAAATTACCTACTTTACCTGTCACATAGACATTTCCTGTGCCATCAGTTGCAATAGCGTGACTATATAACCAACTATCACTGTCTTCTATTTGTTCGACCCAATCGCTATTCAACTCATTGTTTATTTTAGCAATGAAAACATCTGAGCCTCCTGAACTTGTCAAAGAGGGTGATATTCCAACAAAAGTAACTGTGGGCTTGAAAGACCCCGTCACATAAATTCCCATTTCATCTACAGCTATAGAAACTTGTGTTTCATTAATAAAGTGTCCCTCAGCTACTATTTTAACCTGTACCAAATTACCAGTAGCCGCCTCATATTTGGCAACAAAGAGAGCTTCACTACTTGATGTTGACAAAATAGGGCCTCCTACATAAGGTAAAGAGCCTGAAAACAGGCCTGTAACATAAACGTAATCGCCATATGTAGCTATATCATGAAACCAGATATTACCGGTTATTGTCTCAGTCCATTCAGAAGTACCAGCGTCATTATATTTGGCAACCTTACCACTTCCTGTTATGTAGATATTTCCACTATCATCGCTTGCTATTGTACTCCGAGTGTAAGAAGTAGTACCGGTACCATCACATAGAGCAGCAGCTGCGGTTTCTTGCCACATCAAATTTGCGGGAGATAAAACGTCATGGTATTTAGCGATAAAGCGTTGGTTTGTGCTACAAACCAAATTCCCAGTAACATAGATATTGTCTAAACCATCGGTGGTTATACCTGAATAGTCCCCTGCATAGTCCAATTCTTGCGAAGCAGTTTTGATAGCCCATTTCCATTCCGCTTCATTTGACCACAAGTAGGTATTTTGGGCCGCAGAAGGCATAAATAACACACTTACATTCTGTGCTTGACTCACTTTAACTTGACAAACTGGTGTCGTGCCACTACATGCTCTACCCCATTCTTTGAAAATAGAACCAGTGGCAGGCTTGGCAGTCAACACAACCTGCGTACCTGAAGCATAATTTTCATTGCAATCCGTGCCACAATTAATACTACCGTCATCGCTTATAATTGTACCATCACCAGTTTTACTAACGGTTAGGTCATGTTTAACTTCTTGCGAGAAAACCAGTTTCTCATTTTTACGAACTTTGAAAAAGTCAGAGCATTTGCCATCACCAGTTCCAGTAATACCACCATCGGGCGCACATATCTCTTTTTCGCAAGCATCATAGAGAGTGCTGTATTGGTCACAACATTGTGGTGGAACATAGTAGACAGTTTCACCATAATAATCGTACTTATATATGGAATGAGGCGGATTGCTGTCAAGGTCATTTTTAAACTCGACAATTAATTTGTTTAGCCATGTAGTGGAATCACAAGCAACAACTTCAGATTCAAAAGTCGCTGTGCAGGTTTTAGCAGAATCCATCGTTACCTCAACAGTTGAATTCGTACCAGCACTCACACAGTCGCCAGTCCAACCAGCAAACTTGACACAACTATTCATCATGAAACAATCAAGCTGAAACGGTAGCCTCGCAGACAAAGTGACTACTTGATTAAGTGGATAATCTTTTGCACAATCAGAAGTATTATCGCTACTACAGTAAATACCTCCATGGTTAATTACCACTGGATCAGGGCTAGGCGAATAATCTTCTACACAATCAGAATCATTGTTATCTGTACAATACGTTCCGACTGTACCTCTTCCGGTTACATTAACGACTAATGGAATTGTAGGAACAGTATCAAAATTAGCTGTTACATTCTTTACTTCATTCATCGTTACTTGGCAAGTTTCGGTTCCAGAGCAATCACCAGTCCAACCAGTAAAGGTATAATCAGTAGTAGGCGTGGCAGTCAACACAACCAACGTACCTGAAGCATAATTTTCATTGCAATCCGCGCCACAATTAATACCGCCATCATCGCTAATGACTGTACCATCACCAGTTTTACTAACGGTTAGGTCAAATGCTGGTGGGGGAATGTTTAGTTTACATTTGCCATATTCACCAGCATTGTAAATAGCCTCAACTTCCGAAGCAGTGAGTACACGGTTGAACAATTCTACTTCGTCAATAACACCTCTGAAAAAATTACTTTCTGAAAATGAATGTCTAGCTATTCTTAAAGGGGAGGTATTGTCAAGACTGCCAATACGATAAGCGGGATTAAAAGTTGATTGTGGAGCACCATCAATGTACCAAATGCCACCAGTTGAATTATCTCGATCAATCGTTACAGCAACGTGATGCCACTTACTATCAGCAAGATTACTGTCTGATAATATGTAATTAGTACAGGCAGAAGTACTTGGAACAGTGGAACAGGTTGATGATGACCCAGCTGCATCAGCTAATTGAAAACCCAGTTGACCGTTGTACAAGAAAAAGCTATATCCTTTTGCTGGGGATTGCTCTCGTTTGTCGATTATAGTTTCAACACCTGATGCCCCTTCTTTGTGAAGAATCCAAGCATCTATTGAGAAATCACCAGTACCAAAGTTTAAGTTAGCGTGATTTGGAACTTCTACATAATTTAGAGGCGAAGAAGATATTCCATTAAATAACACACCACCATCAACAAATCCACTATAATGTGCAGGGTTGTTGACATATGTTCCGTCATAGGGGCCACCATAGCCGGCAATTTCGTGTGCAGTTATATCTATTGGATTTTCATCAAACGGCCACCAAGCTACCATACCTGATGGTGGTGTGGTACAGGCAGAAGGTGGTGTAAGTATTATACTCCCATTACAATCGTCATAAGGCTCGGTCGGAATACCAGTACCTCCCCACGCTGCTTCTGCGTCTATGGTAGCATAGGGTGATGAGGATGATGGAGGAATATAGAAATCCACAATTGTATTAGCTGGTAAATTATATAATACATGAGGACCACTATCGGATAAGGTAAAATTTCTTATTCTAATAGAACTACTTGGTGCTGTTGCTACTGCCTTAACATCAAGGGGAGTACCAAAAGTGTCAAATAATGATTCGTCAATTTCAAATTTGACGCAAGCAGGTTTTTGTTTTTCCCAGTCAAAGTTCACTGCGGAGAAATGGTTGAATGTTCCAACTAACCGTCCACTTTCAGGTTGTGCAGACCCTTCTTGTTCTTCCCATTTTCCTGTTTTTTCATTGTAACGCCACAGAGTTAGCTCCCTTAAATCACTGTTGGTTTTTGGGGCTGGTACAGAAATGATTGCTTTTTGATCGTCGGCTAGGTTATACTTATTTCCAGAAGCATCTGTAAATTCAGCCCAAAAAGCACCCGCACTTTCCATATAAACGTCATCACCAGCAGTGTTAATGCCTCCCATATCACCCGGTATAGCTTCATTTGCCAGATCATAAGTATATACTGTCGCGTTTATAGGGACAGTCGGTAAATTACCATTTTGATCAACTAACGCACTGGCTGGTAATTTAATCCGAGTACCACGAGAATCTTCCACTTCACTCGCTTGCGAAGGGTCAATTTGGTAAACTTCGGCTTTCTTTAGGGTAAACCCTAAGTTAATATTAGGTGTAGGTTCAATTTGAGAAACCAACGCATAGCCAGGTTCGGTTACATTGATCACATATCGATCAGCTCTTTCAACATGGAAGCCAAAAGAACCACTCCGGTCAGTTTGTTTCTCTACTTCATTGATTCGCACGGTTGCAGGACTGATGTTGTTTCCATCTTGGTCGGTTACAGTTCCAGCGAAGTATTCTTCTACCGCTTGCACTTGATTACTGGCGAATATCGCCATCATTGCCACGACAAAGGCAACAAACACAACACCACGCCAAACAGACACAGAAGATTTCAGGGAACTAGCCCCCACAGTAGATAACACCGGCACACCCGGCATAAGGCTATCAAATAGCCAGTTGACAAAGAATCGCCATTGATTAGGCGGTTCCTCCAGATTGGTATCCCGCTTGGTTGCTGGAACACGTTTTTTGAGTATTGCAGACATGAATATATTTACCTTTAAATTGGTGTTTAAAGACAATAATTTTGCTAAATCATTAAAATGAATTGGCAAATCTACCTAAGTGTTAATCCTAAATATAATTACTTCTAATTTTAGGATATATACTTACAGGCCCTTACAAAACTATTGACATGTAACTAATAACCAATAGGTTAAACGTTGTGGGACGTGGTTACAAACTGGGGGGTTAAATCTACCAAAAAATGGCAGAGAATTTTTCACCTTAAAAATAAATGAGTACAACGAATTTAAAAAAAACAACGAATCGTAGAAAATTCATTGTACTCAATTTGGTGGTGAAAATTTCTTAAACTTTTTCAGAGTAGCAATTTAACACCCCAGTTACAAACCCTGTCCCGCAAATATCGCTAACTTATTGTTTTTCAGTTTTGGCTATAAGAGTTTTGCAAGTTCCCTATAAATAAATTTAGCCTATAAATTTCATAAAGCAAGTATTTTTACAAAAATTTTAGTACCAGCACTTATTTGTAGGGATTACATTTTGGAGGTGATTCTCACCTCCAAAATTTAGTTACACGGATACCATACCGAAAAGGAATAGTATCCGTACAAATGCAATGTTACTCAACAACAATCACCATCTGCTGCTTACCGCTAGGATATATCAGCATAACGTCATCAATTCCATCGCCGTTGACATCAGCAATAGGCTCGACTTGAAGTGTGTTGGTAGTCGTATCGGTTTGCGTAACCAGATAATCCACCACTACACGATAAGCCTTGCCATTGAGCGTAAAGTTCACCAATCCATAAGGTTCGGTGCTGATATTTCCAGCAACCGCAGCTAAAGCCTCTGGATCAGCTAGGCTGGGGAACAGATTTTGCTGATAGTATTCATCATCGTCAGCAAATACCAAAGAAGCCAAACTGGCCCCACTGACATGAGGTGACACCGAAAGCGATAACCCAACACTCTCCGGAACATCATCCAGTTTTACAGATGACCAATCTGGACGAGCCGAGTACCATACTCCTTCACCGGCTGGAACAGACAAATTACCATTGGCTTGCAGCGTGAACTCACTAAGTTCAAATAGTTCACCTAAGGCAGTCTGTAAAGCACTCGGTGCTTGCAAAGCCGGATTAGTCAACACATCCAAACCACTACCAGTAATAAAGCTTAGACTTTGAGCATCTAATACCAGCATATCAGCCCCAGCCGTTGTCTTTGTTACCGAGAACGGGATTTCCGCATAGCGGACATTATCAATGGTAACTTCAAAATAGCCCAACTCCTTATTTTGGCTAAGTACCCAACCATTGTCTTTAAACAACGGTAACTCATTGATAACTGATAAAATACCCTCACTTGGTTCGAGAATATCAACGCTGAAATCAGCCCGTCTTGGATGAGTCACACCCTCTGGCGCGTCCGCTGCCAACCCCGGTAACAATCCCATCAGTTCGCCATCTGGAATATTGGAAGGGTCAGTAAAGCGAATGCCCTCTCCAAATTCCACGTCTTCTGGCAATTGGACACCTTCACCCAAAATCACGTTGCTCAAGCGACTACCCGCTTTAACTCTCACGTTTCTCAAGGTAGCCGGTGCTGAGGCATCGCCACTGATTTCACCTTGCATGGCTCCACCATCAATACTCGTGTTGGCTGCGAGGCGTACATTGATAAAGATACCACCAACTTGACTATTATTGGTGACATTGCCGAACAACTCACCGCCGGTTAGCGAGGCACCAACAAACTCAAAGTCACCGAGACTGCCATTATTGGTTACATGGCCACTCACCTTACCACCATTAACCACTGCCGCGACATCAATCGTTACTTGCGAAAGAATACCATTGTTGTCAACAATACCAGTGATGGTGCCGCCGGAAATATTGCCACCGGTTTCAATAGTGGTATCAGTCATCACTTGATTACGATTGTTACAGGTGCGGTTAATTGTCCCGCTGGATGGACACAGAACCGTGCCAGTACCGCTTGAACTCGGGACAGAACTACTCTCCGGAGCCGCTTCAACCGCGATACTTATCTCAGTGGTTGTAACCACCGTGGGATCACTTTGCGAAATGGCTGTCACCGTAATGACATTTGTCGCTTCAGGTGTCGATGGCAGTACCACATCCAACGTCAGTTCAACCGTCTCATGCCCTTCAATTTCAACAGTGGACGGTAACCCGCTCAATGACCAACCTTCTTCATCGGTGACGGTTAGCAGATAAGTATCTGTCTCCGGCCCATTGTTGGAAAGTGCCACATCAAAGGGTAACGTTACCCCCTGTTCACCAGATGAATTGCCAGAAGCCATAATGGAAACATCACGCATTATCTGACCACTGCCTATAACAACATTATCACCAGTGATGTCAGACACGTTCACATCTTCAGGCAACATAATATCGTCAGCAAATATATTGACTTGACCATCCGCTTTCATGATGTTATCAGTGCTGTCGGTCATAATGACACCATCTTCACCAACTGCTAAAGTAAGATCGCCAGTAGCCGTTATCGCACCTTCATTGAGTTCAGTGAGTTCTATCGTTCCGTTATCACCACCAGCGATAGTAACATTACCACCTTCTATTATGGTATCTTCGCCGGAGATTGAAACATCACTTGGATCAATCCAAACTATACCATCATTGCCATTTCTACCACCTGGTTCACAGCGGGTTCCACCTCTGCCAGCAGATAACCATACATGACGTAGACGTTTATAACGAGCGATCAATATAATGTCACCACTTGCATTTCCACCTCTTTGACCAAGATTAGGCCCAAAACAGTTACCACCATAACCGCCTATGGCATTGAAGCGGGTACGATATGCACTAAGAGAATTTATAGCTCTCATATAGATGCGGCCACCGTTGCCAGCTATCGCACGCGGGGTACGACTCGTTAAGTTACCACCGTTGCCAGCACAAATGTCTCCAAGAGTGGCACCACACGTTCTTGATACTGGAGTGTCCTTTCTAAGGAAAATATTCCTCCCAGAATGTACAGTGATATAACCTCCATGTCCAGCACGTCGTCTGGAAGAATCGCCGCCATTACCCGCAATGATTGTCCCAGTATTATAGAAAAATGATCGAGTCCGTATAAGGACATTGCCCCCATTTGTTGGACGTACTCCACTGATTCCATTACCAGCAATGATTCGGCCATAGTTATAAGTACTGTCAGCCAATAAGTAAATGCTGGTACCCGGGTATTGCCACCACCAAGGTTTAATTATTTGACTGGACTGAACTTTCTCTTGTTTTACCATGCTTTCAACTAGCTCAGCTTTGTTCATATCAACTTTGTCCTGATTACCACCACTTATAGCACAAGGCAGTGCATAACGACCATCTTGACCCTTGATCGTACCTTCATTTTTGATCAGATCAGTGGCATTGATTCCAGCCAATCTCGGAATACGAACTGGAGAACAACGGTGATTACTCAGGAACAATTCAGCCTTTGGTTTAATACATAGTGACTTTACGTTCTTGAGGAATGGCTGATAGGCTTTCACCGTGTGTTTCGCATTAATCCGCACGACATCGTTTTGATCCGGCACACCATTATCCCATGTACTAGGACTACTCCATCTTCCACTTCTAACCGATGCAGTAGTGATACTTAGATCAGTACAAGCTCTAGGCTCTTTAGCCATTCCAGCTAATCGCACAGTTAATTGCACAGCTTGAGGAGGGCGATAAAGTGTAGTGCCACGGATGACCAAGTCTGTCCACTTGTTACCTCCAGGATATTGAGTGGGATTAAATATCGCATCAATAGAGCAAGTATCACCGGGATGTAATCCATTTACGAGACGACTACAACTTGTATCTCTTCTGCTAAAGTCATCCACATCTCCTTTGGCAAGATGGCTTCTAATCCGCAATAGGACGTTACCCATATTCTTAACCGTAAATTTATACGGTGATGAAGAGGTATTAATAAACACATCCCCAAAATCATGAGACGTTGGTGGTGTTACACTAAGTTGCGGATTAACAGCTGATGGCGCAATCGCTTTCGCATCTATTTGCTTTTCCGCCGTGCTGGTATCGTTGAATACGATATTCAGTTTAGCATCCTTAGTGCCATCAGGTTCATCAGCATTAAACACTAGCTTAACTCGACAGTAGGAGTAAGAAGTACTCCCATGCGTTCCGCTCTTGCACCGTAAAGGTTTAACAACTTTGAATTCACCCTCATCTGAACCAGTAACTGTGATATCGTCTATCTGGAGTTGCAGTACACAGTTCTTTGCTCTCATGTAAACACTCACTGGCATAGACATAGAACTACCAATAGGTACACTCCCAAAATTAATTGGTTCAGGTTTAACTTCAACTATCGGTGGGTCGAGACAAATTCCTACACCATTGCCTTTCAGTGGCACAGATAGTGTGTCAGAATCAGAAGGTATTTGGAGATTTGCCGATTTTTCACCTAGGGATAGTGGCTTAAACTCAATTACCACGAAACAAAAACTGGCAGGAGTAAGAATCTGTTCTGAGCAGATATCCTTCTTAACAGAAAAACTACTTTCCGCCGGCATAGTGATTTCTAGAAGTGTGATTTCCTCTATCTTGAGTGGAGTCGTACCAACATTCGATACTTTGAACGTCTGGTATACCGAAAAACCAACATAAACATCTCCAAAGTCATGAGACACGGGTTCTACGGATATTCTTGGAGGAATGCCATTACCTTGTAAAGGCACTGTCAATGGCGTACCCGGATTACCAAGTTCATCAAAATAAGGTACAAAGACAGTTGCTTTCTTTTCCTCCTCGGATTGTGGTGTAAATTCAGTTGAGAATTCGCACTCCGCCGCGGAAGAAAGTTTTTTACCAGAACAATTATCTCCATCGATAATGAATTCCTGAGATGTCCCTTCATTTCCAAACTCATCTACCGCCTTAATGCCATCTACTGCCTTAATCGTGCCTATGTCTAAAGGAACATCACCACGATTTGAAAGGGTAAATAGTTGCGTGGCTGAACTGCCGACTGTCACGTCGCCAAAGTCAAAATGAAATGGGTCAACTGTCAACTTTATGGGTTCCAAGTTGAGATTCTCTTCCATTTTATCTATGATTGCTGTAAATTGTTCAACTTGACTACAATCATAGCTAACGCCATGACCAGCTAATGTCAGCCATCCGAACGGTCTGCTAGTAGATTTTACGTAAACGAGAGGTGCTATGTTGCCACTTTCTTCGTGTGTATAGACTACATAAGGCGGTAAACGATCCAAACTATCATTTTGAATGACAAGGGGAGCCTTATTGAATAAGGTGGTGATAGCACCACTTGGCAATTCAATATCCACTTCCACGAATATGTTGAAAAAGCTCTCCGCCGGAAAGTTATTAGTTCCAAATTCAATTTCACCAATACTACGGGGTTGAACGGAATATTCACTTCCAGCACGGATAGCCGTTTTAGATGGTGGGCCGCACTTACTCTGACTTGGATTTGTCATATTGAAAGAGATAATCTGCGTATGTACCTCTTTAGTACCTATAGGCCCTTCATGAAATAGATTATCGGGTACAAAAGAGAAATCGCTATCCTTAACAGTGTCTGTAAAAAACGCAGTGCAATCGCCATTGTTTGGCGTACCAGCTTCTTTACAAACTTTAGCACCATGAGTAGTATCTATATTATCACCATCCAGATGTGGGTTACTACGACCGATTTTAGTATTACGATCAGATAATACTGAGCTGACCAATAAACATCTATCAGCATGAGGACAATCATCAAAGCCAAAATGCTCTTTCCCAGCCTCTTGAGTCAATCTAATCTTATACCGTCCTAGAGATCTTGTGACATCAACACCTGCGGTTAAAATTGGTTCTAACTTCGTTAAGTGAGGTTGGTCTTCCATAACTTCTTTAAACTCATCAATGCTACTACAATCATAGCCAAAACCATGACCTGCTATAGTTATCCACCCAACTGGTGTGCCAGTTACTGTATCGTAAACTGCTGGCGCATTTTCACTACCATTATGTACATAAACTACACGAGGCGGTAAACTATTCAAATTACTATTTTGAATAATCAATGGACTTTTGTTATAGACGATTAGATCACGAGTGCCATCTTTATCCCAATCTACATCAACTTCTACAAAGACATTGAAAAAACTTTCAGCCGGAAAATCTCCATTAGTTGTTTTTGCTTCTACTTCACCTATACTACGATCTCTAGCAGGAGCAGCACTACCGGCTTTAACAGAATTAGCTGAAAAAGCAGCATCACAACGCTTTTGACTTTTCCAATGATTCATGTTGAACGATAGGACTTGTGTATGTATTTCCCTCGTACCATTAGGGCCTTCCTGAAATTTCACTGTAGGAGATATTGGAAGGGTTAGATCACCATCCTTAACCGGGATTGCTGAAAAATGACTACAAGCTTGACCTCCGGGGCCAGATGCATCACATATAGAAGCACCCTTTTTATCAGTGCTATTGGGATCATCGGAATCCTCGTGTGGATCACTGCGACCGATTTGAGTATTAGGATCAATTAAGACTGGGCTCATGAACAAACATTCTGGAGCCTCAGGGCAATTATCACTGACACCTAATTTTTTTCCCCACTCCCTAGTGAGTTTAATCCCAAATTGCCCTAAAGAAGTCGTTTGATCAACGCCCGCTTCAAGAAAGTTCACTGACCAAAGAACGTCCTTAGACCATGCCACAGAAGGCATAAATAGCCCACCATATAGAAAAGACATCGCAAGTACCCACACCATTACTCTTTGGGCAAGCGAGTCTCGCCATCGTATTCGGGACGAAAGCCCCATATTTGTTGTGTCCCGCTTGGTTGCTGGAACATGTTTTTTGAGTGTTGTATACATGAGTATTTAAGATAATTACCTTTAAATTGGTGTTTAAAGAAAATAATTTCGCTAATTCTTAAAATGAATTGGCAAGTCTACCTAAGTATTAATCCTAATATTTAATTACTTCTAATCTTAGGATATATACTCACAGGCTCTTACAAAACCATTAGCATATAACTAATAACTAATATATCAAAGCAGTATGGGGGTTAATAACCGCAAATATCGCTAACTGATTTTTAGTTTTGGCTAAGAGTTTTGCAAGTACCCTATAAGTAAAGTTAGCCTATAATTTTCATAAAGCAAGTTTTTTTATCATTTTCATAAATAAAATTTTATATTATTGTTTTTACTAGTTTTTTATGAATACTTGGCCTTTTAGCCAACAGAGCTAGATGCGAATTATTTATTTGCTATTAATAATTGTAAAATTTCAATTAATGAAAATATCTATTCTTGAACGGTTATGAAGGGGGCAAGCATAGCGGAATGAAAAGGTTTGAGACTCATGCTAAGAGGAACGGGCTGGCTAAAGACAGCAAATTGCACT
>Ga0233404_10000256_pt1 | contig 14491 bp, 12 predicted proteins | sample Na_oxic_2_MG_FD_179861 | JGI IMG/M metagenome (GOLD analysis project Ga0233404, IMG submission 179861) | Seawater microbial communities from Saanich Inlet, British Columbia, Canada - Na_oxic_2_MG | ecosystem: Environmental > Aquatic > Marine > Inlet | place: Canada: British Columbia | collected...
CTGAAAAGTTTTATGCAGCAGATGGCTGCTTGGCAGAGTCTCGCGCTGTGGGATGACGACTCAGTGTTAGGCGAAATTCCAATCGTTGAAGGGCAACCCGAGTTTAAACTCACCCTAGAGGGTTCCACGAATAAACTCCGAGCTTCACTCACTGCGTGCTACACCCCAGAGGTGGCGGTGGTTCTCGGGCTTTTCGGTGCGGATGGATTCAATTTTCCCGTGGCGGATTCTCGCAATGAAGGACATTGGATCGACCGTAACCGTGGTGCGGAAGACGATGCGGCGGGCCATTTGATGCGCTACGGATTTCAAATTTCCGGAAGCAAAGGTGAATGGGAATTGTCCGGCGATGATGCTGTGATCGATTTTCTGACCGATGCGCTGCCCGAATTAGAAGAAAAGTGGTCAGTCCAGACCGGCGGTAAGTTGAGCTCCATCAAAGGAAGCTTAGTGCGAGTGCGACCACACATGGAGGTTCAGGGGAGTGGTGAAGATTGGCTGGCGTTCGACTATGGATTTCAAACCGATACTGGACGCGAAATCCCACGTGAGGCGATCCAGAAAATGTTGGCGTCGGGTAAACGAACCGCCACCACGAAGAATGGCAAGCAAGTCGTGATTTCCCAGTTTGATGCCGAGATGATGGAGGCTGTCCTACGCGACACGGACCCGCGTCAGGAGGGAGGGAAGTACTACGTGCCAAAAAATCAAGGGGCCTACCTCAAGCGCATTCGTGAATACTACCAAGGGGAAAGCCGCTCTGAGCCAGACCGTTCTATTTTAAAGAATTTGCCTGCGGTTATCACTGATGCTCTACGAGGCTATCAAGAAGAAGGTATCGCCTGGCTCTATGAGCGCTGTGCTAACGAGTCGGCTGCCTTGTTGGCCGATGACATGGGCCTAGGTAAAACGCTCCAAACTTTGGCAGTATTGAGCCTCCGACAGGAGCTAGGACAACCTTCCTTGGTTGTATGCCCTACTTCGCTGTTAGGCAACTGGGCGGATGAAGCTGAAAAGTGGACGCCGCAATTGAAAGTGCAGGTGATGCACGGGCCGCAGCGGAAAGAGCTTTTTAAATCAATTTCCTCGGTGGATGTGATTATCACCAGCTATGCCCTCGTGGTTCGCGACCTTGCTGAGTACCAAAAGTTAGATCTCAATACCTTGGTGCTGGATGAGGCGAGTATGATCCGAAATGCGGACACGCAAGCTGCCAAGGCCTTGCGTAAGCTGACTGCTGGGGCTCGGGTGGCAATGACAGGAACCCCGGTGGAGAATGCTGTGCGAGATCTGTGGTCGCTCTATGCTTTCCTCTTGCCCGGCTATTTGGGATCTAAAGAGGATTTCAAGAATCGCTACGAATTGGCGCTCGCGGGTGCTCAGCCGGATGAGAATGCTCTCCGCCGCTTACGCCTACGCGTCGAGCCATTCATGATTCGCCGGACCAAGGCGCAAGTGGCTAAAGACTTACCTAAGAAGTTAGAGCAAACGCTTTGGTGTGAGCCATCTAAATTACAAAAAGAAGCTTATCAAGAAATTCTACGTCAAGGAGTGGTTAAAGTGGATGAACTAGAAGGTGGACGCGCTAGGATGCAGATGTTGACAGTCTTATTGCGCCTACGACAGGCGAGCTGTGATCTGCGCCTTCTAGGGGACGAATCGATGGCCGAGCGCGAGATCTCGATGCTATCAGCGAAGTTAGAAATGCTGCTTGAACTCTTACACGAAGCGAAACGCGGAGGCCACAGAGTGCTGGTGTTTAGTCAATTCACCAAGATGTTAGGCTTTATTAAAGAAGCTCTCGAAAAGGATGGAATCAGCTTTGCCTACCTAGATGGTGCGACTCGTGACCGAGCGGGTGAGGTGAAGAAATTTCAGGCAGCCAATGGCCCAGATGTATTCTTGATAAGTTTGAAGGCTGGTGGTTATGGATTGAACCTTACCGCTGCAGACACCGTGGTACACTTTGACCCATGGTGGAACCCAGCTGTCGAGGCTCAGGCCACCGACCGAGCCTACCGAATTGGCCAAACCAAGCCGGTGACTGTCTACAAGTTGATTGCAAAGGGGACGGTGGAAGAAAAAATTCTCAGGCTCCAAGAAAGGAAGCGCGGACTCATCGGAGCAGCCATCGGCGATGAAGCTGCGCCAATGATGACCGGTCTCAGTGGGGATGATATGCGTGACTTGTTAGGTTAGAGTTCTTGTATTAGCTGAAGGACTGTGGGATCGTTTGTGTATGAATTCAGTTGTTGTCTCGGAAGCAGATGCGCGAGCTATGGTGCGCTTAGTCGGAGAAACTGCGGCAGTGGCCACGACAAGTTCTTACCAAAAGTGCCGCGATTTTTTGCTCACTGGTCTGTGTGAAATGATAGATGCCGACGCTTGGGCTTGGGCACTGTCACGTCTTGATCCTGAGTCACACCAGATCTATTATCTGACAAACCAAGTGGGTGGCATGGAGACCGGTCAGTGGACTGCTGTTGCTGCAGCGGTAGAGCACCCATCAATGAAAGACGCCTCAAAAGCTTTTGGTGAGGCATTAGCTGAGGCAAAGCAAGCAGTGACGATGAGTCGAGAGGAGATAGACCCTAACGGTTTTGCTAGGCAAGGCGAACTGAAGGAAGTTTGGGATCGAACAGGATTTGATGGCATGCTTATGAGTGGTCACCCACTGGATGAAGAATCGAGTAGCCACATCGTGATCTATAGAAAAATGGGAAGTGGTTCATTTTCCGCACGCCAGACTCAGATGGCACACATTGTCCTCACGGAGGTGAGTTGGCTCCATGCTCAAGGTTGGCCTGAAGATCGGGGAGCTAGCATTCCCAAGCTATCTCCGCGTCAACGCAGTGTGCTGATCATGCTCACTGGTGGGCACACTCGTAAAGAGATGGCCTCGGCTCTAGAGATTTCTGAGAATACGGTCTCGGGTTATGTTAAAGGCGTGTACCGCCACTTCAACGTGCATTCTCAGACTGAGTTGATGCGGAAGTTTTCAGGGGCGTACGAATAAAAAATTGCTAGCCAGTCAAGAGACTAACAGCTTTTAGTGATTTAGAATCAGCTGGCAAACTAGCGATTTACAGAAGTATTGAGGAGATTGAAAATTGTCTATTATCGGCCATTCGCAAATGAGCTCTTCTTTTTTGTTAAATTTGCCCTAGTTGTAGTTCTCCACTAAAAGCTATGTTCAGTATTTCCCAACTATCCGACGACCAGAAAAAGCAGATTGTAGCATGGGCTGAAGCCGGTGCTCAACTTCCTGATATCCAGAAAAATCTGCAGGAGAATTTTAAAATTCAAATCACCTATATGGACACACGCTTTTTAGTGTTAGATCTCGGAATTGAGTTAGTCAAAGAAGTGGTGGTTGAGGAACCAGCTGAGGCTGAAGTAGTGAAAGTTCCAACAGGATTTGTCGATGCGAGCGTCGATGAGGTCGAACGACCTGGAGCATTGAAATCTGGTTCAGTTACCTTTAGCGACGGAGAGAAGGCTTTGTGGATGATTGACCAATCTGGCAGTCTAGCTCTTGATCCCGAAACTCCTGGCTATGAAGCGGAGGAAGAAGACCTCATCAAGTTTCAGGAGAAACTCCGAGACCTACTCACTTAAGTTTCCACGCAAATTGATGATGAAAATGCTCTTTGGCTTGAGTTTTCTATTAGCGTTTCTGTGTGCCAGTTGCACAGCCCCGCAAGCGTTAAAGGCCCAATCAAAGTTAGCGATGGCTGATATCGATGGCTTGGTGATCATAAATAACACGGAGTCAGACATCACTGAGGTGAAGTTGATAATAGCGGAGTCTACTCGGCAGGTGAATGTGAACCGGGTGTTACCGATGAGCGAGTTCACTACAGCATTTCAGGCAAAAGAGTACCGTGGACACCCAGCCCAGCTTAGCTGGAGACAGAATGGTGCGACCCTCGTTAGTCGAGGAATTACTTTCTATATCCCGCGAGAAGTATACAAAGATAAGGTGCTTACCGCGTTCCTAACAATTAGTTCAGACGGTCAGATTCGAGCTGAAGCGAAGTAGATTATTTTTAAGTAGTGGGGGGATTTCGGTCCATAGCTATTGTAGTGAGCTTGCTACCAACTAAAATAGCAAAGGGCAGATAGTTAAATCTTGATGTCGATCATGGCAGTGCGCTTGAGACCTTTGAGCCAACGCTTGTAGCGTGCCGAGGACTTTTCGCGCTCTACATTGCGACGTACGATTTTGCGGACTTTGGGGTCGGACATATCAGGGGCTGGCCCCAAAGATTTTTTGTTCACGACAATGATGTGGTATCCACCGGCGTCTTCTAGGGGGCCAATCACTGTGCCAGTAGGCTCTTCGAAAATCATTGTGGCGATGACGGGGGAAAGGTCGATGCGGTCGACGTCTTGTTGGAGTCCACCGTCTTCCGCCCAAGCGTCTTTCGAGTACTCCTTAGCGAGAGGTGCAAAGTCATCTCCTCTTTTTAGCTTCGCGACAATCTCCTCTGTCAGTTCGAGCTGGGAATCAGCTGTGGCGAGAAGGTTGTCTTCATCGATTTTTGGGATATAAATTTTCTCGAAGTCGCACTTATCTTTGGCAGTATCGCGGAGCTCAGGTTTGAGCTTGGCGTACTCTTTGCGCATCTCATCTGGAGTGGCTGGTGGAGTGTCCGAAAATTGCTGGGAGCGCATGGCTTGAACAATCAGCTGGCGGTGAATGAGCTCGCGGTACTTCTTGAAGGAAAGGCCTTTTGATTGGAGTTCCTCACGGAAGAGTCCGACATTATTATTGTAGTCAGCTCTGATTTTTCTGCGGATCTCAGAGTCGACAATATGCTCGGGGATTTGGGCTCCGATTGTTTTGAATTCGTGTAAAACGAGTTCTCGCTCGATCAATTCGTCGACGATCTTTGTCTGCGCTTCTTTCAGCTCCTTGTAGTAGCTGGGGGTTTTCCTCGGGTATTTGGTGGAGAGATAAGCTCGGAGTGGTGCCAGGGCGAATGCCACTTCGTTCTTAGTGACCACACGGCCGTTAACTTTGGCTGCAATGCCGTTGAGTTCAACTGCTGCAGTGGCCGAGAATGCGAGGCCAATTCCTATGGCGAGGTGGAGTAGAAATTTCATAAGCGATGGTGGCTTTGTTTGAGGTGGTTTAACGCGAATTGAGCGCCATGGGAAGACCTATTAGTCTAACTTGGTAGAAGAATTGAGTGACAAGTTTGAAACAATGAGGCGTAGAATGCTCAGATCGATTTTAACAATTGGATAGCTTCGGTGAGTTTTTTAGCAGGTTGCCCTTCGGTGAGCCGTGGGAACCTAGACTCGTTCAGCGTGATGTAGTTGCCGTTTCTGGTGAGCATCAGTCGCTGGCCTTGGAGTTCGATGCTGGTGATCATAGCTTTAGCGGCGGCGAGCTTGAGGCTAGTGGCTTGGAGTAGGTATTTCACCGACATAGGGTGGCGGCCAAATTGGTCTTTCCAGTCGTCAGCGGTGCGACGTAGTTCCTTTTCTGAGACGGTTTCAGCCAATTGCTTGTACGCACGGATGCGCATGCTCGGTTCAATCATGTAGGCCGCAGGGATGTAGCAGGGGAGATTTGAGTCAGAATCGGAGTGGGAGAATTCCGTCTCGTTGAAGGTGAGGAAGTCGGCTCTGAGGGTGACGTCGATACGAGCGTGGACGTGATTTCCCCTGAGGCGGTCGATCGATTGACGCAGGAGCTGGCAATACAGGTCAAAACCGACGGCGGCAATGTGGCCAGATTGCTTGGTGCCTAATAGGTTGCCTGCGCCGCGAATTTCGAGGTCGCGCATGGCAATTTTAAAACCAGAACCAAGGGCTGTGTATTGCTTGATGGCATTGATGCGCTTGCGCGCGTCGCCACTGACCATTTGTGGAGGCAGCAGTAGGATGGCATAGGCCTTTTCTCCAGCTCGGCCCACTCGGCCGCGTAGTTGATATAGATCAGATAGACCAAAGCGATCCGCGCGATCAATCAAAATGGTGTTGGCATTTGGTATGTCGATTCCTGACTCGATGATGGTGGTGGCGAGCAAAATATCTGAGTCGCCGTTGACGAAGTCGCGCATCACGACCTCTAATTCCTCCTTAGGCATCTGGCCGTGGCCGATGGAGACGCGGGCTTCGGGTACAAGATCGAGCAGCTTTTTCTTCATCAGGTCAATGGTCTGCACTCGATTGTGGAGGAAGAAAACTTGGCCGCCTCGCTTGAGTTCCCGCTGGATAGCATCGCGGATGATACGTTCATCATAAGCGCAAATGGATGTTTGGACCGGCACTTTATTTGGTGGAGCAGTGTCGATGGTCGACATATCGCGGGCACCCATCAGCGAGAGGTAGAGGGTGCGGGGGATGGGGGTGGCTGAAAGCGTGAGCATGTCGATCCCACGCATCCGTTCTTTAAATTTCTCTTTATGGCGGACGCCGAAACGTTGTTCCTCATCGACAATGGCAACGCCTAGATTTTTGAATTCAATGTCGTCGGATACGAGTCGATGGGTGCCAATGACGATATCAACTGTTCCATCGGCTAATCCCTTGAGGGTTTCTCTGATCTCTGAGGGAGTACGAAAGCGATTGAGAAGCTCGACTCGAATCGGATAATCTGACATCCGTTCGCGGAAGGTCCGCCAGTGTTGCTCAGCTAGAACGGTGGTTGGTGCCATCATGCAGGCTTGCTTGCCGCCTGTGACTGCTTTGAAGGCGGCGCGGATGGCGACCTCGGTTTTGCCGAAGCCCACGTCGCCACAGATCAGGCGATCCATCGGTTTGCCTGATTCCATGTCGGTCTTGGTGTCGGCGATGGCCTCTAGCTGGCCAGGAGTTTCGGTGAAGCGAAAAGAATTTTCAAACTCCCACATCCATTTTGTATCGGGCGGGTGGCTCTGAGATGTCTGGGTGTGGCGCTCGGCTTGAATTTTGAGCAATTGTGCGGCGTAATCGAGAATCGACTTTTCAGCCGCTTTCCGAGATTTAGCCCATTTGGCATCACCAAGTTTGGAAAGTTGAGGGGTCTTTCCCCCCATGCCAACGTAGCGGGCAAGCAGGTGGGATTGGTCGATTGGGACTGAGAGGATAGCACCATCGCGGTACTCAATGTGGATTTCTTCCTCCCCTTCATTATTAGTTTCGATGCCCTCGAATCTGCCGACTCCGTATTCTGAATGCACCACGAGGTCCCCTTCGTTGATGTCTTCAATGTTGGTTTGAGCTCGGGCTCGACGTTGGTGGTCGAGCTGGTTGGAGCGACGTGAGTGTTGGTTTTGGTAACGCCCAAAGAGCTCGGCGGAGGATAGGATGGCGAGCTTTGCTTTTGGGAAGGTGAAGCCCTGCGCCAGTTCACCTCGGCAGGTCTGAATAGTTTTAAAAATGGCTTCACCCATGAGCTCGGCGAAGCGTTCTTTCTCGCCGTTGTTGGCGAAGACGAGGTGGACTTGCCAATCGTCCTTTGCCCACTCGGCGATTTGTTGGTGGAATGCGTGGCGCTTTGATTCCTGCAAGACAAAGTCGCCAGCTTCGAAGGCTCCGAGTGGGCTGCCGTGTAGAGCAGTGGTGAAATCGGCTTCACCAGTTTCTAAAACTGGGGCAGATGGTGAAAAATGGAAAAGGGATTTAGGGTGAGGATCTTCAGTGAGTGATACCAGAGCGTCTTGAGAACCAAGAAAGTCAGCCATCGAGCCCGAGGCGTCTGGTTCACTTATAGCGAGCTCAATGGTATCTAATTTTTTGCGAGATGTTTGGGAGTCGAGGTCGAAGACACGGATCGAGTCGACTTCAATATCGAAAAATTCGAGGCGAACGGGGGCGGGGTTTTGCCAAGTGTAGACGTCTAGTATTCCTCCTCGCTGGGCGAACTGGCCACGGCTGTGAATCTGGCTGACGCGCTCAAACCCTTGGTCACTGAGGGTATTGAATAGTGAGTCGATGTCGACTTCTTGTCCGACTTCGAAGCGCAGTCTAGCAGACTCTAATGCCTTAGGTGAGGGCGCTGGCTCGTCGAGCACGCTGGAAGGTAGAATTACCACCTCCGGAAAATCTGTAGATGGAGCGGTCGTTAGGGTGTGGAGATCTGCGAGTCTCTCAGCACCAGACTCAGGATCGGCTATTTCACTGTCTTGATCGGCGCGAGAAATCTCTTTGAGTAAGTGGCATTTGACTCGCCAGAGTGGGAGTTCGTCGGCGATACGCTCGCGTAGGCGAGGTAGGTCACAAAGCAACCAAAGACGCCCTTGTGGGTATTCCTTGGCGTAGGGGTGGGCCAGCAAGGCTGTGAGGAAGGCTGCGGCAGCCTGCTCCACTGGTCCGAGTTGTTTCGGTGCGCAGCTTTTCGCCTCCTCCAACCAATTGGCTGTCGAGCAAATTTGCGTCGCATGGTCGAGGCCTGGCGCTGCAGCTGGTTTACGTTTTCTCAGGAAAGTGTGACTAAGAATTATAAAGCTAGTTAGTGCTGAATCTAGCCAAGGGAGTAGTAGCATAGCTTGAGTTCTCTAGCAAATGGAACCTTGCGATGCCCAACCGTGTGGATTTGGGTGGAGCTTCTGATTGGAAACTGCTAACTAGCGGAATGCAACGCGAGCTTAAGAAGGGGAAATATAGACACTTTAAGGGGAATGAGTATCAGGTTCTCGATACCGCTCGCTGTAGCGAAACGGACGCTCAGCTAGTGATATACAAGCCACTCTACGGTGAAGGCGAAGGCTTGTGGGTTCGACCTTTAGAAATGTTTCTAGAGACCATCGAGCGCGATGGGAAAACCTTCGAGAGGTTTGAGTATATCGGGAGCTAATCTTGTACAGGAAGACTGTGGCTTCAGTTTCATTTGGAAGTTAGAGCGATAGAGACCTGAGCCAGTCATCGTAGCCATCACCTTTGGTTTTGGAGTTTTGCAGTGAGTTTTCAGAAAGGTGTGAGTGCGGGAGCTTTTTGACGTCTTTCGGAAGCATGTCAAAGCGCTTCTTGAAGCTTCGGGTGAATGTGTTGGGGTCGTTGAAACCCCATCGATAGAGGACATCCGTGACGGTGAGGTGGACCAATGCTGGATCGCGAAGGTCGGAATAGGTCTTTTTGAGCCTTTGTTCACGAATGTGGTTCATAATGCCACCAAGTGGCTCTGTGACCCGGTAGAGTTGTGCGCGTGAGAGTGAGAATGCTCGGCTAATGGAGTCGACGGATATCCCGGGTTCAGCAAGGTGAGAGTTGATCCATTTCTTGATTTCTAGAAGAAGGCTGCTTGAGACCGATTGCACGTAGGCTGGTAAAATATCTGAGGAATGCTGAAGTGCTGAACTTGCTAGTTCTAGCAGTGTGCGCTGGATACTAGAGCACGATTCAGTTGTGATGCTTGGGGCAATTTCGTAGAGTGATAGGATATGAGCTTTGAGGAGCTTGGTCATAGGCCTTTCGCGTGGGAGGATCTGGCAGTGCCACCTGCTAACTGTTGGGATGTAGGATTCGATAAGGTCGCGTGGGAAAATGACGGAGAGGTTTGTGAAGTCGTTGATCGATCATAGCCTCTTTGCTCAAATCGTAGACAACGATATCACCTGTTTTGACGTGAGTTACGTGACTGTCATAGCGGAAGTCTTCTTCACCTCTGAGGTAGAGCTGAATCATGATCATGTCGATGCCGTCACGACGAATCGATTGAGGATTTCTATTGTAGCTTGCTTGGATCGAACTGGTGCGAGCGAGCATCAGCTGGTCGAGCATGTAGGCCTCTACATCGGCCTTGAATAATTGTGAATCTCGGTTTTTCTCCAGCTCTACGTCGAAAAGCACCGACATGCTATCTCTGAACACATCAAACCTATCCTTGGGTGAGATGCGGTCAGTAGTGAAGTGTGTACGGGGAATTGCATTCATAGAGAGATAGGAGGGATATATTAGAGTATGCCTGGTCGTGTTGGCAAGCCTGAGGTGGATCTATGAGACGGAATGCATGTGAATAGAGACGCAACGTCGAGAATGGCCATGCTAGCTCTGCTATTGTTAATTAGTAACTTCCTCATTGGAATGCCTCCCAATAGTTCGGGTGCTAGATCAAAAATTCCCCCCGATACTCTGTTTGCTTTTCTCCAAAATAGAGTGTGTTGCATGGATCGATGATCCACGTGATTGGTCTAGTGCTCGGACGCTTGCTACTTATATGACTCTAGATTCGTATTTCACCGGTTCTCTTAGACGAAAAAACCGATAGGGGCGGACCCTATCGGTTTTAAAAGATGTGTAGATTCGCTGGTGATTACGCAGTTGGTACAGTCTGGATAGTCTGGATAACGCGTGAAGCGATCTGGTATGGGTCACCCTCGGAGTTCGGACGACGGTCTTCAAGGTAACCTTGGTACTTGTCGTCTTTCACGAAGCTGTGTGGAACGCGGACAGAAGCGCCACGGTCAGCAACACCCCAAGAGAATTTGTCGATTGACTGTGTCTCGTGAAGGCCGGTGAGGCGGAGGTCGTTCTCAGGTCCGTAAACAGCAATGTGCTCTTCGGTGAACTCTTCGAATGCGGCCATAAGCTTGAGGAAGTATTCCTTACCACCTACTTCACGAAGGTGAGTAGTGGAGAAGTTGCAGTGCATGCCTGAACCGTTCCAGTCGCCTTTGACAGGCTTACAGTGCCACTCTACGTCGATCTCATACTCTTCACAGAGGCGGAGAAGGAGGAAGCGAGCCATCCACATTTCGTCAGCGCAACGCTTGGAGCCTTTGCCGAAGATTTGGAATTCCCACTGGCCAGCAGCAACTTCTGCGTTGATGCCTTCGTGGTTGATACCAGCTTCGATACAAAGATCGAGGTGGGTGTCAGAGATTTCACGGCCGAGTGAGCTGACGTTCTTGTAGCCAACACCACAGTAGTACTCACCTTGAGGCTCTGGGTATCCGCCCTGTGGGAAACCGAGTGGGCGACCGTCTTGCATGAGGAAGTACTCCTGCTCGAAGCCGAACCATGTGCCTTCGTCATCAGCGATAGTAGCGCGTGAGTTAGATGGGTGAGCAGATCCGTCTGGAAGCATTACTTCACACATGACGAGTACGCCGTTGAGGCGTGTTGGATCTGGATAGAGAGCTACTGGCTTAAGTACACAGTCGGAATCTCCGCCTGCTGCTTGCTGTGTTGATGAGCCGTCGAATCCCCACTCAGGGAGTTGCTCGAGAGTTGGGAACTCATCGAATTCGCGCATCATGCACTTTGTGCGGAGGTTAGCGACTGGTGTGTAACCGTCGAGCCATACGTAATCGAGTCTGAATTTGGACATAATGATGTATTTACTTTAGAGTAGTGGAGTTTATCTCCAGCTGCTTGATACTTATGCATCAAGCATGATGTGTGCCAAGTCCTAAAAATTAGATTTAACTCTACTTTATCGGACATCAATGACGATGAGGGTCGTATCATCTGACCCGTCATTATCAATGGCGCGAGTCATAAGAGCGTTTGCGACCGCGCTTGTCGAGTCTCTGTTTTTACCAAGTGCAGAATGAATGTGTTTTTCCCATAATCCATCAATGATTCCGTCAGAGCAGAGCATGAATCTGTCTCCTTTTTGATAGGAGATAGCAGCAACTGCGGGACGGATTTTGGCGTGACCTCCGCCAATGACTTCGCAGAGCACCGAGCGCTTCGGATCGTTGCGGTATTGGCGCTCGGTTATTTCACCACGCTTAAGTTTTCTCCAACAGAAAGAGTGGTCCTCAGTGATCTGTTGTGTTTCTTCGTCGCGAATGAGATAGAGACGGGAATCTCCAGCGTGAGCAATATAGAGATTCTCGGGAGTGAACCATGCTAGGGTGAGTGTGGCTCCCATTCCTTTAAAATTCTCATCGCTGGCAGCTTTTTCGTTGATTCCAGAGTGGACGTCTTTGACCTTTTGTTCGAGTAACTCGAGGTAATCTGGATGGAGTCCTTGTGCTGCTGTTTTAAAAGTTTTTGGGATTGTTTCGCTGAGGGTTTGTAAAATGAGGGAAGAAGCGAGATTTCCAGCATTGCCGCCACCCATTCCGTCTGAGACGCCAAAGATAAGGTCTTCGTTTCTTAGAGGTGATGAAGATTCAGCGGCGAGTTCTGTGGCGCCATTTATTCCTGCGGAAAAAACGAGAAATGAATCGTCATTCCTGGGTTTTCTGGAGCCCGAGGTCGTGAGTGCAGACCAATGAAAAGTGCGATGCATTAGGGTTTAGCTATTAGATGGATCGGGGAGTAAGGTGGCGAGCTCAAAGTCGATCACGCAGAACTGCCCAGCTTTTGGGTCATAGGTGATATTGCGTGGTTCTGGGTCGTCGTGTTGGACGCCGAAGTCTTCCTCAAGTTTAGCGAAAAGGGAGTCTGATTTTTTGCGTGAAATATTAGGGGCTGGTGAGCCGCAGTTTGTGGTGCATAGGTAGTTTCCCTCTAGATTGTAGTCGATGAGAGTGGGGACGAAAGGGCATTTTCGTAGCTCTAGTTCTTTGAGGATTTTGACTTCGGTCGCGCAACGTTTGTCGGCATCGGTACCGCGAAAGTATTTATGGACGTGGCCATAGAAATCGATTTTCACGAGCGAGCGGATGCCGTCTTTAAGATTTTTCATAGGTGAGAGCGGAGTGGGTGGGGTTTGGTTTTAGTCATTCGGTGGGCCAGCGATGGTGAGAATTGGGTACACATAGTATCGATTTCACTTTCTGTATAAATACGGAAGGTTGATGTCACCTGCATTTATATTTTTTAACATATATTAGAGTAGGCTGAGAAGGATAGAGAGTGAAAAATTACTTGGCGAAAGGGGAGATGAGAGTTGGCTAGAAAAGGTAGACTTTTGGAAGAATTACCCGATGTGTGGCGTATAAATTCTTTATGCGTATTCCGATTTTCATTCTATCAGTCGCAGCCACTTTTATGTTCATGAGCTGTGCTCAACAGGAAGTGGCTGTTTGTGTGGAAAATCATTCCTTCCATGAGGGCTTACGCTACGCGGATGAGGTAGTGGCTCAGTCACCTTTTGAAACGGTTGAAATATCATGGAGTGTTGCCCTAAAATTGATGGAGGAACGTAACCTAGCTTACCGGAAAGCTCTGAAATCTTATCGCACTGCGCATGCTGAAGTCCCGATGCTCACACAGGTGAGTAGTCAATTGAAGGAGTCAGTTGGAGTTTCTCTTCAAGATATCCTAAAGCCTCAGGCATTGGCTAAGAGTTTTCAGGACCCTATAGTGGGTTTACCAAAGCAGCTCGGATCGATAGGTGCTTTGAAAGATATTTCTCATGTCATGGAGCAGGATGTTTGGGATAAAGCAGGTGACTCGGTGGAAGCGCGGATACAAATGAGGGCGGAGCAAGTGAAATTGTTTTCGTTACTTAGTCAGGGAGAAGTGATCGACCGTGAGTTAGAACGAATGGAGGCTGAGCAACAAAAGCCAGATTTTGAGATAAACCCAAAGTTAAAAGAAGCTCAATTGAAGTGGCAGGCTAGTGTGGAGAAAGATCGAGAAGACTGGATCGCAGAGGTGCGAGATTTTTTCAATGCTGAGTATCACGATGTAATCTTCCGAAAGGACGCTTCAGCGAAGCCTTCCTACAGAAGTGTCAGCAATCCAGATCTTACAGAGTGGCAACGGTGGTGTTTTCTTAATCGTTCTCAGAGCTTAGTGAAAGCACTACAGGAGCAACATAAAAAGAGTAAGCCCGCCGTGCCTGGCACAAGGGCTGTGAAGTCAAAAGTTGCTGATATATTGAACAAAAGAGAAGAGTTTGTAGTCACTCTGAACACGAACAAGGTACGGGGAGAGGTGCGAAATTTGATTAGTAATTGGCGCGAGATGAAGCGTACGCAGTCTAAAATTAGCTCGTTAGCTACCGGTGACAATTCTAGCGGTGATCCTAAAGTTGATCTAGTGAAAGCTCAAAAAGTTTATGCACTACGCTGTCAGGAGATCGAGCACACCAGCGTTGTTTGGATGATGGACGAGGATTGTTGGATGAATTGATTTGTGATGGGAGCGGGAGGCTCAATTTTCTACTTTTTGATTACTCCGTGGCGTGGGCTGAAAAGGAAAGAGAGTAGGAAGAGAATACCTAGTAGAATAATGATGGCGGGACCGGCCTGGATATCGATCAATTGTGCTAAGAAGATGCCGGCAATACTGCTGAGTGAACCAATGATGGCTCCGCCCCAAAAAATGGCTGCCGTGCGGTCGGTGTAAAGAAGCATAATAGCTCCTGGTGTGACTAAAAGTCCGACTGAGAGAATGGTGCCGACAGCTTGGAGTGAGGCGACTAGCATGAGGATGAGTAGGGTGAATCCTAGGTATTGCATGCTGCGGACTGGGACCCCTTGAGCTGCAGCCACATTGGGCTCGAATAACGTGAGTAGCATCGGACGCATGAAGAGGTTTGAGAGCACTAAGGTGATAGCGCTGACTGTGAACACTAAGTTGAGATCCTGTTCTGAAATGTGTATGATATTACCGAAGAGCCAATCGTGAAGGTTGGTTGCAACCGGCAAATGGG
>Ga0233404_10000257_pt1 | contig 14456 bp, 6 predicted proteins | sample Na_oxic_2_MG_FD_179861 | JGI IMG/M metagenome (GOLD analysis project Ga0233404, IMG submission 179861) | Seawater microbial communities from Saanich Inlet, British Columbia, Canada - Na_oxic_2_MG | ecosystem: Environmental > Aquatic > Marine > Inlet | place: Canada: British Columbia | collected...
GCTTGTTTTGAGACTAATCCATTTAACCCCTTACCGATGTGTGCTTCTGTCATCTCAGCGACAATGGGAGTCGGATCATAATAAAAATCAATGTCACTCAAAGGATAGGTGGCGACAATGATTCGTTCGGCAAAGTCTCTATTTTCTTGAGTCGGTGCCCGTACTTCACCGGTTTCAGAGTCTATCCTAACCACATCAACGAAGGTGAGTGGTAACACAAAGTTGTCGGCAAAGTTGACGGTGGCTTGGCAGTCTTGTGGCTCGCCAGCATTTTCTTGACAAGCGACTGGTTGATTAACCCCGTTAAATTTAAAGGTTATATTGGCCCTTAACCAAGCTATGGGCACTTCAAACAGAAAACTGTCATTGAGATGCGCTCGATTGGGATTGGGGATCACATCAATTGAACCACCATTATTCACCGGGTTCAGTTCACCTAAGAGGCTGTTGCCTTGTTTGACTTTTAATGTGGCTGTCATGTTCTCAATGACTTCATCAGTACGACTGCGAACATGGGCACGCACAAATGTCTTGCGCTTAAGGAACAAAGGTACGCTGTTCAGTAAATCTTGTACACCTTGGGTGATTTCTAAGCCATATAGGGCGACTTTGCTGTCGTCAAATATCGTAAAACTTACCTGAATTGACTGTGCAGTGCTACCACCGGCAATGGTAATCGTCGCTGTGTACGTGCCGACTTGTGTCAGTTGACTGTCAGCAATGCTCACGTCTACCGTTGCCGGGGTTTGTCCACCACTGGCACTGAGTAACAACCAATTTTGGTCCGTCGTGGCTGTCCAAGGCAATTCACTGGCTCCACTGCTTCTGAGTGTGACAGATTGAGCCGCCGGTGCTTCATCGCCTAACCGTGTACCAAATTGCAACTGGGTGCGATTAGGGATAATTTCGGGATTATCCGTGATATGCACCGTCACTGGCACAATAAAATGACGCGCTGGGATTCTGTCGTCATAAATCTTAAGATTGGTTTGGTGAATACCGACAGCCAATTCAGTGATTTTTGGCCATACATTGTAACTTTTGTATAAGGAAGTCTTGGTTTGGTTTGCCCAAGTGATCCATTGTTGCTTATTATCAACTCTGCTGAGGTGAGGTGTTCCCACATAGTTACTCAAAGAGAGAGTTTGGGAGGGCGGATTGACACCACCTAACAGTGCCGAAAAGGTTAAGCTGCTAGGTTGCACTTCCAGTGGCAAACTTTGCAGTTCTGTCACCGTCAGTTGGACATCAAGGGTTTGGGGGCTATTGTCGGCATGTTCAGCAGCAACAGTGATATGTCCAATATAAATACCGCTCACCAGTCCACTCATATCGGCTGAAACCGTGATGGTTGCTAAATCACTACCGGAAGCTTGGCTCACTTGTAACCAGTTGTAGCCAGCCGGTAAACCGGCATTGTTGTGCGTTTCAACCGTTGTCGCAATTGTCCAATTGAGGGTACCTTGGGCAACGTTGCTCACGGTAAAAGTTTGCGAGGGCACTGCTTTACCCACCGTACCGGCTAATTGTAAAGGTGTGGTTGGATTGAGTGCCAGTGCTGCTTTGTGAATGACTTCTAAATCAAAGCTGAAAGTCGTACTGGCATTGCGTGTATCGGTGGCGATTATCTGGATAGCTTGGCTGATACCTAAGTCTGCAACCGTGGGCGTACCACCGAGTTCTCCGGTTTGGGGGTTAAAGGTAAGCCATAATGGTTGGTTTTCAATACTATAACCGGTAATGCTATCGCCGCCGTCGATTTCAACAAAGGGAGAGGCTGCCGTGTAGGGAATCCCAACATAAGCCGTTGTGGTGACGGTGCCGGTAATCATGGGCGCGGCGTTGACATCAACCACTTCAATCTGAAATGCGGGCAAGCTGCTGGTATCAATACCATCAGTGACGCTGACGAGAATCGGTGCTGTCGTACCCACATGTTCATTTAAGGGTGTGCCACTCAATTGCCCGGTGCTGGTATTGAACTCTGCCCAGAGGGGTTGATTCTCAATCCGGAAAGTCAAAGCTTGTCCATCCGTATCAGTGACAGTAGGTATAAACTGATAGAGGTTACCTTCATCAATACTTAAAAGTGGGGTACCGGCGATAACTGGTATTTGATTGGTAGCCACGCCAAATTCATAAGAACCCAAATCACATTGCCCATCATTACGGAGAGATTTACGTTGATCAATCGTTATCATAGTGCCATCAATCGCCGTACAGTCAGCAGCATTAATAGCTGGGCTACCAGCATTGAGGGCAAAAGTCAGGGTTTCACCACCATTATCTTGCAGTTCACCCAGTATAGGATCACCGCGCAAGGCTGGGCTACAACTGCCATCTGCAATCAAGTTATTGAGGTTAGTAGCCAGTACGCCAGAGCAATAGGAACCGGTACTATTAACAATAATACTGTTTTTGAGATGCAAAGTGGCGGTTGAATGGTTACCAATACTACCGGTTTCGGCAGCATTTTTGGCACTATTACCTGAAAAGGTACTGTGATTGATCGTGAGTACACCACTACGATTGTAAATAGCCGCAGTGTGACGGTTAGCTTGGTTATTAGCAAAGGTACTATTGTTGATAGTCAGCGTGCCGTCGTTACGAATTGCGCCGCCACCCCAATAAGTATCGGTGTTGTCAACAAAGGTACAGTTGTTAATGGTTAATGTCCCAGCATTATACAATCCACCACCGGAGTTATTACTACCTTTAGTTATCGTGAGATTATTAAGGGTAACGGTTCCCCCACTTTGGATTTGCATAACAAGCACATCACCAGTGCCATCATTGTTACTATCGCCACTGAGTGTCATATTACGTCCACTGCCCTCAATGGTGAGGTTTTTATCTATAAGTAAGGGGCTGGCAAGGTGAATCATTTGCCCAGCAATACCGATATCAAAAACTAGGGTATCACCCGCATTAGCATTGGCAATCACTTGGCGTAGAGAACCTACACCATCATCAAGGGTATTGGTGACAAGGCTACCCGGTAAGTTAGGCACATCGGTTTTGATAGTCAGATTAAAGGGCGATAAGGCAAGCGTCGCACCCGCAAAGTCTATCACGCTGATCACAATATTGTTGGTGGTTCCAAGGCTGCCATTGTTAGGATTGCCACTGAGTTCCCCGGTTTGAGGATTGAAGCTTGCCCAAGCCGGCTGATTTTCAATCGTGAAAGTGAGCGCATGTCCATCGGGATCACTCGCAGTAGGTGTGAAAGTGTAAGCGTTACCGGCATTGACACTGGTAACCGGGGTACCGGCGATGGTGGGAGGATGATTGAGTTGGGCACCGATTTCAATCGCACCCAAATCACATAAGCCATCTTCACGAACATAATTGCGTTGATCAGAATTCTGGATAGCCGCACAAACCGTATTATCGCCGGCATTAATAGCGGGGCTACCCGCTAACAGGAGAAATGTAGGCGTATCACCGCCATTATCTTCGAGTTCTCCCAAAATCGGATCACCACTCAGTATTGGGTTACAAGTACCATCTCCGATCATATTATTGAGATTGGTAGCCAAAGTGCCCGCACAGTCGGAACCGGTATTGTTGGCAATAATGGTATTTTTAATATGCAAACTGGCATCTGCATGTTGATCAATTCCGCCACTGCCCCCGGCTTGTTTGGTAGTATTATTAGCAATAGTACTGTTATTGATGGTTATCGTACCATTCCGACTATAGATAGCACCGCCCTTATTTTTCGCGGTATTGTTGGCAAACGTGCTGTTATTGATGGTGAGTGTACCATCGTTACGAATGGCACCGCCACCCCAATAAGTATCGGTGTTATCAATAAATGTGCAGTTGTTAATGGTTAATGTTCCAGCATTGCTAAGTCCACCCCCAGAATTATTATTACCTTTGGTAATCAAAAGGTTATTGAGAGTAACTGTCTTACCCTTTTGAACTTGTATGACAAGCATATTGCCCACCCCGTCATTATCGCTGTCACCACTGAGCGTGAAATTGCGTCCACTCCCATCAATGGTGACACTTTTATCAATCTCTAAAGTCGTGGCAAAAGCAATCGTTTGCCCGGCAATACTGGTATCAAAGCCAATCGTCTCACCATCACTGGCATCAGCAAGAATTTGGCGTAAAGAACCGGCACCACTATCTTCAGTCGTTGTGACGATTAAGCCGGCAATATTGGGGGATAGCGTACTGACACTATTCACAGTTAACTCAAAGGCTGCCAAGCTTACCGTGTCGGTGCCATCCGAGACACTTATAATAATATTACTAAAGGTACCGGCATCACTTGGGGTACCGCTTAATTCACCGGTAGTAGCATTTAAGTTAGCCCAAGCTGGTTTGCCGGTAATAGAGAAAGTTAATGTATCACCGCTATCACTGTCATTAGCTGTGGGCGTAAAATTATAAAGGGTGTTAACATCAACACTAGTAAGGGGTGTACCAGAAATGGTTGGCGGCGTATTTTGCACGACTTGGGTGTAAGGCTTTTGTCCGGCAAAATTGCCCGGCGGGTTGTAATTACACACCCAAATTTGTTCGTTACCACAAGCAACTTTACCACAACCGATTTCGGTAGTTTTTTCCCACACGACTTGGGTGTAATGTCCACACACTTTGTCGGTTTGACAGGTGTTAGTGTCATAATCGTAGTTGACTTTTTCACTGCCCCATGAATCCACGACACTTTTTGGCGTTAGTGAAGAGCCACTTGCCCAATAAACATTTTCACCGTATGGTGTATTAGGATTATGTGCAAGTTGGCAACTTTGATTTTGCAAAGTATTAGCCCATGTTTGAGCTGCATTAGCCAATTGGGAATTCCAAGTTAACCCGTCTACGCCGACTTGTTGCCGCCATTCATTATGAGCCGCTATCATGCCACTAAACTCAGTCGGTTCTTGAGTACTGATCGTTACTGTAACCGTAAAAGCCTCTAGGCTCACAGTGTCAGTACCATCCGAAACACTAATCGTTATACCACTGTGTGTCTCAGCACTGTTTGGTGTACCACTTAATTTACCGGTACTTGTGTCAAAGTTTGCCCAAGCTGGTTTGTTGACAATAGAAAAAGTTAAAATATCCCCATCATCATCATTAGTGGTGGGGGTAAAATCATAAGCACTACCGGCGGTGATAGTAATTGTTGGTGTACCCGAAATGGTAGGGGCATTATTAGGCGTGGCAGTAACGGTAATGGCAAAAGCGGCTAAACTCGCCGAATCTTTGCTATCGGAAACCGTAATCGTAATACCGCTGTGCGTGCCAGCACTGTTTGGGGTACCACTTAATTCACCCGTGTTGGTATCAAAATTTGCCCAATCCGGTTTACCGGTAATCGAAAACGTTAAAGTATCACCATCATCATCATTGGCGGTGGGGGTAAAACTATAAGCGGTATTGGCAGTCACACTGGTTTCCGGACTCCCGGCAATAGTTGGCACCTGATTAGCAGGCAATAAATCGCCTTCATACGCACCCATATTAACCGTGCCATGAGAAATGCGTGGATTACCGTCTAAATCGGTGGTAACGCCAGATGCGATGAGACTGTTATCACCAGTAGCGATAGCCGGTGAACCGGTATTAAGATGAAAATCGCCAGCGGTAGTTGGAGCATTTGCCGGATCAATAGACGTGACAAACTTCGGTTCAGTATCAAGATTATTATTTCCAGTACCCGTCCAACCACCTTGGATAATAGAATTATTAATGGTGCTTGTCCCATCCTCATCAAGCACTTGAGTGTCGGTGGGGCTATTATTCCATATAATACAATTATTTAGTGTCACACTAGTGCCAGCGCGAATACCAATGGCACCGGCATCATTGGTAGCCAGATTTCCCACAATAGTGACATTATTAAAAGTAGGGTTACTACTGCCTTTATTGGTAATTGCACCACCGGACTTGGAAGCCTTATTGCCACTAAATAGCACATTATTGAGGGTGGCATGGCTGTTATACTCATTAATCATGGCTCCTGCCCAAGAGGCTCTGTTGCCTCGAAAGACAACATTAGTCAGAGTGGGGCTACTCTGAGATTTGTTATACATGCCACCACCACTCACACTGGCACGATTAGACTCAAACGCAACATCGGTGAAAGCGGGGCTAGATTTATTGTTCAAAACGGCACCGGCATAACCCTTAGCTTGGTTATTGCTAAAAGTCGCATCAGACAAAGTGAGATTGCTACCATTGTAGTTAGCCATAGCCCCCCCACTACTTTGAGAAAAATTGTCAGTAAAAATGACATTTTTAAGGGTTGGACTACCGGCATCATTGTACATACCACCGCCTTGATGCTGCATAGCCGCACTATCACCATCGGCACGTCCTTTGGTAATGGTAAAACCATCAACAATGGCACTACTATCAGTACCACTACCCGTCAGAATATGGTAGCTATTATCAGTGTTGTCACTTTGGACACCAATGTCCCCACTTAAATTCGTAGTATTGGTTTCCCATTGGCGTTCAGAAACGGTGCTTTCCGTGCCGGCAAAGCCACCATAAATAGCGACACCGCTTTTCAACTGAAAAATCGCGGTTCGATCAGTATCAGTTGTGGGTACATAAGTACCGGCGGCAACCCAAATCTCGTCACCGCTAGTCGTACTGTTTAAAGCCAATTGCAAATCAAGATAAGCATTTGCCCACGACGTGCCATCATTGTTGCCGCTCGCATCGTCATTCACGTAGAAAGTACTGGCATACGCTACGTGATTGACAAAGAAAAACAAACAAACAAGTAGTCTTACTAGATTTTTTTTCATTAGTAATTATCTCCTACACTTTGATTTTGGATGTTGTTGACTACTCAGCTTTGAAATAAATTTCAAAGCTGAAAGCTAAAGTCTGCTAAAGCAGACTAAGGAACGTGCATGAAATAATTAGGGCAATCCCACGCGCAAGCCCTAAAGTTGTCTAAGTTGTTTCATGCACGTTCCTAAATGGTAATCTTATGTTGCCTAGTTGCCCTTACTTCGCTGAAAAATAAATAAATACAGCCTACTTACAAAGTTTCGGGAAATCCGCTTCGCTCCATTCCCGAAACAACTCTGAACGTACTTTACTCAATCGGGAAACGCTATAAGCCAATATCAACTTGGTGTAGAATATCTTTAAAGCTTCCAAGTCGGGTGCTGATAGTCCTCTTGCCAAAGGATCGTCTCAGTGGGGGTTTCTAATGAGGTTGGTGGGCAAGAAAAAAACTTTGCCCACCCTACATATTGATTAGCCTTTTTGTTTCAGTTTCTTGATGTGTTCCTCAAGTTCTTCAATCTCAGAGAAGGGTAATCCTGCTAATCGTTCTTCGGGTTGCCCATTAGCTGTTCTTCGGGTTTGAGTCCCATTAGCTGTTCTTCGGGTGATAACCAAGAAAGGTATGTCTTTCCCCATATTTTACCAACTTCCCGAACTTTTTCGGGGGTCAATTCTATATTCATGTCTTGTTCTCCTAAATTCAGTAATCCAGATAACAAAGATTTTAATTCTTTTGGGATTGATGAAACATCTCGGCTCTGTTCCAAAAGCCTAAATGCCTTTTCCTTTTGATGCGTCGCAAATATTTTGAAAACCGCATTATAAGGTTCATCAACCAATTCATTTAACGAGATTAATTGAATTCGTTTTTCCAACTGATTTTGGCTTACACACCCGGATAACGTTGGTTTTCATATCCATAAGAGCGTCGCGTATCTTCTTGAGGTTTAATCGCACTGACTAAAAATGTTTGAACTTCATCCAAAGTCAACTTTTTAGAATTTCTATAAAATAAATCCTGATTGTAACGGATTTTGGGGACATCATTAATAATGGGAATTTTCCATGATTTAAAAGGGCGAACACATAGGTTCGCCCCTACAATATTTGGCGTAGGGGCGAACCTGCGTGTTCGCCCTCCCCAAAATCCGTTATAATCAGAATAAATCATAAGCGAGGGTTTGAACTACGGCATCATTACTAATGGATTGGGTATATTTAAATTCGAGTAAAATGTGACGAGCCGTGCTTTGTCTAATGCCATCGGGTAATCGTTCCAGTTGTTCAAAAGTCCAAGCAGTCTCTTGTTGCCGAAGGATTAATATATCGGCTTGGGGTGACTTAATCATTACCGGTGCTTCGGGGGAAATTGACACACCAACCGGTATCAAATCCCACTCAAGAGCTTCACCAAAGGATAAATGCCAGTCAGTTTGCGGTGATTGAGGCTCTTTCATTAGGTTACACGCCAACTACCTAACACCATCACTAATCCTATCCAAACGAGAGGTGGCAATGAAATCCAACGCTTCATCGCGGTAAGTATGGCTCAGGAAGACATAATTTATATTTGACGCAGTGGAGAATGTGAGGTACGATGCTCGACACTGATTGAAAGTCAGTTTGTGAATGTTATTGCATAATCTACCGGTCTTATTAAGAGAATTATGTGATTTTTTTTATTTTCTCGTTCCCAAGCTCAAGCTCTTATCGTTATACATAAGTATTTAAGTAGTTGAAATATAAGGATATGTGTAGGGTGGATAAAGCGACAGCATATCCACCACTCGCACGGGTAGTTCGGTGGATACGCTATCGCTTTATCCACCCTACAATTTATGTCATTTTGACTTATGTATAACGATGAGATATCAAGCTTGGGAATGCAAATTTGAGAAAAATCGTTTTTGGTCCATTTTGGTAAATTCAGTCAGGGGCCAAATTTTCATAACTATATGATAGTTATCATGAAAACAACAAATTGAGTTTGTCAATGCGTAAGTCCTATCCTTGTAGTTATTTGTCAACTACTTTTCTGGCTAAATGAAGGGTGCCGTTTGAGCCCAAGTTTCTTTTTGAACCTTGGGCATCGACAAATTTATTTTCACTCGCAACCATTACCAAACATTTTACAATATAACCATAATTAAGTGCATTCGATGCTTTCTAGTAAAACCAATTTGAAACCCAAGATGGTAGCCCAAGATAAATTTCGGGCATTTTACGACTCCCATTTAAAGTCCAATTTGCTGGCGTTAGAAGAACAACGTAAAGGCATTGTTAGGAAATTCACACTCATTGTGATTGGCACGGTGATGATTGCCTTACTATTTATGGCGATGGTTGCTGGGATTATGGATATGCTGCTTATTGCTGAAGAAGATCAAAAGTTGTTTTTCTTTATAGCCACCTTTGCCATCATCATTGGCATGGTTGTTATAGTAATATCTATCGCATTTGTATATCGTGAGATGATTTCACCCTACAAAGACAATTTTAAGAAAAAGATTATTAGTCCCATTGTCACATTGATTGATGACAATTTGGTTTATGATCCAGAGAAAAAAATTTCTTTCAATGAGTTTCGAGCCAGCCAGTTGTTTAAAAGTAAAGGGGTTGATGTCTTTCGTGGAGAAGATTACGTTGCCGGCAAGTTAAGCAAAACGGCGGTGAAATTTTCTGAAGTTCATGCCCAAGAAGAAGATTATTACTACGATGCCGAAGAAGGTAGCTACCAATACTACACTACCGTTTTTGAAGGATTATTTTTTGTTTTTAACTTTCACTTTAATTTTCAAGGCGTTACACTAATATTACCCGATTTTGGAGAACGATATTCGGGTAAATTTGGAAAATGGTTGCAATCTTGGAAGGCTAAGGCAACTGACCGACAATTAGTTGAGTTCGCAAATCCGGCATTTGAAAAAGAATTTGTCGTCTACAGCAACAATCCCGCCATGGCACGCTATGTTCTTTCCAATCACTTTTTGAGCCGTCTTCTCTTGTTTCACAACCGGTTGAAAAAACCAGTCTACTTATCGTTTATTGATGGTAAACTGTACATGGCGATTACCGTCCATAAAGATTTGTTTGAGCCACCGGTTTTTAGTACCGTGCTAAATTTTCAGCTTGTGCAAGAATTTTTTGAATATCTGCAACTTGGCAGAGATATTGTGGAAGATTTAAGTACCTTTTTGAACCAACCAAGTCCGCATTTACCAGTGGTGAATTTCTCATTTCCTTTGCAAAACAAGCATAACTTTTGAATTATAGACGTTCAGAAAAATAATTTGTTGAAAAACCTCTGTTCCAAACAGAGGTTTGGCTCCAAATCTTTTTCTGAAAGTCTATATAATTAAAGAAATCCGATTTTTTTTGGCTTTGAATTTGCCCTCCAAAGCTGCGCTGGTACCAACCGCAACAATGGTTCCATTTGCAACCGCAACCGCACCGGTTTCAAGAAGGGCTCGGTTAGAATCCATCGTGATCACCATGCCATTTTTGATAAGTAAATCGACAGCTTTGAGATCGCTATTGGATTGACCATAAGCAGTCGCTGTCAAAAGTCCAGCCACTATTAGGGAAAATAACAGTTTTTTCATAAATGTATTAATTACCTTTTTAAATGAGAGTTTTATCGTTTCATTGGCATTAAATAAAGCCCACTTTCCATAGGTTTCACCTATGGCTATTTATGTTTTACCCCTTCGGGGTTAGAAATTTTCTGATTGTAACGGATTTTGGGGTCACAAGGAATTACGGTGGTTTTCATTCGTCAGCAAGGGTTGACACATAGGTCAACCCCAACAGAATTTGGTATTTGTAGGGGCGAACCTATGTGTTCGCCCCTACAGAATTTGGTATTTGTAGGGGCGAACCTATGTGTTCGCCCCTACAGAATTTGGTATTTGTAGGGGCGAACCTATGTGTTCGCCCCAAAATCCGTTACAATCAGCTAATTTTCAAAAATGAGGAAACCCCTAGTTAAATATGAATAGCCACCGATGAAATCGGTGGAATACAACGTTCGGCTGGACAGGGTTTGCAACCCGAAACGTTTTATTTACAACTCCGGTTTGCGAAACCTCGAAGGTTTCTCAGGGAAACATGTTAACCTGAAAAATCCGTGTGTCAATCCGTTGTACTTATGTAGGTGACACCCGTGTCTTCGGGAATTGTCAGAGTACCCACTTCCCTGACGTAGTTCACAAACGATTCCGCATAGTCAAAAAAGGTATCAGTACCCCTCCCATCTTCTAAGACTTTAGCAAAGGTGATATAACCATCTTTGCCGCTGGCAAGAAAAGAGATGGCCCCTACTTTGTACATTTTAGCCGGATCAATCGGTGACCATTCGCCCTTTTTATCTCGGATTTCAAGCTTGGTAACACGCTGATTAGTTGGGCGTTTGACTTCAATGGTGTAGCGAATAGCGGCTGCGTAAGGAAAAGAACCGTCAGAACCGCCCTTATCAAGGTAATTATTCAACGCATCTTCAAGTGTTTGCTTGACTTCGGTGCCACTCATCTCCAACACATAAAGAGTGTTACTAAACGGCAGTAAAGTGTAGGCAGTTTCAATGGTAATATCACCTTTGGGTAGGTCAATACGCACCCCACCGGCATTTTGGATAATGAGATCCGCGTCATAGTTTCGACTATTCAATTGCAGGAGATAGCTTTCGGCAACTACCGGGGCAATATGGCTACCATTTGGTAGTTCAACACCTGAATAATGGGTGCCGGGGACACGGATATGCAATAAGTTATCGGCGGCTTGCCCAATCACTTCTTTGGAGAGTTCTTCCACCTGTTCGGTATAGACAGCCAATTGTTTGGCTATGACGGGATCGGGGTTGACAATGTCGATATTGGGGTTATTGGCAATAATAGCCTCAATCTTGGCTTGTGTCTTTGCATCCACCGGTTTTCTCTCGCCATTTGCATCCGGCTGTTGAAAGCTATCGCCAACTAGCAAAACCGGATTGCCTTTACACTCAGTCACAATCCCTTTGTTATCAAAAGCCACACTCAAAGAACCCACCACATAAGAATATTGCCATGCGTGGGCAATACAAACCGGTTCACCGCTAGGTGAAGTGACCTTGGTGGGATAAGGGCCTTTTGAAGTTAGGCCAAAGTCAGTTAAGTCACCTAAAAGTGTGTGGGAATCACCGCCAATAATCACATCAATGCCGGCAACCTGTTTGGCAAGGGCCTGATCTTTGGTATAGCCGTAATGGGTCATCAGGATGATTTTATTGATGCCCTTGCCTTCGAGTTCTTTAACCATTTTTTTGGCAGTTTCGACCTCATCAGAAAAGGTTAAATCCTTGCCGGGCGAGGAACTATAAAGGGTTTTCAGGGTCTCTATACCAATCAACCCTATTTTTTCACCCCCAACATCTTTAATGAGGTAAGGCTTAACCAGTCCTTTCAAATCCTTACTTTGAGAAAAATCAATATTAGCCGCCAGAGCGGGAAAACTAGCCTGTTTCAGAAACGCGGCTAACACGGCATTACCGTCATCAAATTCATGGTTACCCAACTCAAAGGCATCAAAACCCACTGTGTTCATCAGTTTAACGTCGGCATCACCTTTAAATAAGGTATAATACAACGTACCTTGCAACGCATCACCACTATGAAGTACCAATGGATTCACCGCACGGTTTCTAACTTCCTTAATTTTGGCAGCGACTCTAGCAAAGCCACCCAATTTCACCCGCGTTTCTACACCATCAAATTTAAGATCATAATCTTCTTCCACCAAATGGGAATGATGATCATCGATGTGGAGCAAATGAGTATGAAAAGCGACGTTGGTGTTAGCTTCGGAGTTCATGTTGCCCTCATTATCACAGCCGGGTAGTCCCAAAACGAGAGCGGCTGTTAGGGGCGGAACAAGAGATAATTTCTTGCTTATAAAAGGTTTTATCATGTTGTTACTCAGATTGGTAATGGATCAGATTTTCTATTATGTCATACTGACACGATGATATCCAATTTCCAAAATTTAATACCTTCGCCAAAAGTTTAGTACAACAAATTAAGAAATGAACGAATTTAAACCCCTATCTTTCTTACCGAATTTAAACCCCCACGTAACAACAATTTACCCATAATTTAATTCGATTATTTAATTAATACCTTCGCCAAAAGTTTAGGTTAGTACAACGAATTGAGAATTAAACGAATTGAATTATAGATAAACGGTTGTTATTTAAAGGTTTTTGATTCGTTTATTTCTCAATTCGTTGTACTAAATAAACGAATTGAATTATAGATAAACGGTTGTTATTTAAAGAAAGGTTTTTTGATTCGTTTATTTCTCAATTCGTTGTACTAAATCAATAGGTTATATAGATTGGCGAACATATTGTTAATTCGATTATTTCTTAATTCGCTGTACTAAATAAATAGGTTATACATGATTAGCAAACATATTGAAAATTGGTAATTGGTAATTATCACCATCGCCATGACCGAATAGGTACCCATTGCCGATTACCCATCACCGATTTTTAATTAAAATTGGCCCCAAAGAAAGTTTGGGTTGAGAATTAAATTAGAATTGAAACTTTGTAAGTTATTGATTATTTATTAATGGCGTGTTTAAAAATAGCCAGAATTGTAAAAATTTGTATTATAATAAACGCTAGGAGTACCGATTTAAATAATGTTCAAGATTCAGGAGTGCAAGGCGTACCTTGCACGAGCACTCCTGAAAAATTAAGTTAAATCGGTATAATATTTAATAAACACATTTAGTTTTTCAGAAAAATGTTTGGAGCCAAACCTCGGAGGTTTTGGAAACCTCCGAGGTTTTTCGTGATTTTTCTGAATTTCTATAAAGCGGGAATTTATTTCGTCACCATTCCTAAAATTCACTTTATCAATTCACTTTATCAATAAGGAAAAAAACACTAATGAACCGACATCTCAAAACTCTCCATAAATGGAACGCCAATTCGGGGCAATGGCGATACTCGTTTGCCCAATTGGTAATGGCCGGATTATCCGCTATATTTTCACTAAGTTTGTCCCCTAGTGTCTTGGTTGCGGAAACTGGCGATGGCTTGTCAAATCAATATCAGGAAGATTTTTTGCTCTTGGATATCGAAAACCTTGATAACGTCATGGGTATTACCGAAGTTGACGAAGATGGTAATAAATTGACATATCGTCGCCGTAATTTAGATGATGTTGTTGATCAGATAACTAGACATACCAATGATGATCATCACGGACACGGTGAGGATTACCATCTATGGCGGGAACATCTTCGTAAACCTCATCCCACGATTTTAACATTCAAGTATTTCTTTGCCCAAGCCGCTCTGGAATTTGCGGTGCCGGTAGAAATTCTCAAAGCCATTGGGCACGTAGAAACGAATTGGACCCAAATTGGGCCATCCATTGATCGTGGTTGGGGGGTTATGCACCTCGTTCAGAATAACTATGCGGATACTTTGGGCGCAGCCGCAACTTTGCTGGACATTGATTCTCAAGTTTTAAAAGACGATGCGCGGCAAAATATTCGCGGTGCCGCCGCTTTGATAGCACAGTACGCCGGAAAACCGCGTCATAGTTTTACTAAGCTAGAAGATTGGTTTGAGGCAGTCAAGCAATTCAGTGGCTTAATTAACGATGAACTTCGTGAGATGCAAGCTTTGCGATATTATGACGTTATCA
>Ga0233404_10000258_pt1 | contig 14442 bp, 7 predicted proteins | sample Na_oxic_2_MG_FD_179861 | JGI IMG/M metagenome (GOLD analysis project Ga0233404, IMG submission 179861) | Seawater microbial communities from Saanich Inlet, British Columbia, Canada - Na_oxic_2_MG | ecosystem: Environmental > Aquatic > Marine > Inlet | place: Canada: British Columbia | collected...
TTAGATGCCGCGAAAATAAACGCGGTTCAAAGTGTTGAAATTGCTCGGCAATTGCAACGGCAACCATTAGTTTTGGCGAATGCGCTCAATAATCGAGGTATGGTGTGGAGCATGCATGAAAACACTAAGGAGACATTAAAGGAAAACACTAATAAGGTATTAAAAGATTATCAGGAAGCGTTCACTCTGCTTAAGCAACATAACAGTCCACTCAAAGCAAGCGTTTTGATTAATGAACTTAAAACAATTGTGGAAATAGATGATGATTTGCTCAATGATGCCAAGTGGCTTGATGAAGCTTTGCCGACTTTTGAAGATACTTTAGCCCACATTTCGTCATTACCCACCTCTTATGCCAAAATCATGAAATGGCTCAGTTTGATTCAGATAGGAATAACTATTCAACATAGTCTAAAAAAACCGTCTGTGGACAAACTCAATAAAATCATCCGCCAACAAGTATTACCATCCGCGCAAAAATGGCAAGATAACCGGCTCCAATCTTATGCGTATGGTTATTTAGGAGAATTATCAGAAATTGAAGGTTGTTTTTCTAAAAACTATTTTAGAAAAAACCAGAAAAATAACACATTGTGTACCAAAGCACTGTCTTTGACTCGGCAAGCCTTATTTTTTGCCCACGAAACCAATTCGCTGGATGCATTATATCGTTGGCAATGGCAAATGGGGCGGTTATTAACCGTTCAAAGTGACAAGAAAGATACTTGTTATTATTTAAAAGCAGTCAATACGCTTTACAAAGCTAAAGCTTTGGACTTCAAAAAGGATGATGCTTGTTATTTTTATCAAAAAGCAGTCAAAACGCTGGAAAAAATTCGTTCCGCCTTAACCTCCAGTTATTTGGTGACAGCTAAAGGATTTCGTGATTCAGTGCAACCGGTTTATTTTGGCTTGGTAGACTTGCTATTACAACATGCAACTCAAACAAAAAATTATAAGCAGGCTCAGCAATATTTGCGACAAGCCATACGAAACATAGAAACTTTCAAACGCGCCGAATTGGAAAACTATTTTAAAGATGATTGTATAACCACTTCAGAAGTTAACTTGGAAACAGTAATCAATAATGCCGGGCGAAAATATCCGCCGGCATTTTCTAAAAAGACTGCGGTGCTATATCCGGTTATATTGCCGGAGCGAATAGAATTACTGTTGCTTTTGCCAAATAGAATTGTGCCAAAGACTGTACCTCGTGTGAAAAAGAAATACCTCAAAAGTGCAATTAGAAAACTTCACCGTTCCCTGAAACCGCGTAATAAGCAAAAACTTAGACGTTTTGACAAAAACGGAGCCAATCAGTTATATAAATGGCTCATTCAACCTATAGAAGATAAATTAGTTAGTATAAAAACTTTGGTGATAGTGCCACACGATATTTTGCTGACTTTGCCATTTGCGGCTTTGTACGATAAGAAGAAAAAACAATATTTGGTTCAAAAAAACTACTCATTAGTGATTAGCTTAGGTTTTCTGAGCCATCCACAAGCAGCTCCAAAAAAAGTAGAAATTTTGCTAGGTGGTTTGTCTGAAGCCGTGGACGATTTTGAACGTCTACCTTATGTACCCACAGAAATAAGTGAAATTCATAACATTTATGGGGGGAAATCGCCACTACTCGACAGGGATTTTACTATTAAGCGTATTGAAAATGAGTTAAAAATACCTTACACGGTAGTCCATCTAGCAACTCATGCGGAATTTAACCGAAATCCGGCACAAAGCTTTATACTAACTTACGGCGTTGATAACAAACTGACGATGACAGATTTAGAGAATTTTCGTCAGGAACCGTTAGAACTATTGACGCTAAGTGCTTGTCAAACAGCCAAAAGTGATGATGAACGCGCCGCGTTAGGATTAGCCGGGGTGGCGGTTAAAGCCAGTGCCAAAAGTGTGTTAGCGAGTTTATGGCGAGTGGACGACAAAGCTACGTCAAAATTAATGCCCATGTTTTATCGACAACTACAAAATTTCTCTAAAGCCCAAGCATTACAGGAAGTACAAAAAAGTTTTTTGGCTCAGAAAAGATATAAACATCCTTATTATTGGGCGGGATTTGTGTTAAGTGGGAATTGGTTGAGTATAACAAAGTAGGGGCAATCCCTTTGCGGTTGCCCTCAATTCAATAAAGAGCTTGCGTGTGGGAACCAGAAAAATTTGAAATAAATTTCAAAGCTAAAACAATACCTTCGCCAATATCAAAATTTGTTGTTTCGGGAATGAGGTACAATTTCCCGAAACCTATATAGCATAAGAGTTTCGGAAAATCCGCTTCGCGCAATGAACGAAACAAATATCCAATTGGCGATGGTATTGTAAAAGCTTAAGTATTTTAAAGGGCACTCCGGATTAAGTCAAATTGTAATGCGCTCTAAACTATTTGTTTAAACTTATTCCAAACCGCACATTAACGGTTAATCAAGAAGGCACCTGAACCGGTATGGTGAGTGCCTAGAAATCCCAAAAAAATTCCCAAAATGCTCTATAAATGATCTATACTTCTCATGAAGTGAAAAATTTAAATCGGTTGATTTTGAAAACGATTTAACCACTTTTGATTGTCTTCATTTTTTGTTATAGAGGAAAACGTTTTATGAAAACACATCTTTGGCAAATTTTGCTGTTAATTTTAATTACCCCGCAATGGGTTTTAGCGACCGGCTTGCAGCCAATTGGTAGCGATACGCCGGTTCGTGTTCAAGCGATTGATTTTGATTTCCAAATGCGAAACATTTACGTGTCTGGCATTATGGAAGTGCAATTTGTCGCTGATAGTGGCGAGGAAAATGCCGCGAATTTACGTTTTCCACTGCCACCCGGATCGGTATTGCACAAAGCCGAAATTTATCTGCCAAGCCAAGAAAAATGGGCCGTAGCAGAAACTATGGGCCGCAAAGAGGGCCAAATCATCTATGACCGGATTGTCCAGCAAGAATTCGATCCATTGTTAATCCAAAAGATTGGCACAGATTTTTATCGGGCGCGGATTTATCCGATTAATGAAAAAGGTGACTTGCGAATGCGTGTTTATTATGCCCATACTTTGGAAACGGCTGGTAATCAATACCGTTTACGAGTCCCCTTTGCCAATCCGGATTCGACTGCCGCAACGCCGGCTAATGGCGTAACCATTTCTCTACAAACTGACGCTAACGCTTGGACAGCCGGCGCATGGCGAATCAATGATGAGATAGGTACACCTTCAACCGTCAATAGCGATGAGATGGGTACACCTTCAACTGTCAATTTGGATAATGGAACCGCCTTTCTCAACTTGGAAGATTTCACCATGGCGCAAGATGTGACATTAGACTTGCGGCCCAATGAATCCCTATCGCAAGCGACTGCCCTATTTTATCAGCCACAAGCTTCTAATCTGCCGGGGCATTTACATACTCGGTGGCAACCCGATTTTTCCGATTATCCCTTCGTTTCCTCGCAACCGCGTAATGTGGTTTTTGTAATTGATGTATCTGGTTCTATGAGCGGTGCTAAAATCGCCCAAACACGTCAAGCGGTTATTCGTAGTTTAGAGGCGTTAAACGAAGAAGACTACTATGGTATCGTCGCCTTTGACGATGAAGTTTATGTGTTTCGTCCCAATATGAGAAGCGGTGCTGATATTGGTGCCGCTATTGAATGGGTTTCCGACTTAGATACCGGAGGTAGTACCGGCATGTCCGCTGGGCTAACCACCGGAGCTGCTATTGGCATTCGTTCACCGTTAGCCTTTGCCCCCATTGATCTATTGATGATAACAGATGGTCGTCCTAATGAAGGCAGTAGCACTATCGAAGGTATATTGGCTGATGTACGCGCTGAAGCCGATAGATTGGCTCGTCAACTGCGGATTTTTAGCGTTGGCATTGGTTACGATCTTGATCAAGCTTTGTTGAATGGTTTGGCGCAACAAACTGGTGGTGAATCCACTTTTGCGTTAGATGACAACGAAATAACCGGCCAAATTCTGGATTTATTTGCGCGAGTCCGCGGTGGTGGTATTTCCAATGTGGTTGCAACGGTGCAAAGTGCCGGCTTCCAAGACAATACGTTGACATGGCAGCGTCTATTTCCGGGTACTGCTTTACATTTCAGTGCCAAAGGGGAAATCGGCACTCAAATCACCCTTAACTTAACTGGCAACCTATCCGACGGAACGCCACTGGTATTAAATACCCCGGTGTCAACATTGAACCTCAAGAATGCCAGTTTTAATCAGATTGCGGCACCGTTAGCCGCTAAAGCATGGACGGATGCGTTAGAACGGCAAATTGATGAAGAAAGCGAAACCCAAGTTATCGTTAATCAAGCTGTCAGCCTAGCTCGCACTTATGGGATTGTCACTCGTTATACTTCATTATTGGCGTTAGAAAGTGATGAATTATACGCAGAACAAGGCGTTGAACGCATTGCGCGTGATCTAGCCGGGATTGCTCTCCAACCCATTGAGATAGCGTCATCTGTGGATGAAGGTCGTATTGGTGGAGAAGGTGCTAGTGACGGCGAGAAAAAAGAGGCATTACCGCCTAGCAAACCGCAACCACAGCCTATCATTTCGCCTCAAGTAGATTCGTTATTCGATGAAGAAAGCTATGGTTCTGCTAATGCTGCTTTTCTGAATCCGGTAGCACCACCACCTTCTCCACCACCTTCCCCATCCCTTTCTTATCCAGCATCAAGTGGTGGTGCTTCTTCCTCAGGTTTTTTTGACTTTGAACCCTCACTGGCTAAGGATATTTTTTGTGAAGCTCCAATGTTGGATGGGCAATTACAATTAGACATTCCGCGAGTCAATTATCAGGGAGATTATTATTGGGCTAGTTTACAAGTTAATGAGTTGCCAGATGGTACATTCACATTGACTGTACTGAATTATGGGCCGGTGGCACCACCTAGTCATAATCCCTCCTCTTGCCAACCCGATGAATTGAGTTTATCAGCAACGTTGCAATTAAATATCCCGTTGGTTTTGTATGAAGAAGATAAAATCACGGATGTCATACTGCAAGCGATACCAACAACCGCTGGGCGTTTAGTGTTTGAAGTGGTGAGTTATACGATGCGATGAATAGAGTACAACGGCCTTTTCTTTGCAAAGGGGCAACCATAAAGGATTTGCCACTACCACTTTTAATTTTGTGAGAGACTATAGAAATCCGATTTTTGTAAAAAATCGGATTTCTTGAGGCGGATGCATGCTTCAACGCTCTGCGTCGTACAATGTTTTCTCCCACGCGCCGGCGCGTTGGAACGAGAAAATTCGTTTATCCATGTCATCCGTTGTACTCAATCTTCTGTTTCAACCACCCAGATTTCCTTAACCCGGTTATCAACCACCAAAGCTGTCCAATTATCACAACGCCATAATGTCCCATTCATTACGGTATTTTTATACAAGGCTTGTCCACAATAATCCTTTAAATAATTTGGCGTTATATTTTTAGGCTTTTTGAGTACCACCATTGCCACACTGCCATTCAATTCTAAAACATCAGCAATGTGGCTCTGATGAATTTGTCCTTCAAAATTGTGTTGCTTAAATTGAAGCGATTTTATCAAACGTTCCCATTGTTGAAGAGTATCGTCAGTAGTTTCATCATGGGCAATATAAACACCAACTTCAACCGGCAAATCCCAAGTTAGTCTCGGTTGTAACCGCTGCCGTGATAAACAACTTTGTTTTTGACACACGATGCGACGAATCGATGGTGGTAAATTCATTGCCCTCACCGCCAGCCGTTGCCAAATTTCCTCAGCTCCACGATGTCTATTCTTTTCCAACAATTGAGCCGTATTATAGAGTACCGTGAGAGGTGCATCATTTCGTTGCGCTAAATGGTGTAACTGGCTAATGGCTTGATTTTGAAGAAAAGCTTTTTGTGGTATACGCCCTTTTTCATACTGAATAATGGCTTTCAATCCTTGAATTTCCAACTGCTGAGACATGGGTAATTTATTATTAGGTATTTCTGTTATTGCCTGACGCGCTTTGTCAATTTTTCCTAAATAAAGCCATGTCGTTGCTAAATTAATGTAAGTAGGCACATAAGAAGGAGCAGCTTGTTGGGCTTGTGCAAAAACTACTTGGGCTTTGGTTAAAAATTGTTCTGCCTGATTACTGATTTTGCCTCTTAAAGCACGAGGAGCCGTCAGTTCTTCAGCGCGGGTTGCTACATCCAGCACTGATGTTAACCAATAAGCGTTACTTTCTAACGCCGTTACAGCTTGTTGCAGATAACAATAACCCTTATTATTCAACACTTCACGCGCTGGAAAGGTTTTCTCAAATCTCTCTAAAAAGTACAAGCCCTCCTCTTCGCAACGATTAAACTGACTGAGACGAACTCCAAACTGAAAAAATGCGAGTTCATCAGCAATTTTTTGTAACCGATTACGCAAAATGGCAGCCCTTGTTTTGATATTAGGATGGGTATCAGTAATGCCACGAGTAGCATCGGTTTTTTTAACCCAATCCACAAAAAAATCTGGTTGCCCCAGCAAATTATTAACGGAATAACCGGCAATAGCGGCATAAATAAAACCCTGATCATCAGCTTTTTCTTCTTGTTCCCATCGCAATTGGTGTTGAGATGTTGAATTTCCTCCCATCAAAAAACCTTTAGGAGGCACATCACCATTAGCTAAATGCGCCAATTCATGCCCCAAAATAAAAGCCAAACAAGCATTCCCGGTTTCAACATCACGATAACAAGTATTTACAACATGTTTTGATAAGGTTATCTTATTAGGGGTGCGAGCAACCGCTAAATAACGGTGACGGGTGCTTTTGGTATTAAGGATTTCAAACTGTGGCAAAACGTTCTTGTTGTTAGAAACTAAGCATACTTTTTCAAATAATTGTGTGGCTCTTCTTAACTGGTTTGTCAATGTAGCACAACCTCCGCGCTTTCTCACATAGCTTTCATTGTTATCACACGAATAATTACAAGCAAACGTGTCTAAGCTGAAAGTGCAGAGTAAACAAAATAATACCACGATGTTTTTTATGACGTGTTTCATTGAATAATTTAGTACAACGAATTGAGAAATTATCGAATTTATTTAGTACAACGAATTGAGAAATTATCGAATTTATTTAGTACAACGAATTGAGAAATTATCGAATAATTTATTTAGTACAACGAATTGAGAAATTATCGAATTTATTTAGTACAACTAATTATGAAATTATCGAATTATATTATCGAATTAAATAATGAGTAAATTGTTGTTATTTATTTAAAGGGAGTTTAAATTCGTTAATTTCTTAATTCGTTGTACTAAATTCGTTAATTTCTTAATTGCTTTAAATTCGTTAATTTCTCAATTCGCTGTACTAAACATCTAAACTATGGCAACTCTTCCCTCATATCTCGCAATTCTCCAACTAAGCGAGCATAAATTGCCGGTTCATTTTCACTAGGCAAACGCTGTAATAACGGTTCAATTGCCGGCAAACTATCAACTACTACCCATTCTACAGCTTCCTGATTAGTATCTAGCTGCACTTTAAATCCCTTAAATTTTTCTTGCAACATATCAAAAATTTGCCGTTGTTTCACCCAAAAAGTTTTAGGTACTTCATATTGAGACTTATATACAGCAAGAGACACCGTCTCCAATAGTAATGTCCAACGCCCCAACTCAAAAAAGATTTTCCATTCAGACTGTTGCCAATCTTTTTCATAAGTAGTAGAAATCAATGACGGATTTAAAGCATACATTCCTACTTGAAAACCGGCATCAAATGCCTGACGTGCCGGGGTTGGTGGCAAAGATGAGCTACTAAAAGCACGACTATTTGAACTACTGGTACTTGATAATATCGTCTGTATTACTTGTGAATTTTTGGCGCGTGCCGAATAAATATGATAACTTTGATTTATCTGTTGCTCAAGCGAAGGCGACAAGAAAGGAAATAGCAAGACAATAAACAACGTAATAACAGCAACTCCAGCACTAGCCCAAGCTAGTCTCGGTGGAAACGTGACAAAATTTTTGAGCGTTTGATAAATTTTGCTTATCCAAAACACTAATGGAACTGTCTCGGAAGCCGGAGATTGTATAATCAGTGCCTCCCGTGCCCGATAAACTTGTTCCATCCATTCCTCATAATCCAAATCGTCATCTATCTCTTGTTGCAAGATAGAACTCCTCACATTTTGTGCCGAAATTTGTTTCAGCTTATCCAAAGCACGTTGCCGGTGTCGTTCCTCCAAAATACCGACGCGCAAATTCATATCAAACTGTTTTTGCTCAACCAATAAACCATAATCACAACGAAGTGTCAATGGACTACATAAAGCACTTTTAGGCAATTCAATATCAGTTGAGCCTACCATTGGGGTATCATCAGCCGGCACTACCAACAACCGGCGTTTTGCATCAACACGCAGCACAACCCACTGGATTCCTAGTGTCTCCGGATGCTTAAAAACGAAAATATCCCCCTCTTGGGGAGCCGTGGCAGAGCGCTGAGATAATTTTTCTTTGAGCAATACCTGTTTGCGTTCTATCTCGGAAACCTTTGCAAAGGATTTCTGGCGAAAATGTTCTAAGGTATTTTCATTGATCATAATTATTTTCCTTCTATATATAATGTTAGTACAACGGCTCAGGGGATTGACCGGATTGATGTAGAACTTCAAAAAACCTCCGAGGTTTTGGAAACCTCGGAGGTTTGGCTCTGACTATATCTCAAAACCAATCAGGTCAATCCCCTGAACCGTTGTACTAAACAAATGTCCAATTCCCCTATTAATATAAATAACGGACTTTATTCCAAATCTTTCAACTTTATATAGAAAATATCATCGTGTAATGTAGGGGCAATCCTTTATGGTTGCCCCCTCAATAATGTATAACATTGTCAAATGATTTTTTTCACCAATTTGCGAAGCTCTTTAATACCCTTATTAATTGTACCTATACTAACACCTAATCGCCTACTCAGTTCGGTTTGAGAAGGGATTTTCGTTTCAGTTTCAATAGCGTTTTCAAATTCCATTAATATTTGGTGAAGCCGTTTACGAAATTTCTCTTGAAGGGGCAATTTATCAATAGCCTCCCTGATTTTATCACGCAAGTCACAATAATTATGATAATCCTCATACGAAGTATCAAGCCTAACGATTAGTTGAGCATAGGCATCATTTGCATAGGCATCATTTGCTGGTTCTCGCGCAGCTATTTCAATATCCTCTTTCCGGATTTCAGTGACTTTATCTATAGAAATATATTTGGGTTCAGGGTTAATCGCACGAACATCTTCTTTCATTGCATTGACTAAGTTCTCAAATCGAAAGCAATTAACCCCCGATTCTATCAATTGACAAACTATCTCACAGAGTAGTTCTTGAACCTTTTCACTTTTGCCAGCCAGTTTGTGCCGAATTTCTTTCCATTTCTGATTATCGTGAAGTACCTCAAAAATACGCTCTTGTTTTGAAAGCGTTGTTGAGTTGGTTGAAGAAAGTAATGTCCGGTTATAGACTTTTCCCTTATGAGTTAGCCCACTTGCTTTGATAATACCTTTATCAATCGCACATTGGACAGCATCTCTCGCATGGTGTGCAACGTTATATCCCAGCGGATCATGTTTCCTTTGTTTTTCCGTGATGAACTGTTTGATATTACGGACTACCAAACCATCAATGTTTTGAGATTGTTTCATGGCATTTTGTAAATGTGGTAGCCGCTGCCCTAAAAATAGATATTCATAACACTCAAAAAGTAAGTTTATAAAAGCATCAGAATATTTTTTCAGAGCTTCATCTTTGTACTTCCCATTGCTTTCATTCCAACGGTTCCACTCCTCATAGCCAAGCCAAGCCGGCGGTGCTGTCCATAATCCACGTTTCTTCATTTCGGCACGCAAAGCTTTTGCTACCGCATCCAATAGCTCAGGTGGAACAATTTTTACTTGATTAATATATTGAGTGAATTTTGGCATATTAATTTATTATTCTTTTATAAGAGTTTCGGGAAATCCGCTTCGCTCCATTCCCGAAACAAGTATTGTAGGGTGGGCAAAGTCTTTTTCTTGCCCACCTTATTTTTCTCAATTTAGAGTTTCGGGAAATCCGCTTCGCTCCATTCCCGAAACAAGTATTGTAAGTATTGTAGGGTGGGGAAAGTCTTTTTCTTGCCCACCTTATTTGTTAGAGTTATACCCACACGGCAAAAATTTCTTTGTCCTGAAACTGAATCCGCTCTTCTTTATAGCTTTTGCCTTTGTTGAAATCATAAATCAGTAGATATCCGGTCTTTAGCGAGTAAATGTCCAAATAATCACTTAACTGTTTTAAGCCCCGTTGATGATATTTTTCCCCATACCACCGTTTAAGTTCAATAATATATCGCTTATCTTGATAAGTGATAACGATGTCCATGCGTCGTTCATCTGCCACGGTGGGTTCTTTGAACTCAAATCCTTTGCCATTCAGAATGGGTTTGAGAAAAGCTAAGAATAATAACCGTCCTTCTCGTTCCAAAAATTTGCCATCAGGTTTCGCATAGTTTTCTTGCATAAATGCTTGAAATTTCTGTAATATTAGCTTAACATCCAAACCGTCTGGAGTATAATATTCTGGCCCACCAAAACCATTGATATCTCCATATTGAGTACGCATGGATTTTGAGATCATATAGGCATAAATCCGTTGCTCGAAAATACGGTTATGGATTTGACAACGTCCTTGCTCTTTTGAAGCTATTAAGATACCGTACAAATGTGCCAAATTAATCATCGGATCAGCTATCGTAAAATTGAGAGTTTTGCCATTGATGACAATATGGAAAATCAGCTCGTACAACTCCCGATTGTTTTCCAAATTTTTGGTCAAACTATCAAATAGGGTAGTCGTGTAGCCATCATTGACAATCATTTTGAAGGCTGTTTCCACATCCGCAACATACCAGTTTTTATCAATCCGATTCGGGAGAATATCTTCACCAATGAATTTACACAGTTTACTCACCAAATAAGGATAGCCGGAGGTATAGTAATACAAACGTTCCGCAATGGCTGACATATCTAGCTGTATCTGTTTATCGCGGCTATAATCTTGCAACATGGTTGCAATTTCATTGGGGGCAAAACTTAAATCCACCTTAAAGTCAACTGCAATATTCCATGGGCTATTGTACCGGCCACCATCTTCTTGATCCTCAGAACGAATTTTAGCTTTGAGTGTCTTTATATCATGTACACCGGCTAAAATGACTGATTGAAAACTGTGATCACGTCCCTCGTTTTGTTGTAAATATTTGTTGCGTAACATCCCCAAAAAATCTAAAAAGAGTTGGTTATTACTACTTTTATCAACCTCATCTATCAATAGCACCAACGATATTTGCGGTAACTTATCCCGTTTAAGTTTGGTAACAAATTGGGAGAGCAAAGACAGCGTATTAGTACTTTCCAAAAATTGGCGAGTAAATTGGGCCAATTCTGCCTGTTGCAAAAATTCAAACTCTTGGATAAGCATCGACAGAAAAAACCTAACAAATTTATCGACTTGTTGATGAGTTTCCGTTTCAACGCCCTCAAAACTAATCTTTAGTGCCACATAATCATCGCGTTGGTTCAGGGCTTTGTCAAGCAAGAACAGGGTTGTGGTTTTGCCAAATTGACGGGGGCGATTGATGGTGAAATATTCCCCCCATTCTATCAGTTGAATAATTTGTTTCAGTTTGGCTGAGGTATCAACCATGTAATGTCGTTCCGGAATACAGACACCGGTGTCATTAAATCTTTTGGGCATTATTTTCTCTTTACGGTTTTCTAATTAACAGGGAGACTAGAGTATAGATGTCCAGATAAGTTTCACAGAATTGGAAAGTTTGCTATTAAAACATATTTGGAGAAATTTGAAAAGCTTTATCCAATATCCATCCATTTAGTCTCGTTCTTTCTACCAGATTTTGACCAACTTTGGCTTGAGAATCATAAGCCAACCTTTCTTGATCAATACCTCATCTTAAGAATGTCATTGGAGGAAATCCATCCCAATGATATGTTTTTTACATATTGTCGTAGAAGGTAAAACCGAAAAGGAATTTATTGATGAGATACTCATACCGACATTTTCAGAACGAAGTATTATTCTGGATGCACGTTGTGTTGTAACGATGTTAATACATAAATTCTAATCCCTAAAAATTAATACAAATTTGAAAGAGCCGAAATTTAGATCGTTATATAAGAAGTGTGAATAAATTGGCTCGAATGGGCAATGGTAACATAATAAGCGATTAATCACACATAAATAAAATGGAATAAAAATCTGAAACTTGGTTAATTTAGATCGTTATATAAGAGTATGGACGAACCGGCTCGAATCGGCGGTAATATAATCCATCATTCGTTGTGGAATTAGTATGACGAATTTAAAGGCTCACAAACCGATTTATTTCACTACTCAAATAGGATCATTATACAAACGGTTAATCACCTACAAAAAAAATTGAATCGAAAAATGAAAGCTAGTTAATTTAGATCGTTATATAAAGAATATGGACACCAACTCGAATGGGCAGTAAGACAAACGGTTAATTATCTACAATGGCAGATAAATCTGAAAGTGGGTAAATTCGGATTGTCATTATAAAGAGTATGGACAAACTCGCTCGGGTGGTTCCAGTTAGGTTAGCCATGCCACAACGTGTAAATAGGAGATTGGTTGAAATATTGATTAAGTTTAGCGTCCTTTTATATGTCTGAACCAGACACCAGTATGTTTCTTTTGGCATGTTCACGATTTTGAATGGAAATGAGAAATATACTAGCACCAGTTGGTAAGAATTACCCTATTTTTTAACTCAGTAAATCACACGACAAGAGGAGTCAAATAAAAGTGAAACTACATATCCCCATCTTAGCGTTGTTATTGCCATTTATGTTTATGGGCAACGCTTATGCCGATACCGAACCGCCTAATTTAGGCGCAAGCGACAATCAATGTCGTGCCACCTACGCCCTTGACGAGGGAACGCTCCATGTCCCCTGCGTTAAGGTGTTAAACCCGGCTGAAGAGCCACAATTTTATGCTGCTGAATTGCAACAAATCCCTGATACTGAGCCGTTACAATTTTCGGTCATGCCGACAGCGGAAAGTAATGAGGAAAATCAGGATGATAGCTGTGTAGCCACTTATTCCGTGGAAAGTGGAGAAGTTTATATCCCTTGTGTGGATATGGTGAATTCATCTGGTGAAGTTGAGTCGGATAGTCTGATGTTTAAGACGATTTCTGCTGATTCATTTTCCTTGGTTCAATTGGTTCTTGATATTACTTCATTAGATATTTCTGAAAAAGATTCATCTCTTCGTAGATCATCAAGAAGGCATAACAATTCTTATGTTCGTGCTATTGGCGGTAGTTGCCCACCGGGTCCAGAATCTGGACGACCAGATAGCGAAGTTTACAAAGCGGATAAATGGAGATTTTTTAAATGTGAATGCACTTCGTATGTTGCATGGAAATTGAACAATGATGGCATTAAATTTCGCAATCGGTATAAGAAAGTACATTTCAGTAATGCCAAAACTTGGAAATCGGCAGCACAAAGGCTATCCATTCGTGTGGATCGCAATCCAAGAAAAGGAGATATTGCTTGGTGGGGTTATAGTCGAAATCAACCCAATGGTCATGTAGCTTACGTCGAATCCGTAAACTCAAATGGTACGGTAAATATTTCCGAATATAACTACGGTAAGCCTGGTCATCAATATAATACCAGAACAATAAGAAGGAATGATGCTGATGGTTACATTCATATTCAGAATAAACCGGTTCAGAGTAAACCGGTTGTCAGTGGTTATGCCTTAGATGGTAAAGATCCAAATGCGACTGGATGTGATCGGGATGGAAAAACCGTATCATCAAAATATACCTCTTATGGTAAAGTAGAATTGCGTTGGTCAAATGCTTGCAAAACCAATTGGACCCGGGTAAGGGCTTATAGCTCTCGTTACAATACAAGTGCTTACCTTTGGCGGAGCAGTGATCGTAAACAGCAAATCAAATATGGGAAAGGAACTATCTGGACCCCCATGTTTTACGCGCCGAATATCAAAGCTTGTGCTTATGGCATTGTGAAAGGCAAAGGAAGTGGTTGGACTTGTCGTTAAACCAATGGCTAAACAAACGTAGGGTGGGTAGAGCGACAGCGAAACCCACCTTAAAAGGAGATGTGATGAAAAAAACAACTCTCTTAATTGTTTTTCTAACTTGTTTATGGAGTACTTCAACAACTGTATGGGCTGGTAAGAATATTATGACCCAAAATGGTTTGCTAAGGAACGTGCATAAAATAAATTCGACAACTAAAATATTAATGTGGTAGCATCAACAAAACAAACCACATATATGAAACCAAAAAATGATTGAATTTTATTCTAAAGAAATCGAAAAACAAAT
>Ga0233404_10000259_pt1 | contig 14413 bp, 8 predicted proteins | sample Na_oxic_2_MG_FD_179861 | JGI IMG/M metagenome (GOLD analysis project Ga0233404, IMG submission 179861) | Seawater microbial communities from Saanich Inlet, British Columbia, Canada - Na_oxic_2_MG | ecosystem: Environmental > Aquatic > Marine > Inlet | place: Canada: British Columbia | collected...
CCTTTTTACAAAGGAGTATGTTCGTTACTCACTCGGTCATTGGACAATTTTTGAAACGAGCGTCGGGTTGGCTCAATACACGAGCCGACAATTTGGTTGGTGAATTTATATAGTAATCCCAAATGATTTGTGGAATTGGTATGACGGATTTAAAGGCTCACAAGCCGATTTATTCCACAGATCAAATAGGATCACTATAGCGATTTTGCACCATCAGCCACTAGCGGTGCAAACGTTAGTCAACCTAAAAACTTGGATACTGCCTTTCAGTTCAAGTTCGCTACGAGAAGTTTGTGAAGTTGCCTTTGCAAGGTTGACTAATGAAAGGTGAGAGGAGTGTCGGGTAGTTACTTGGTTCATTAACGATATTTCATTTTGAATATTTCTAATTCGTTGTACTAACAATACCTTCGCCAATTTGATATTTGTTTCGGGAATGGAGCGAAGCGGATTTCCCGAAACCCCGATATTACTGGGTTTCGGGAAATCGTACCTCATTCCCTTCACCCCAAAATTTGACATTGGCGAAGGTATTGACTAATTAAAATGATTGTTTATAAGCGTTTGTTCAGCATTAGCGCGTATAGATTTTCGTTCACTTGCTAACGATTCAACGATTAGTATATAACATGCAAAGCTCGTTAAGGATTAATTACTTTCTTAATTAGTTAATTCAACAAGAGGAAAAAACTCAATGTTTTTAAAATGGTCGAAATTACGACCCCCATCACGGTTTTCAAACCGTATCTACCGCAAATCATTGGGGATTGGTCTCGGTGTTTTGCTCATGGCGGTTTTTTCCGTCGCTCCGGCGGATGTTCGTCTGGTTAACATTAGCACCCGCGCTCCTATTCAAGGTGGTGCCGGCGATATTATTGCCGGCTTTATCATTGAAGGAACGGGAACACAACGGGTTGTGATAAGAGGTTGGGACTTAGAACCGGGAGTTGATGCAAAACTCACACTTCGCAAATTTCCCAGCAGTGAGCTTGTTGCAAGTAATGACAACTGGCAAGATGATCCGCGCTCTGCTGAAATTCCCAGTCACATGATAAGCCACTATGATAAATTTGATGCGGCGTTGTTGTTAGATTTAGCGGCGGGTGCTTATACGGTTACGCTCAGTTCGATGGGTGAAAAAGGTCTCGGACTTGTTGGGATCGATGCTATTGATGGTACGGCAATTAAACTTATTAATATCAGCACTCGTGCGCCAATTCAAGGTGGTGCTGGTGATGTAATTGCTGGTTTCATTATTGAGGGAACCGAGACACAACGGGTTGTGATCCGGGGTTGGGATTTAGAACCGGAAGTCGATGCAAAACTCACAATCAGAAAATTTCCCAGCAGTGAATTTGTCGCAAGTAATGACAACTGGCAAGATGATTCGCGCTATGCTGAAATTCCTAGTCACATGATAAGCCACTATGATAAATTTGACGCTGCGTTGTTGTTGGATTTGGCGGCGGGTGCTTATACGGTTACGTTGAGTTCTGTTGGAGCGAAGGGTATTGGGCTTGTTGGGGTGGATGCTATAAACGGTGGAAGCAACAGTGAAGAACCATCTGATTCTGATATTTGCCCAGCATCTCAACCTATATTTTGTCCTAAATTAGATAACCTTATGCCACCTTCTGATGATTTAATTCCTTGGTTGGGAGCTGGGGTAGATAGTGATAGAAATTGGTTAAAGCAAGAGAAATGTTTGGCTGGTGATATTACATCGCTTGGCAATTCCAAAACTGAGTTATCTTCTAAATTAATCTCTAGCTTTAAGGATGTTTTAAAAATTGAAAAAATGAGTGCCGGCGGTAAAGTATCTGTAAAATTTTTCAAAGCTCATGCTAAAGTTAAGTACGAAAAAATGTTTAGGCAAACTTCATATACGCAATCTTACGTTCTTAATTATAACGTTGATTTTGGAAGTGAAAGAATTGGTAATATTTCAATTTCGGAACGTGGAAAAACAGTTTCCGATAATGTTTGTGATTTTCGTAGGTATTGTGGAGATAAGTATGTCTCTGAAGTAACAAAAGGCGGTAAAGTTTATGTAGAAATGAACTTTAAGTTTAAAACAACTCAACAAAAGAAAGAGTTTTCTACTAGTGGTGGATTCGGTTTTGCTGGTGAAATTTGTTGCGTACCATTTTCTATTGATTTAGAGGCTTCTGTTAGTCGTCTTTCTCAAACTACTAGAAAAGAAAGTTCATTACAAGTTGTTGCTCACCAAGAAGGTGGTAAAGTCGAAGACTTGGTGAAAATTTTTGGTTCAAGTAATAACTCTACTTCATGTTCATTAGATGATTTAACATCTTGTAAACAAGCGATTGATGACATTATTGAATATGTGCAGAATGGATTTGCTGAAACTCTGCGGGATTATCCAAGTGTTTCCAAGTATAAGTATTCTAGCTTTGATTCTGTTATTGGTGCGCCTGACGATTTAGTGCTTGATATTACTCCTGAAATGGAACAAGCTCGTGAGGATTTAGCAGATGAGTATGAACAACGGCTTGTGGATTTGGAAAAATTAGGATATTTGTTGCAATACAGTTTATCTGATGAACGCAAACAAAAGATGACGACTTTACTAGCAGCATTGGAAAATGATGTTGAAAGTTTAAGTGAAGCTGGCGTGGTTTGTTTTAGTGATTTGGGTAATTGTCTTGCTGAAAAATGTAAAACTTTTAATGGTTTAACCAGCTATAATTCAAAAGAACTGGAATTAGGTTTTTACCTTAACGACGGGTTGGTTGCTTATTATCCGTTTGATGGTAATGCTAATGATGAATCTGGAAATAATCTTGGTGGTCAAGTTCATAATGTGAAATTGATGGAAAATAGATTTGGTGATGCTAATCACGCATATGAATTTAATGGACGAAGTAGCTATATTCAAGTAAGAGATAGTAAATTGCTTGATTTTACAACGGAGTTTTCAATTGCATTATGGGTAAGGCAATATGGTGCTACTATCGGTGGATATAGGTTAGTTGATAAAGAAATGGCTGGTACACATAATGGTTACTTACTTGATACATATGATAATCAGACTGGTAAAAGGATGCGTGCTACCTCTAATATTAGTAACACCCAAACATCTAATACGATATATTCTTTGAATGAATGGCATCATTTGGCTATTTCGTTTTCTGATGGTGAATATAAATTTTATTTGGATGGTGTAATTGATGGTTATGGTAATAATGGAGAAAGCACTATTCAAGTAAATAATCATGATTTACTTATAGGAAAACCACATCTTGGTTGTAATGGAGCTTGTGGTCGTGAAGAATTCTTTAATGGGGTTATTGATGATATACATATATATGAGCGAGCTTTGTCTGACTCTGAAATTAAAGCACTTTACAACCGGAAATAGTCTGAAACAGAATTTTAGAATTTTCAGAATAAACTCTTTTAAGTTAAAATATTTTTCTGTTAATTCTAAAATTATGCAAATTCTGATTCAGACAAAAAAGCTTTGAACAAGATTACCCAGATGAAAAGGATGGAGCGGATTTAATCTGGTTCATCCTTTAAATCCCGGGTGTTTTGAGCCAACTTCAACAATTAGGATATAATAAGTCGGGCTCGTCAAGGGCCAATTACTTTCTTAATTGTAAATTCAACAAGAGGAAAAAACTCAATGTTTTTAAAATGGTCGAAATTACGACCCCCATCACGGTTTTCAAACCGTATCTACCGCAAATCATTGGGGATTGGTCTCGGTGTTTTGCTCATGGCGGTTTTTTCCGTCGCTCCGGCGGATGTTCGTCTGGTTAACATTAGCACCCGCGCTCCTATTCAAGGTGGTGCCGGCGATATTATTGCCGGCTTTATCATTGAAGGAACGGGAACACAACGGGTTGTGATAAGAGGTTGGGACTTAGAACCGGGAGTTGATGCAAAACTCACACTTCGCAAATTTCCCAGCAGTGAGCTTGTTGCAAGTAATGACAACTGGCAAGATGATCCGCGCTCTGCTGAAATTCCCAGTCACATGATAAGCCACTATGATAAATTTGATGCGGCGTTGTTGTTAGATTTAGCGGCGGGTGCTTATACGGTTACGCTCAGTTCGATGGGTGAAAAAGGTCTCGGACTTGTTGGGATCGATGCTATTGATGGTACGGCAATTAAACTTATTAATATCAGCACTCGTGCGCCAATTCAAGGTGGTGCTGGTGATGTAATTGCTGGTTTCATTATTGAGGGAACCGAGACACAACGGGTTGTGATCCGGGGTTGGGATTTAGAACCGGAAGTCGATGCAAAACTCACAATCAGAAAATTTCCCAGCAGTGAATTTGTCGCAAGTAATGACAACTGGCAAGATGATTCGCGCTATGCTGAAATCCCAAGTCACATGATAAGCCACTATGATAAATTTGATGCTGCGTTGTTGTTGGATTTGGCGGCGGGTGCTTATACTGTTACGTTGAGTTCTGTTGGTGCGAAGGGTATTGGGCTTGTTGGGGTGGATGCTATAGATACCCCTAATACCGGTGGCGATCCAAAAGAGCCTAGTTACGATTCTGATCCTAAGCCGGGTAATACGCTTGATTTTGGTAGTACATCAGTAGGTACACCAGTTTCTTATGATTTGCTTGTTAGTGAAGTTGGTGATGCAGATTTGGTACTCAATTCAAGTAGAATTAGTGGTACAAATGCTAATGATTTTAGAGTGTCAACAACATTTCCACTTACTCTCCCTGATAATGTGGTATATATCCAAGCACCAAGAGTAACGATACAATGTACGCCGTCGGGTGAGGGATTACGCACTGCTAGTTTGCAGATTAATAGCAACGATGGTACGCATAATTACTACCTGCAATGTACTGGTAACGCTGGTGGTTGCCCAACATCCCAACCCACAAATTGTCCTGAATTAGATAAACTTTCACCACCTGATGAAGATTTGATTCCTTGGTTGGGAGCCGGTGTAGATAGTGATAGAAATTGGTTAAAGCAAGAGAAATGTTTGGCTGGTGATATTACATCGCTTGGTAATTCAGGAACTGAGTTATCTGCTAAGTTAATTTCTAGTTTTAAGGATGTTTTAGTGATTAAAAAAGCGAGTGCCGGTGGTAAATTTTCGATAAAATTTTTCAAAGCTCATGCTGATGCCAAGTATACAAGTGTGTTTAAGCAGACTTCATATACGCAATCCTACGTTCTCAATTATAATGTTGATTTGGGAAGTGAGAGAATTAGTAACATCTCAATTTCTGAACGTGGAAATATAGCAGCACAAAATGCTTGTGATTTTCGTAGATATTGCGGAGATAAATATGTCTCTGAAATAACCAAAGGTGGTAAAGTCTACATAGAAATGAACTTTAAGTTTAAAACAACCCAACAAACGAAAGAATTTTCTGCTGGTGGTGGTGTTGGTTTTGCGGGTAAATTTTCTGTGGATTTAGAAGCTTCTGTTAGTGGTCTTTCTAAAACAACCAAGAAACAAAGTTCATTACAAGTTGTTGCTCATCAAGAAGGTGGTGATGTTACACGCTTAATAGATATTTTTGGTTCAAATGGCAACTCTACCTCATGTTCATTAGATGATTTGGAACTTTGTAAAAAAGCCATTGATGACATTATCGCTTATATGCAAGATGGATTTGCTAAAACTCTACGAGATTATCCAAGTGTTTTAAAGTATAAGTATTCTGGTTTTGATTTTGTAATGGGTGCGCCTGATTTAGTATCTGATGTTACTCCTGAAATTGAACAAGCTCGTGAGGATTTAGCGGCTGAGTATGAAAAACGGCTTGCAGATTCGGATAAGGTCAGATATTTGTTGCAATACAGTTTACCTTATGAACGCAAACAAAAGATGACGACTTTACTAGCAGCATTGGAAAATGATGTTGAAAGTTTAAGTGAAGCTGGCGTGGTTTGTTTTAGTGATTTGGGTAATTGTCTTGCTAAGGAATGTGAAGCCAAGAAAGGTTTGGCAAACTATGACCCAAACGAGTTAATAGCGGGTTTTCACCCTGATGACGGATTAGCCGCTTATTATCCGCTTGATGGTAATGCTAATGATGTATCAGGCCATGAAAGACATGGAACGATTCATAAAACTGTAACACCTGTAGCTGATAGATTTGGGAATGAAAACGGTGCATATAAATTTGATGGTTATATCCAAGTCTCTGATATGCGTAGTTTTCAATTTAAAAATCAATCGGTTACTTTTTCTGCTTGGGTTATTCCATCAAGTAGTAGTGTTTATAGAGCTATTGTTTCTATGGGTTCAAGTTCTGAATGGATAAGTCTAAGAAGACACAGAAGTGGGTTTGACGGTGGCAGGATGTCAATGTCTGTTTATGGTAGTCCCTACAAGTATGCTCGCTCTATTGAATCGGGAAATGCTCTTATAGATAATGGGTGGCTTCATGTTGTGGGAATAGCGGATTATGAAGAGAGAGAGATACGCCTTTACATTAATAATGTATTACAAAAAATCACCAAAGGATTGGGGGATGTCGATGTATCAAATGGCCAATTTCGTATAGGCTATAATAACTATAGTAATAAAACCGGTTATTGGAAAGGGCTTATAGATGATGTTCGTATTTATGAACGTGCCATTTCCGATTCCGAAATTAAGGCTCTTTATAGCGATAGGTAGTTAGAATCAGCGAGCGTAGGGTGCGTCCCACGCACCTTTTGTCTGAATCAGAATTAACTGAATTTATGAATTTTCAGAATAAAACCTTTTAATTTCAAATATTTATTCTGTTAATCCTAAAATTCCGCAAATTCTGATTCAGACAATTAAAAAAAGCCCTTTGGCGTGTTATGCCTTGGGGCTTTGGCGTTTTAATTCATTTTGGACACTGAATTTAAACGTCGTCCTTTTTCTTCAAGCCGGGTAGGCTGGGTAACGTGTTGCCCACCATTCAAAACTTCTCCCATCAACCTTTCAATCAAAGCCCTAAAGCATAAAGTTTTAGGGCTGTCCTCAGTTAAACAGATCGTCGCGCCGGGCAAATCACTCAATTTAACTCGTTGCTACTCACCAAAGGCGTGGTAGGCAAAAGTTGGAGCCCGAATGGTTTTGATATGCGTTTGCAAGCGTTACCAAGTGGCGATATAGGGGCACGGATTTGGTCACGTTATAAAACTCACTTTAAGAAAATGCGCCTACTGGTATTATCCGGCTGTTAATTTAGAACTGACGACTAATATATCCAAAAAAATGATAGAAATTTCCAAGTCAAATTTAATCACCGTGGACTTTTTCCCGGATATTTTTGAGGCATTTAAGCAAGCGTAGGGTGAGTAGAGCGATAGCGAAACCCACCAAAAACATGATGTTGCTATGTATGTAAATAGTGGTCTTCACCACATTGAACCGTCATTTTTTTGTCTGAATCAGAATGTTCAGAATTAGAGAATTTACAGAATGATTTTTTAACAAAGTTTGGTTTTTATTCTGGAAATTCTTAAATTCAGTGAATTCTGATTCAGACAAAAAGTATAGCAGATTGGCCCTTTAGTTTTAATTCGTTGTTATCGGAGATTCAACCCGACAAAGTTATGATGCAGAGCGTCATAGTATTCCCAACGAGGACGTTGGTAACGAAAAAACGATTGGAAGAAGCTTTTTTCAAAGGGGCCGTTTTTGATCAACAAACTGTTTGGCCCGTTGGTTATGAACCCGAAAAACATGGAGCCATTAGAACTAATTTTAGTCAATCCTGAAGTTAAATTTCCAGGAGCCCGGTATCGAAGTTATGGATTAAAGGAAATTCATACCTCATTGAGATGCCTATCTTATCGTTCTAGCTCTGATTGATAATTTTCCAAGGTTTTATCTGAGCATGATAAAGGATGTACTTGAAGAAGTTTTTTCCAGTTTTGGATATTTTGATCATCAATAAGAATTTGTGGTTTTGGCAGAAAGGCGGTAAAAAGATTGGCAATTTTGAACTCTTGAGCACTTTGTTGCGCGTAATCGGCACCACCACTACTCCAACAATACAGAACCGCACCTTCTTTTTTAAGGTTTTTCAGATGATTAATGGTTGCAATTATTGGGATTCGTTTTGTACCATAACTGCGGACAAACGTATCATCAACATCTACAAAAATATTAAGGGATTTGTATGCTGTAGTCATATTGCCTATTCTTGAACATTGAATGTAAGAGAAATTTGCCATTAATCTCCATTTAAAAAGAGCTGGGATTCGCTTTCCCTACGCTTGCTAACTTCGCATTTTATCCGAGGAATGAGAGCGGTAGCATTTGCTTTGTTAGGTTTAAATTTTTCTGCCAAAATATCCATTGAGACACCTCATCATATAATTATGAGAATAACGATTGCCGTGGATTTTTAAATCAGTGTCATTATACACATCCGGAGTTAATTTCAGCAAATATACACAAAAAATATGATTATTTTTAAAAGTATAGTGGGCCAAACCGAAAAGGAGTAAAAACATGAGCGACATCTATGAAATTGAAAACAATGCGATTGACGGGGAAGATGAGATAGGTTCGTTGAATCATAGCACAGTGCAAACCAATTTAGCCGGTTTGCTCAAATTCAAATGTGAGAAGAAACTCGCCGTCATGACCGAATTAAGTTTAGATATCAGCCAACATGATCTGAGCAAGTATGATCTTGATGCCAAAGAAGAACTCAAACCGGATGTTTGTGCTTACTTTAAACGCCCAAAAATACCGGATGAAAAAGATGACTTATTAACAGTATCGACAATGCCGGACTTGGCTATTGAAATCCTTTCACCTAGACAAGCGGTTAATTACCTAGTTAGGAAAACTAAAGCTTATTTTGCGCTTGGGGTTAAATCGTGCTGGTTAGTTATACCCGCAACTCAGACAATAAATGTTTATTCACGTCCCCAGCGACACTTGCGGCGCAAAACATTTGCCTTAGAGACTAAGGAAGTCACTGACGATATTACTGGCATCCGGCTCCCAATGAGAGATATCTTTGAAGAAGATGAGGAAGAATAACGAAACTACTAAATTTTCGTATTATTATGAATTTTTGTCGGGTGGGCAAAGTCCGTTTCGATCCCACCATCTTGCCTCAATGCCATATCGTATCGGGCAACCATAAAGGATTGCCCCTACCTGATGATTTGCACTAATTCTTGGAAAAAAACAACCGCTGCCACCAACGTTTACGATTTGCCGGGGTTGGGGCATCATCAACAATAACTTCTGGTGGAATGCGTGTCAGCAACCAGCGCGGGGGAACTGTGCTGCCACTAGAGCCACAAACAGCACCGAGATTATTCGGATCAAAGATTTTAATCATGGATGGCGTTTTCTTATTATCTGCGTAAACAATCCCACAATAATCATAGTCATGTTCTTTACGCAGTAATTTGTCAACTTCTTGGATAAATTGGTTCAACGCTGCGGTATCAACCGGAGCGGTTGGTACGGTTTCTCCAACAAAATAAATATACCAACCTGAAGATTGGGTTTTTACTCTATCCCATAATTCATCTAATTGGTGCCAACGTAACATGTTGATAAAACGCCCGGTGTAATGTTGTTGAAAGGAAATCATTTTTAGTATCTTTCCCATTCTTCCTATTTAAAACTGTATGTACCGGTATATAAATAATCGGATATTTATAATACCTTCGCCAAATATTGAGTATTAAACTAGGTTATTTTAAATGGTACACAAAAGTTTTTTTACATCTTTAACCGCCTCAAGAAATCCGATTTTTTTAAGAGGATTTCTCTCGGCTCTCAAAAATGTTAAAAGATTCATGTGTGCTTAGGAACGTGCATGAAACAACTTAGACAACTTTAGGGCAACCACAAGGGATTGCCCCTACAAATCAATGTATTACGTAGGGGCAATCCTTTATGGTTGCCCTAATTATTTCATGCACATTCCTTACTTAATTAGTTCAACTGGATTCAAAAGGATCGTGGTTAAAATTAAACCAATATTACAATAACCATTTTATTTATATAATAATTTGCAAAGGTTAATTATTATAAGACTTCTGATTTTTAACATCCTACAATCTAAAGTTAGTATTTTGAAGCATTTTTCGACTCGGAGGCTTTTGCCTGAAATCCGCCCCAAATTGGTTTTATTTCCCCCGTGCAGATAGTTAACTAAGTTATTGTTTTTGCAAAATTTAATTTTTTTGCATTTTTAAGAGCAAATATTTTGCAAAGTGGCTATTTTGACAAAATTTTTCTTATTGTTTTGAAGCATAATGATGAAAATTTTGAAAATACTGTATTTATTAACAATTATCTTGTATAAATTTGCCCCCAAAATAAGTGGTATCCCGCCGCAGATAGAAGTTAATTAACTTATTGATTATTAAATATAAAATTTTTTTCTAGTTCCACGGCGAAATTGCCATCGTTATATATAACTCAAAAATAGTAAAAACAATTTTAATCGTAAAACAATTGGCGAAGGTATTTATATTTAGAAACCAAGTTTTTTAAAAAACTTGGTTTCTAACCTCGAATATTTTCCCCCTCCCTATTTAAAACTGTAACTGGTTGACAATTTCTTTGGCACTCCAATGTTTTTCAAAACCACATATTTCGGCAAACCATTTTCATACTGCGGATAATCTTCACCGAATGTCAGCGGTTGCAGGTATTCACGGCAAGCCTCGGTTATACCAAAGCCATCAGCACTGATATAGTCAAGGGGCATTTTCTTTTCGACATTGGCTACATCTGCTAAGTTAGCGGCGCCAATTTTCCATTGGTAAGGGTTGTTAGAAATTCGCACAACGGTTGGCATAACCGCGTTTTTACCTTCTAATGCCAATTCCACTGCCGCTTTACCCAATGCGTAAGCCTGCTCAACATCCGTTTTGGAGGCGATATGCCGAGCCGCCCGTTGCAGATAATCTGCAACCGCCCAATGGTATTTATAGCCCAGTTTATCTTTAATCATTTGGGCAATAACCGGCGCAACCCCACCAAGTTGGGCATGTCCAAACGCATCCCGGCTCCCAGCCTCGGCTAGAAATATTCCATCTTTATTTTTAACCCCCTCCGATACCACGATGGAACAATATTCGTATTTTTCCACCGCATTCTTAACCTTAGCTAAGAATTTTTCTTGATCAAAGACGATTTCTGGGAATAAAATTATATGCGGTGCATCGCCTTCTTTTTCCCGGCTCAAGCCGCCAGCCGCTGCAATCCACCCGGCATGGCGCCCCATAACTTCCATAACAAAAATTTTGGTGGAGGTTTTTGCCATTGAAGCTACGTCAAAACTTGCCTCACGAATGGACACCGCGACATATTTAGCCACTGAACCAAACCCAGGACAGTTATCAGTAATCGGTAAATCATTATCTACGGTTTTAGGTACCCCAACGCAAACAATGGGATAACCCATTTTCTCACCGATTTGCGAGACTTTATGTGAGGTATCCTGAGAATCACCGCCACCGTTATAGAAAAAGTAGCCGATGTCATGCGCCTTAAATACTTCAATCAAACGTTCATACTCAGCTTTGCTGTCTTCCAAGCCCTTTAGTTTGAAACGGCAAGAGCCGAAAGCCCCCGATGGTGTATAACGCAATGCGGCAATATCAGCGTCAGATTCTTGGCTGGTGTCAATTAAATCTTCTGTGAGCGCACCGATAATGCCATTACGTCCAGCGTAGACTTTACCGATTTTGTCTGGGTGTTGGCGAGCGGTTTCAATCAGCCCACAAGCAGTGGCGTTAATGACGGCAGTGACTCCACCAGATTGGGCATAAAAAGCATTTTTGGGCATAATGCCAATTCCTCTTGTTTATTTTTTAATGAATATTACAAGCAACTACAAGAATTGTTTATAATAAAGGATTCACAAGCAACTACAAGGATTGTTTATAATAAGAGATTGCGAGCAACTACAAGGATTGTTTAGCTTTGGTGTCATTGCCATTAAGTTTTTTTTCCCACGCGCTGGCGCAATGCCATATCGTCTCGGATTTTTCTTCAGGCAACCACAAGGGATTGCCCCTACAAATCAATTGGTATTGTCAGGGCACGCCGATTTGGTTGCTCGATACTTAATGGCATTGACGCGCCTTTGTTAGAAAAAAAGTTCTCAAGGTTTTCATTCACAATTCACAATTCATAATTCATAATTAAAAATGCCTATCAATCCTTATATTACTGGCAAGCCAGTCGGTGATAGCTCTGCCTTTATTGGACGAGCCGAGATTTTACGCGATGTTGGGCAAATGTTGCGTCACCCAAAAAACCACGCCTTTGTATTATATGGGCAGCGGTGCATTGGCAAAACCTCGGTGTTACAACACTTAAAAGTCCATTTGCCAAATTGGGGAAATTATCACCCGGTTTACTTTAGCCTTCAAGATAAGGCGACTTGGACGGTAAATCAAGTAGTTAGTGAGTTAGCCCGAACTATAGTATATAGCCTAAATCAAACTATGGTGGATTTGGGGGAAGAACCTAAAACCGTTTTTATTGATTCTTGGCTACCTAACATTTTTTCGAGCCTGCCGGCAAATACTATTTTGGTATTGTTGTTTGATGAATTTGATGTGCTTGATGATCCTAAAGCTGAACAAGCCGGGGCTGCCTTTTTTCCATATTTACGTCAATTACTAAATAACAATTCGCAATATCTGAAATTTGTTTTTGCGATTGGGCGTAATCTTGATGATATTGATAATATTGCGGTATCTCTATTCACGGGTGTTTTACCTCTTAAACGTCTGTCACTCTTAAGTAAAGAAGATACAACAAAGTTAGTACATCTCTCTGAGAATAATAATAGCCTTAATTGGCCGGCTAAAGTGGTGGAATGTGTGTGGGATTATACACGAGGACATCCTTTTCTTACTCAACAAATTTGTTTTCATGTTTGGGAGCAGGCTCAATTGGTAGGCTCAAAAACGGTTCCCACTGCTACTACAGTAGATGTGGAAAATGTAATTTTCGATGTTTTAGATACCGGGCGCAATACCCTTGAATGGTTATGGAATGGTTTGCCGCCGGCTGAGCGAGTAGTTGCCTCCGTTTTAGCCGAAACCGGGCCAATTTCAATGTCTGATTCAGCTTTGGAAAAACGCTTGTATGATGGTGGAATCCATGTGGTAATTAAGGAATTACATGATGCGCCCCGCTCATTGCAAGACTGGGATTTATTGGAAATTGCGAAAGATGGTTATCGATTTCGGGTTGAATTAGTGCGCCGTTGGATCACAGAAAATAAACCCCTACGCCGAGTACAAGATGAACTTGATCACATTGATCCGGTTGCAGAAAATATGTTTCGAACCGCTCAAAGATTATATAAAGAGGGCAACAAAGAAACATCGGTTTCGCAATTGCGTGAAGCCATTTTGCTTAATCCCAATCACTTAAATGCCCATCAATTACTCGCCGATATCTTGCTGGCTCAGGGACATGCTGGGGAAGCGCGGGATTTGTTGGAAAGATTGTATAAATATAAACCTCTGGTTGCCCGTTCACGTTTGATACAAGCATTGCTGGAATTAGCGGAACATAGCGACAATGAAGAGCAGCAACTTAATTTATATGAACAAATCCTAGTGTTAGAACCCAATCAACCAGAAGCCACTGCTAAACATAGAGACATAAAACAACGGTATGGTGAAGCGGCGTTGGCACGAGATGATTTAAAAACGGCTCTTGAGATTTACCAGCAATTAGGAATTAATAAGAAAATTGCTGAGATAGAACAGAAAATTCGTGAGGGTTACTTTGAATATCGCACGGAACTTGATGCCTTCAAAAAAAGAAAACGCTGGCAAATTTCGGTGTTAACGTTCTTGATGATAATTTCTGGGGGTTGGATTTATTGGAATCAAGTTAAGCCGATTTCTCTTGAGCCACTTAGGCAAGAAAGTGTATGGCAGGCACCAATTGAGCCAACACCTCAACAATCCCCCCCGCCAGAAATGTTCTGGAAAAAGACTATCTTTGAGCAACAACTAGAACAAGGCAAGGTAGAAAAGTCTCTTGTGGAACAAAAATTTCTACAGGCTTTGGAAAAAAAGGCGAGATTTGAACAAGAACTTAAACAAGCCAACCAGAAAAATGCTCGTATGGCAAAAGAACTTGCCCAAGCCAACCGAAAAGTTCGGAAACAAAACCAAGAAATGGTGAAGCTTTCCAAAAAAACGGTATTGGGAAAATTCATGTCACAACTTGAAACCGGCAATCAAATTGTCGTCGTTGGTTCATATAGGAAACGAGCGGATGCTGACAGAAAGCTTGCAAAACTCAAAACTAGGTATCCGGAGCTATTTTATCCAAAAATGGATTCCGTGTCAGACAATTTGGAAAATAATATTTATAAAGAAGGTGACATTTGGGAAATTTTTATAAATGGTTTCTATTCTTACGAGTCAGCCAAAGCCCTGAAAACAATGGTTCTCA
>Ga0233404_10000260_pt1 | contig 14368 bp, 16 predicted proteins | sample Na_oxic_2_MG_FD_179861 | JGI IMG/M metagenome (GOLD analysis project Ga0233404, IMG submission 179861) | Seawater microbial communities from Saanich Inlet, British Columbia, Canada - Na_oxic_2_MG | ecosystem: Environmental > Aquatic > Marine > Inlet | place: Canada: British Columbia | collected...
GTTGGAGACTTTGCCGAATATTGATATTAATATTAAGTGTGGTAATTCTTTGATTAGTCGGTTTGAGTTAGATGTTGATTTGAGTGCGATTTTACGGCAGAGTAAGTGGTCGATTAAAGATTATCGGGAGGCTGTTGCTATTTATCGGAATGCGGAGAGCAAAGAACAGAAACGGGAAATGGTGCGGTTAATAACGGATATTAAGGGCGATTTGCGGACTGAGATTGCACAAACTGATCCTAAATTGCTACGTTTGAATAAGCTGCAAGCCGATTTGCATAATTTGCTTAATCAAAGTTCGTTGTTTGCTGAATCTGTGAAGGAGAAAAAAGCCAAAGAAAAATTACAAAAGCAATTGGAAAAGGATATTGTTAAGTTGACGGCTGAAGTTGAAGATATTAAGAATAATAAGATTTATCGGAATGCTTTTGAGTGGCGGTTTGAGTTTCCGGAAGTTCTGAATGAGGCTGGGGATTTTGTGGGGTTTGATGTTGTTATTGGGAATCCGCCTTATATTCGGCAAGAGGCTTTTTCTGCTCTAAAACCATTTTTAAAACAACGCTTTAATATTTTTCATTCTGTTGCAGATTTGTTGACTTATTTTGTTGAGTTAAGTTATTATCTTTTAAAGGATAACGGAGATTTTCAGTTTATAGTTTCCAATAAATTTACGCGGGCTAATTATGGTAAATCAATGCGGAATTTTTTGTTGGATAAGACAACTATCACTCATTTTGTTGATTTTAGTGGTCTGCCGGTTTTTGATGAAGCTACGGTGGATGCCGCTATTGTGGGTTTTCAAAAGAGCAAGCTTGCTAAAAACCATTTGATTTATGCTGATATTCAAAAGGTTGAAGCAAATAATTTTGCGGGTTATTTGTGTCAAATAAAACAAGATTTTGCTCAGAGTGATTTAACTGAAAATACTTGGGCGTTTGAAAGTTCTGAAGTTCTTAAAATTAAACAGAAAATAGAAAATCAAGGGATTCCGCTAAAGGATTGGGATATTTCTATTAACTATGGTATTAAAACTGGTTACAATAAAGCCTTTATAATTGATGAAGCAACTAAAAATCAATTAATTTTGGAAGAACCAAATAGTGAAGAGGTATTGAAACCGATTTTAAGAGGTAGGGATATTCAGAAATATTATCCTGATTTTCGAAATTTGTGGTTGATAGCTACTTTGCCAAGCTTACAACTAAATATTGATGATTATCCGGCTGTAAAAAATTACTTACAGTCTTTTGGAGCAAAGTTGGAACAACTAGGAGAAAAAGGAACTCGCAAAAAAACTGCAAACAAATGGTTTGAAACTCAAGATAATATTGCTTATTGGCAAGATTTTGAAAAGCCAAAGATTATTTATCCAAATATGACCAAATTTTTACCATTTGTTTTAGACTTTGAAGAGCATTATTATCACAACGATAAATCATTTCATTTGATTACTGAACAAATTTATTGGCTTGGTGCATTTTTTAATTCAACATTATTCAAATATTGTTTTAAAGATAATTTTTCTGCATTGGGTGATCGAAGAGAATTAAGAAAAGTATTTTTTGAACCAATACCAGTAAAACAGATTTCAAAAAAACAAGAGCAACCCTTTGTAAAAAAAGTCAACCAAATCATAGCTGCTAAAAAACACAAACCAAAAGCCGATACCAGCAAATTAGAAGCTGAAATCGACCAATTAGTCTATAAACTCTACGGCTTGACGGAAGAAGAAATTAGGATTGTGGAGGGGTAGGTTTGGTGGCAACTAAAAAAATATTGGATTTTGGTTGCTATTGTGGTGGATGTTTATTATAATTAAAAAATAGTTTTGGTTATACTTTATTAACTCAGTACTTTTAGATGGTTACTCGTCATGTATTTCATAAATCAAAGGAACCACAAATGACTACGAATTGTAAACAACATTTTTATCAAGATGTTATGATGGAATGTCCTTGGCCTAATTGCCCCAATGGAACTCATAATGATAATACGATTTGTATAGTAGATAGGACAAAACCTTATAAACGGATTAAATGGGAAAACATAGATGGTGAAGATAGATATTTTTGGCATTCTGATAATGATTTTATGATTTATTCTGTTTACCAATTAGTGCAATCTGAAATTTTTAGATTGCAAAGTGAACCTTCTATAATTTATCACTACACTGATATAAACGGTCTTTACGAAATTGTAAAGAGTAAAACCTTTTGGCTGAGTGATTATTCATACCTAAATGATTCAAAAGAAATCGAACATGGATTAGAAATATTTTTTAACATAGCTGAGAAATATAGCTCAAAAGATAATTATCCCATGTTGGATGAATTTATTGATTATGTTAAAACAGAAAAACGACCTAGAATTTGTATTTCATGTTTTTCATCTAATGGAGATAGTTTGAGCCAATGGAGAGGATATGGGCATAATGGTAAAGGAGTTTCTATTGGTATAACCCCAAAAACTTTAATATCAGGTATTCCTAGAGAAACACGTATTGGGGTAGTTATATATAAGAAAGATTTACAAGTTAAGATAATTCAACATTTCATTCATTACTATTGTTTGGCTTATCTACGCGATAGAAACAAACATACTGACATAGAACAATTGAATGAAACATATAAGGGCATAATGTTATCAAAATTATATGACATTATTGTTTTTATGAAAGATAAAGCTTTCGCTGATGAAAAAGAATATAGACTTGTATACATAGAACCAGAGAAATTATTTAACTCTTGCTTTTTTAAAAAAGCACGTAAATATTTCCGAGTTTCCAATGGAATTATTGTTCCTTACGTTTCATTAAAGAAAATAAACAAATCATCAAACGCAAAATTTGACATAGAAAAAATAATAATAGGTCCTCAAGAAAATTCTGAATTGGTACTAAAAAGCATCTCAGAGTATCTTGAATATAATGGTTATAACAATGTTAAAGTTGTTCCTTCAAAAGTGCCTTTTAGATAAAGTACTCTAGCTCATAGGCTAGATAGATAGAACAATATTGATTTTGTTAATTGCCATAAAAAAAACGAGCGTAGCTAGAAGCCATCGTTTTGCACCCATGACAACTCCTGATAAAAAGGAAACTCATTTATTAAACTATGATCATGATTCTACGATATATCAAGTTTTGAGTGTAACAAAATTCTACCCGACATAAACATTTCACCACCGTAGGTTTTAGCGAGGAAAAAGTTACAATACTATGATTTTACATGCAGAAATTAACCAAAATGGTACTTTAAATTTCCCTATACCCCAATTTTTATGGGGGAAAAAAGTGATTGTCTCTATCACTGAAGAATCCGGTTCTAAATTATCAAACCGAGATAACATATCCGGACAATTAAACACAACAATTGAACCGCAAAACGAATTGAAAGATGAAACTGCCTACTTATTGTCATCTGAGGCAAATGTCCAGCGGCTAGAACAAGCAAAGCAGGAATTTGAAAAGGGGCAATGGGTAGAAGTTGAAAATTTAGATGAGTTATTTAAATGAGAAATTTACGCATCATGTCAACCGCTAAAATTGACATAGAACATTGGAAACTGACAGATGAGAAAAAATATCAGAAATTGAAAAGACTGACAGACCAATTACGTATCACACCTAAAACTGGTATTGGCAAACCAGAAGCATTGAAACATCAATTATCTGGTCTTTGGTCACGTCGTATTGATCAAGAGAATCGTCTCATTTATAGTTTTGATGATGAATATGTTTACCTTTGGCAAGCTCGTTTCCACTATATACATATTCCAGACGTGGAAACTAGAAATGAGGCTATAGCAGATTTGGAAAAAGTTGAGGTTGATAAAGCCGAGTAGGATGGGTAAACCTTGTTGTTATCGTTCCCAAATTCTAGTTTGGGAACGCACTGCCAAGAGAGCTAGGCTTCGATAAATTACTTCTAATAAAATCAAAAAATGGCTATAGATGTTCATAAAAATAATTTCTCGTTCAAACCTGCTAGGTTTTGGAAACCTAGCAGGTTTTGTTAAGTTATTTTTCTGAAAAACTGTAGAACTCATTATACAATCAATCAAACAAAATCATATCACTTATAATGTGTGACGCTAGAGCATCACAGCACGTATTCCCAACGAAGACGTTGGGAACAAGAAAATTATTTTGGAACTATTACTTGAGGTAAAATGGCTAAACGGTTTAAACGTTTGGCAAACTTTTTGTCATCAAATGATGCTACATTTTCGCATTCAAAATAGCTTGCATGGTGTAAAGCATCAGCAAAATCTAAATTTCTTTCAAGTCCAAAGATCGCTTTTTCAACCAATTCACGATCCTCTATATGAACATTAGTTAAGGTCAACAAATGCTTAAAAACACGCAATACGTCTGCTACTTCAAAACCATAATAACCTCTCATAACCCATTCCAACTCAAGTAATACTGTCTTACAAATCATTAAATCCTGTTTTGATTCGATCAACTTTTTGGCAATATATTGTTGTTTTTTAGCTTCTTCATCAGCATCATCATCAATATAATAACGAGCTAAAATATTAGTATCTAATCCAATCATGGTGTTAATAACTTAGCTGGTTCAAAATCATTAGGTATAGTTTTGCGATTACTTTTCAACATACCAAATCCATTTTTTGACACTGAAGTACTATCAACTTGTAACTCAATATGATTGTCAATTATATGAAAGATAATTTTACTTCCCTCACATATTCCAAATTGCTGACGTACTGTTTTTGGAATAGTAATTTGACCTTTACTAATAACAGATATTTGTTGCATATTAAATCTCTCAAAGTAATACATTTTATTTGTATATCATATCATAATTTTTCTCGTTTCAACCATTCCAATATTAAGTGGGAGAAAGTCTTAGCATGAATTCAAATTTTCTATAATGCGTGCGTGATGCTAGAGCGTCACCGTCGATTAGAAATATCAAAATGATAGTTTTAGATGAACAATTGTTAGGACGCAAGCTTATTGGGGAACAGCTTTATTAAAAAATATGACTAAAATAACCACAGAAATAATCAATGGTGAAACCTACCAATATTATCCACTCAGTGACAACATTGTACGAGCAATCGGAGTTTGTGGAGGACAACCAACGTTTAAATACACACGTATTGAAATTACTGGCACATTAGAACGAATTGCCACTGGTGAAAATATTGATGAAATTATCAAAGGTTATCGTGGACGTGTTTCACGAGATGCCATTCTTGAAGCCATGATATTGGTAACTAATCAATTTATCAAAACATTGCCCCGATTAGAAATATCAAAATGATAGTTTTAGATGAACAATTGTTAGGACGCAATCTTGAGGTAGAAATAACCAAATGGTATCAAGGAACTGTCAGATTTATCATGGATTTACGTCCTAATACAGTTATTAAAGATGATGCAATTCCGGCATTGCTGAGGGCACAAAATCAGCCAACTTTTGTTACGATTAATGAAAGAGATTTTTGGAAAATGTCCGCAAAAAAAGGGGCCAGGCTTGATTTAATCTTGGATTTTTATACAAATTGTAATGTTTAAAAAACAATTCGACCCTGGCCACTTTAATTCACAACAAATTCGACCATAAATTTTGAACCTTTTCCTAATTCACTTTCACACCATACTTTACCACCCATAGCATTTATCAGTTTTTTCACGATAAATAATCCTAAACCGGTAGAACTTTCATCATTTGTCGGTTGTGGTGTTAAACGGCTGAATTTTTGAAATAATTTAGCTTGTTCTGCATCACTTAACCCCGGCCCTTCATCTTGAATTTCACAACAAATATTGGTATTTTCCGTTGCAAAAATACGTACATACACATTTTTAGCTAAAGGTGAATACTTTACAGCATTAGATACCAAATTGTCTATAACTTGTCGCACCATGTTTATATCCACGTAAGCAATGTACTTGTTGTCAGCATGAATAAAGTGCAAGTTAATGTTTTTACGCTTGGCTTTTTCGGTGTATTCAACCACAATTTCACTAACCAACGGAAAAATATCTCTATTTTCTAAATTAAGAGGAATTTTTCCAGATTCTATGGCATTTACATCCAACAAATTAGTGAGCAACTTAAACATTACTTGTGTACTAAGATCGATAATTTTCGTAAGTTCAATTATATCTGTTTTATCGACAAAGTTTTCCGCTTGTGCTTGAATTATTTCTTCTATCAGTTCTGTAGCACCTGAAATTGCTGATAGCGGATTTTTCAGATCATGAGCAGCCATGCCTAAAAATTCATTTTTTTCCTGATTCAGTTGTATCAACTGTTTCTTTTGAATTTGAAGCATTAAATGAGTTTGAATACGAGCCAAGACTTCTTCGTCTTGAAAGGGTTTGGTAATGTAATCGACACCTCCCACTGAAAATGCTTTGACTTTATCAAATGTTTCACTTAATACACTGATGGGAATATCACGAGTTTTTTCATTCGCTTTTAAATGTTCACAGACTTGATAACCATCCATGTTGGGCATCATAATATCAAGTAAAATCAGATCTGGAGGCTCTTTCTCAATAGTCATTAACGCCCGTTGCCCATTATTTGCAGGGCGCACATTATATCCAGCCTTACGCAATATCCCCATCAATAAGCGTAAATTAGCCGGGGTATCATCAACCACCAGAATATTAGAGGTTGACACATCAACAATATTGTTCATGATTTTTGCAGTCCTTGGGCTTGGTGAATTAAATTTAAAATATTATCATAATCAAACATTTCTGTCAATTCTGTCAAGCCATTAGCTAAAGCTGGACACGAATTTCTTTGATGATACTGTCGATTTGCTCTGGATGAGAGCGCTCCGTCGCATCCTCAAAACGAGCTAACAATTCCACTGGCAGGGTAGAAAGTAAGTTAGGGATTAACTTATCCGTCTCGGTTTCTTTCTTCAAAGTAGTAACCGGTTCGTCATAGATATATTCCACTCCTAAATGTTTGTGCATGGTTTCAAAAATTTCGTTTTCTTTAAACGGTTTGCGTAAAAAGTCATTACAACCAGCATCAAGTACAACTGCCAGTTCTTCTTCTAACACACTGGCCGTCAGGGCAATAATAGCCGTCGTTTGACCTTTGGTATGGGTCCGAATTTGTTGAGTCGCCTCATAACCATTCATCACCGGTATCCGCATATCCATCCAGATCAAATGCGGTTGCCATTTCTCCCAAATCTCAATCGCTTGTTTACCATCTTCGGCTTCTTTTAGTTCAAAACCGAATGGATTGAGTAATTTGATGAGTAGTTGCCGACTAGACCATTTATCATCGACAATTAAAATCCGATAGTGCGGTTGATTGGGAGCTAGAGCAATGACTCGTTTTTCATGTAGCGGTTGTTTAATCTTAGTAGCCTCAGATAATTGACAAATAATGAAACCCGTTTTTATCATTTGCTTGTTGATAGCGTTCCAACTGAATCTTCTCATTATAAGCTTCACCGATCAAACGACATGGTTCGTTAGAATATCCCATTAAATTTAAAACCACTTGCCTAAGCAAATTATTCCAACTCTGGACATGTTCTTGTTTAATCTTCGCAACTATCTGATTGTACTGGGCTATTTCGAGTTCGAGGGTAACAAGTGATTTACCGGTAAAAAAAGAATAATAGGAATAATCTTCAATGGAATAAGCCGCAAATTCTATATTTCCAGTTTCTAAGCAAACTTGATAAAGTTCCAACAAAGGTTGCAATGTTTCTTCAACATGTTCTTTCCATGATCTAATAAAGACATTAAATGGAAGAATGACTTTCGCTTTTAGTTCTGTTACCTCCAATCGTTTCAACAAATTTAAAGCTAATTGCCCAAATTGATAACCCGAATCAATATCGAAAACTACACCACAGAGAACTAATCCATAAGTAGCATAAGCAAAACAAGATTCAGCAACATTGCCATATTCAAGCGACAAATCAACTTGTTTAAGTACCAGTAAAATCATCAAGCTTGGTGATACATGGTAAGCAGCCGGAATAGTTACCACCATGATGCGCATTACCAATATCTTATGTGTGTCCGTTATCATTGGTAAGTCAATAAAAGATTGGATGGGTTTATCTGCTAGAGAAACTTGCGTTTTTTGTAGAGCCAATCCAACATCTTCTTGGGTCGGTTTTTCGGGTAAGTTAATGCCCAATCTGTTTAGAAAAATTAAGGCAATTTTAATAGCCTTTTGTAGTTGATTTTGGGCGATATAAGCCGGTATTTGAATTTCACAGATTTTCGTTTCATCTGATACCGTTCGTGCTTGTTGTAACACTCTTTGAGCAAGCTGTTCCATCTGTTCAAAGTCACCACTGAGGTAAGCCGCTTCTGTTGCTTCCGTAACGAGATTCAGCGTCAAGTCATAGTTCATTTCCCAACTCTTTTCGGTTAAGCATTCTCGCCCAAGCTTTAAATAGTTAACGGCTGCCCCATAAGCCGTTGCCATCTTCGCCTTTTTCCCGGCCATCAAATTTAGCCCGGCTATTTCAAGTCGTTCAGTTTGAATATTGAGCAATTCAATACTGTGATTAAAATGCCCCACAATTTCAAATACTTTTGCTTCCAAAATGTCAGATGGTGTATTTTTTAACAACAAACGACCTATTTGCAGATGCACGGCTTGTTTCTGCTCATCGTCAATTAAGGCATAAGCAGATTGTTGGACGCGATCATGTAAAAATTGTGAATGGTGAATTATGAATGGTGAATGGTGAATGTCATTGCCGATCATTTCTGGTTCGGATTGAGGCAAGATTAAGCCTTCCGTTAATATCGGTAGTAAATCTTGAAAGGTATCAATTATTGATTTTTCATAAATGACTGACAAGGTATCCAAATCAAAATGGTTGCCGACACAAGCTGCCAAGCGTAAAATTTGTTGGGTGGATTCGGGCAATTTTTTCAATTTGCCAATCATTAAATCTACCACATTGTCAGTGATGTTGAGAGCTTCAATTTGGTCAATATCCCATTGCCAATGACCATTTTGTTCAAGTGTTGGGGAAATAAAATAAAGCAAATTTTCTTCATACAAGGTATGCAGAAATTGATTGACAAAAAACGGATTGCTTCCGGTTTTACGCATCACCAAATCCGTCAACGGGCCAACAGCTTTCAAGTCATGATGCAAACTCTCAGCAATCAGTTGATTAATATGTTCAAAAGCCAAAGGCTTCAAAGTGATTTGGTTAATCAAAACATTTTTGGAACGGAGTTCATCAAGTGTGGTCATTAAGGGATGCGTTGGCTCAACTTCGTTATCCCGATAGGCCCCAATCAAGAATAGGGCCGTGTTATCTTGATCCGTCATCACCAATTCTAATAATTTTAAGGTAGCAGAATCGACCCATTGCAAATCATCCAAAAACATGACTAAGGGATGTTCTGGTTGACAAAATACCAGCATAAAGTTTTGAAATACAAGATTAAAGCGATTTTTAGACTCAGTTGGACATAATTGTGGTACAGCCGGTTGTTTACCAATAATCCATTCGATTTCGGGGATAACATCAATAATCACTTGTCCGTTAGAACCCAAAGCCGTTCCCAATTTTTCTTTCCAAACCGATAATTGCTCTTCATTTTCGGTTAATAATTGTTGAACTAATTCTTTAAACGCATTAACTATCGCACTATAAGGAATGTTACGCTGTAATTGGTCAAAATTCCCGGCAATAAAATAACCCGGCTTGACTGTCAGTGATTTATAAATTTCTTTGACCAATACCGATTTACCAATGCCAGAATAACCCGCAACTAGCATCATTTCGGCTTTTCCAGAGGCCACTCGCTCAAAGCTAGAAACTAAAGTGTTTATTTCCAATTCGCGCCCATAGAGTTTTTCGGGAATTTGAAAACGATCTGAAATGTCTTTTTGGGCCAGTTCAAAGGACAAACCTGACAGGTTTTCTTGAAGTTTCTCTAAATCCGCTTTGATACCCCATGCACTTTGATAGCGTTCTTCCGCCGTTTTTTCCAATAATTTCATAATAATATTAGAAATGACCGGTGGCAATTCAGGATTAATTTGATGGGGTGGGTTGTTTAGCGATATGACTGTGGACTAATTCCATCGCATCTGTCGATTCAAAAGGCAGTTTGCCCGTAAATAATTCGTAAAAAGTGGCACCCAATGAATAAAAATCGGTGCGATAGTCCAAGGCACGATTCATACGTCCGCTTTGTTCCGGGGACATGTACGCCAGTGTACCTTCTAACACCTCCGGATTTTTCAGCGTGAGATGTTGCTTTGATAGTTGGGTGGAAATCCCAAAGTCAATGATTTTCAATACACCGGTATTGGGATTCAAAATAATATTTGAGGGATTAATATCCTTATGAATAATATTTTGTTGGTGAATTTGTCCCAAAATATCGGTGGTTTGAATGGCAAACGTGAGTAATTCATCAAGGGTAAAGGTGCGCTGTTCGTCTTGCCAGATTTTAAGGGACTCGCCCCCAAAATCCTCCAAGCATATCACCAGCGTATTTTGGTGCTTTTCGAGGCTATAAGCTTTGACAACGCCATCCAAATTTACTAAATGGCGAGTGATTTCATACTCTTGCCGATAGCGGGTTAATTCCGCTGGTGTGCTCTTTTAGGACTTTGAGGATAACCGCTTGCTTATCCTTATCGCGCAAACCACGATAGACTAATGAGTTAGCACTTTCGTAAATTTGCTGGGTGATTTGGTAGTTGGGAATATTTATCATAAGTTTATAATTCGCAATTAACTGGTATTTCAAGAAAAAATGTGGTTCCTTGCCCACAAACACTTTCACAACGGACGGTTCCATTTAGTTTCTGCGTCACCAAATTAAAAACTATATGTAAACCTAAACCAGTGCCACCTTGAGCGCGAGCAGTCGTAAAAAACGGCTCAAAGATTTTCTCCCGATTCTCGGGGAGAATACCACAACCGTCGTCGCTATATTTTACCATTAAGTTCCCCGAATCCAATTCGAGTTCAAAATGCAAGTTTCCAGTTTCCCCTTTTGGATAAGCATGGCGCACGGAGTTCATCACCAGATTAGTAACGATTTGTGAAAACGCCCCCGGATGTATGAATGGATACCTTTTTCTGCTTACGAGTCACTTGACACTCTCAGAAAAGAATTATTTAATATTTGTTACAAAATGGTGGGTTTCGCTATCGCTCTACCCACCCTACTTTTGAACCGGTTCCAGATATCACACTTCAATTTCATCAAAAAGTCCCAATACCCTTTTTTGGGCAGATGATATGGTTACATGTAATTTTTCTGCTATCTCGGTACGTTTATTAAACGTATCCTGCACACACGCTAAAATTTGCTCATTTTCGGTTCTTAAGTCTGCTATCAAATCACCTACTCCTACGGATTCAAAAACGCCTACAAATTTATCACTGTAAGCGAGACCAACGGCTGGCACATATTGTGAGAGTGCTGCTATACACGCATGCATACGTGTGCCCATAAAGAAATCACAACAACCAATGAGATATTTGATTTGTTTGTGATTGAATACTTCTTCTACCAATAAAATTCTGTCAGGGTACTCATCTACCATTTGTTGATACACTTTTGAACCGGCATCCGGATCGCTTTCAAGATGTCCGGTTTTAACAAACACATGAGGCACTAAAACGACTACCGTATTGGGATACACCATCAGCGATTTAACTATATCATTTATGAGTTTTTGATAGTCGCATTTAAGGCCAAATTTGTTTACTGCTTGATATTCAGCATGGTAAATAATACCACTAACATTTAGGCCCACAATAACATGTCCCTTTGCCTTAAGATTTTCCAATTGCTCTATAATAAGACTTTTGGGTTTTTCAGGATCAAGCACAAAGGCGACATCGGGAATAAAACGTATCATTTTTTGGTCAGCCACTTTCCCAAGAATTTTTTTCACACATTTTACACCGGCCATATCCCTCGCATAGATAGCTGTGGTACGTGTCAGTAAATATCGCGCCACTATTTTTGAGAAGCGACTTTTAAATGGCCCATAAGTTTGTGGTAGCATGACAAATTTATTGCCACACAAGATAAATAGCAATTTCATCAAGGAATGCTTTTTAAATAGACGCATACCATAAATATCGCTAAAACTATCTCCGGCCGTTATATCAAATGTCAGATCAGTTTCCATGATCTCCTTAAAATACGGATTACGCGCTTTGAGCTTGTTTTTGAGCCAGTCGCTCGGTATGATTTTCAGGAGTAGGGCGTACCCCAATAGCGTATATGCGTTTTGAGCTTTGAATAAGTTGCGACGAAACCCTATATTTTTCTTTTCAACGCTGAATTTTTGGCGATTGAAGGTAAATGTCAGTGGTACGCCATCCTCCATCGTTTGTAAAGTGACATCAGCATTGGGCCAACGGGTGAAGATACATTTGATGCTTGACTCAGCGAGTGCGTTAACTCCTAAGTTTGAGGTTTTAAAAGATGCACCGAGTATCCATATTTTTGGAAAATTCTCTTTCATTCAGTTAGAAGTTTAAGTTGTTGTAATCATTAATCATTATATACTATGATCAAGATAGTATGTCCACCAGTACTTTGTCAAAGTTATATTGGGCGCATTCCCATTTTTCGGGTAACACTACAATAACTACAAGGATTGTATATAATAAAGGATTTATAATAAAGGATTTACCAGATGAACTATTAGTTTTCCAAAATAATTCGCTCAACCTTACCCAACGGAAATTTGGCAAACTCATTAAAAGGTATTTGGCTAAAACTATTTAAATCCACGTAACCTTTGAAGTACGCAATGTCATAGCTGCTAGCCACCAAAAATCCTTTATTATATACAATCCTTGTAGTTATTTACCCTAAACTTGTATATAACGATGAGAGGTCAAACACGTATCACCACATTAGTTAAACCATCACGAATTTCACTTGGACGTTGTCGTTTTCCCACCGCACCGGGAACAATATAATCAATAGTATGGCCGAATATTTGGCGTACTTTTAAGGCCGTTTTTGCGGGTGGACGCTTGCTAAGATTAGCACTGGTTGAAACCAATGCACCACCCCAATGTTGACATAAGGTTATGGTTTGGGGATGTGCAGTTACTCGCACTGCGAGTCGGCTTGATTGACCACGTAACCAGTATGGTACCGAGGGTTTAGCCGGCAATAACCATGTCACTGGCCCTGGCCATGTAGCAAACACTTTTTGTTCAAGAGAGGGGGTTAAAGGTTTAAGAAAGGGAGCCAGCCCGGCATAGTCAGCAGCAATTAAAATCAAACCTTTTTGCCAAGAGCGTTGTTTCAATGCCAGCAAGCGTGTCACTGCCATTTCATTGTTAGGATCACAGCCAAGGCCAAACACGGCTTCAGTTGGATAAGCGATAATGCCACCGGCTGTTATAAGGCGGACTGCTTGTTTAAGATGCCAAGTGTTCATTTAATTTTCATCGTCTTGTATGGCAATGGCGTGAGCAATTTCGTCTTTATATAATTATTAATTAGACACTCTAACTTACCCATTACCCATTCCCTTCCACACCACCCATAATATTCCCAATAAGATTGGTTGATGTAGTATATATATTAACAAGCTATGTTGTCCCATCCAAGCTAATTGCCGCCCCCATAAAGAGTGAATTGGTTGATAAATAAACCCGTTATTATGTAGGTATTTACCTAACGCTATTCCCAATAAAACGATACCAAACCAAGGTAACAATGGTACATAGTCTTCCGTGGGTGGCTTGTAAGTCATTAAACCAATCCATTGTAATATATCTTGATCGAACCATGAATGCTGTACGTTAAATCCAATTATTAATAAGCTAATTCCACTTATAATGTTAAACCAAAACCATCGTAAAAATAATAATCCGACTACACTTGCCACGGCAATAAAGTGTAAAATTCCAAAAAAGATAAATCGCTCGTGGAAGATGATAAAACTTACGATGCTTATAAGTAGAGCTACGCCAGTCAAAATGGCTAACCGTTTACCAAAAGCCGGTACTAGCCCACGCTTTGTTGCTAGGTGGAGACTGATGCCGACGAGCCCTATAAATAAACTGATAATAAGGGTACGTGAGCCTAACCAAAATGGGTGATGATAAAAATCAAATGCCATAATTTGTAAGTAATTGAGATCATAGCAAAAATGATAAAAAATCATCAAAACACATGCAGTGCCACGCCACGCATCAATGTGCGGGGAGCGAGAAGAATGAGTTATAGTTTTCAATTTGACAATTACTAATGAATAATATTTTTTTAGTTGGCTTAATGGGTGCAGGCAAGTCTACGATTGGTCATCTTTTAGCAAATCTCTTGAAGATGACTCATCTTGATAGCGACAATGAGATTGAAAAATACACCGGTGCA
>Ga0233404_10000261_pt1 | contig 14338 bp, 13 predicted proteins | sample Na_oxic_2_MG_FD_179861 | JGI IMG/M metagenome (GOLD analysis project Ga0233404, IMG submission 179861) | Seawater microbial communities from Saanich Inlet, British Columbia, Canada - Na_oxic_2_MG | ecosystem: Environmental > Aquatic > Marine > Inlet | place: Canada: British Columbia | collected...
AACCGCCGTCGAATGGATTGGCTACCAACTCAAAAGTGATTTAATGGTCATGTCCGCCTGTCAAACCGGCTTAGGCGAAACTGTCAGTGGTGAAGGCATCATGGGCCTACCTTATGCACTCTACATCACCGGCAATAAAAACACCCTAATGACCCTCTTTCAAGTTGACGATGCCAAGACTGCTGAATTTATGCGCCGTTTCTTCACCAAACTCAACCACGGCACCTCGCACATTCAGGCCCTTCTCGAAACCAAACGCGAATTCAGACAAGAGCCAAAGTATCAAAATCCAAGGTATTGGGCGGCGTTTGTATTGTATGGGGTTTAAATTTTACACGTAAATGCCAATATATGTAGGGGCGGAACCTTTGTTATCGCCCAGTGGTAAAATAGCAAAGGGCAAACACGTAGGTTTGCCCCTACGAGATGAAAACATTCCCCAACTTTTTAAACCACAATTATGAAAATTGAATCCATTTCACTCAAAAATTTTAAAACATTTCAATCGGCTGAACTCAATAATATACCGCCAATGTGTGTTATTGTTGGTGCCAATGGCAGTGGTAAATCAACTTTATTTGAGGTTTTTAGTTTTCTAAAAGACGCGATGACAGATAATATACAGAAGGCATTAAACAAACGTGGGGGGTTTAAAGAAGTCATCAGTCGTGGGCAAGAACACCAAGATATTGAATTTTGTATTCAATTTCAAATGCCTATTACCAGCCAAGATTAGTCACTTATCAATTACAAATCACGCTAAAGGGTAAGCAACCGGTTATTAAGCGAGAATTTCTTCGTTATGAGGTTGACGATTCTTGTTACTATTGTCTTGATTTTAAATATGGAAAAGGCTATGCCTTGAGCCATGAAGAAAGCTTTCATCCAAAATTAAAACCGGCAGAACACAGTTTGGATTCAGCGGATATTCTGGCCCTTAAAGGTTTAGGGCAGTTTACGCGATTTGAAGCCGCCAATGCTTTACGGAAATTTATCGAAAATGGACACCTTTTTGATTTTAATATTAATAAAGCGCGGCAAATACAAGTGAATGATGAATATGCAGAACAATTGTCATCGGCTGGCAATAACTTGTCTCTTGTCACTCAATTTCTCTATGAACAACACCCCAAGGTTTTTAAACATATCTTAACAAAACTCTCAACCGGTGTGCCTAGCATCCAAAATGTGGTTGCCAAAACCACGGAAGAAGGGCGTGTCTTGCTCAAATTTCATGACAGTGCTTTTAAGGATCCGTTTCTAGCTCAGTATGTTTCCGATGGCTCCTTGAAGATGTTTGCTTATCTGATTTTGTTAAACGAGTCATCGTCGCATTCTCTTTTGTGTGTCGAAGAACCAGAACATCATCTCTATCCAAAACTATTATATGAACTAGCCGAAGAATTTAGGTTGTATTCGCTACGGGGTGGACAAGTATTCGTTTCTACTCATTCCCCCGATTTTCTCAACGCGGTCGAATTAGACGAAATTTTTTGGTTAGTCAAAAAAGCCGGTTACACAACCATTCAACGAGCGAAAGAAGTTGAAGTTGTTTCAAACCTAGTTAAAGGAGGTGACAAACCCGGCTGGCTTTGGAAAAAAGGGTTATTCAGGGGTGTTGATCCAATATGAAAGCATTAGTATTTTTGGTTGAAGAACTTTCAATGGAAGTGGTACTCAACGAACTTGTGCCTCGCATATTAGAAGAAGAAAGACTTTCCAATGAATTTTACCATCAAGTCATTTTTCACGAAGGCAAAAGTGATTTGATTCATTCCATTAAGGGAACCTTACAACACTGGGGAGTACCGCATTCTTACTTTATCATATTACATGACAAAGATTCTGCTGATTGTATTGTTCTTAAACAAAAAATAGCGGCTTTATGTCAGGAAGCTGGACACCCAAATACACTGATTCGCATTCCCTGTCATGAGCTTGAATCTTGGTTTTTGGGTGATTTGGTAGCAATTGATAAAGTTTATGGAACTCATTTACAGGACATGCAAGCTAAACGTAAATTTCGTGATCCGGATAAATTAGGCAATCCCAAAGAGGAATTGAAAAAATATATTCATCATTATCAGCAAATTTCCGGTGCGCGTGCGATTGTACAACAGATGTCTCTGGCAATCGCTCTCACAGTTTTAATGTTTTTATCAGTGGGATTCGGAAATTGTTAAAAAAAGCGAACTGAATTTTCCTTGTTTCCAACGTTCGCGTTGGAAATACATATCATCCCCGGCACGCGAAAAGAACTCGAAATCTTAAAACCCAACACCATTTATCAACAAGCCGAAGCCAACGAGGGCCTTTTGAGTGACTTGGCGGTGAGAAGTGGCAGTGAGTGGTTAACGGACATGTTTTTGGAAATTATAAATTAATAATTAATAGTTGCCCCACGCGAAAAAACTTGACATAGAGTTTGAAGGGGGTACAATCGCCTCCAACAATTCTAGCAAGTAATTGCCCAAAATAAATTTTGGACTCCCAACCGCCCCAAATTTATTTTGGATTCCTTTAGCCGGGTGTTGGAGTCCAAAATTTCTTTTGGAAGCCTTACGAGCATAGTCCAAAATTTATGGATAACCAAAAATTAGCATTCCATGCACTTTTAATCACACCCTCAAAAAATCAAAAAATTTGTAGTAGTCAACATGATATTATATAGTGATCTTAAATGATTTGTGGAACGCTTCGTGGGGTTTGCAACACCAAACGTAACATTTTATTTATCAATTCATTTAGGATCACTATAGAACCCAAATATATTTGCTCATTCACCGTTTTCAAAAAACTTGGATGGTATTTTTTGGGAAGTCCCTTAGTTCACTATGGAGATATTATGAATAATTTCAATTTCACCAAACCAAGATTTTTATCGATCTTGGGTTTCTCAGAATTTATTCTGGTTGTATGCTTATGTTTACCCTTTCAAGTGTGGAGTTATCCCTACAGTGAGATTTATGTTTTTGGAGATAGTCTTTCTGACACTGGGCGGCTTTTTGAAGCCATTGGGGTGCCGCCAACACCTTATTTTGAGGGCCATTTGAGTAACGGTAACGTGTGGGTAGAGCATCTTGCAAACTCTTTGGATTTAAGCTATAATTCCAAAACAAACTTTGCTTGGGCTGGTGCCACCACGGGTACGGGTAATGCTTGGAGCGAAACCGTACCAGACGCGGAACTATCGGGGCTACAACAGCAAGTGGATTCGTATATCGCCGAAATGGTCGCTGATCCTAATGCCTTATATGTTATTTGGGCCGGTGCCAATGATTTTCTAGGTGATATGAGCAATCCTCAAGAAACCATCACCACCGCCGTTACCAATCTGGTTACTTCGGTTGGAAAGTTACGCAAACACGGTGTCCAGCATCTATTGGTGATTAACATGCCCGATTTAGGTAAAACACCTAGGGGTTTGGCAAGCGGCAATAGCGCGGCAATGACGGGATTAACAATAGCCTTCAATCAAGCATTGGCAAAAAGTCTCCAACCTTTCAATGTCATACAAGTCGATATGCCAACCAGCTTAGAAATGGTGAATAATTCCGAAACCCATCTTGATCCTAATACTTTTAGCCTTGCTAACTTCACAGATGCTTGCTTTGATAGTGATAGAGAAGCCCAACCGGTCTGTGATACGTCATCTCACTATTTTTACTGGGATGATATTCACCCCACAACTGCCGGTCATCAAGTCATAGCGTTAATAGTTTATAGTGCGATAGCCGATCCGGTTTATATGGACTACACGTCTTCTGACGCTATGGCTCAACCGATTCTTCGTTTCCCCATTGTTGAAGTGATCGGTCAGGATAGCAAAGAATTCGTCCTTGATGCACAAATGGTTCGCAATTCAGATAAAACCCAGTTTGGCTTTGTCATCACGGGAACTAGTTTACAAACCACGAAATTTCAGGGTATTATAACTTTTCCAAGTGACCACCAATACCCAACATTTGAACAGTCGACTGGTGTATTGCATCTGCCCGTCGTTCATCACGTTCAGCCGGAAATAGTCGTTTGTGTCACGGTGCCCTGTGATCCGGTCTTAAATTTTGTCGCCAAATATATGGCAGACTTAAATTTTGTGGCGGAAACGCTCATCAATCCCTTTAAAGCCCCCTTATTTGTGTTGACTGGAACGGCTCGTTTGGAATAAGAAAATGGTGGGGATCAATCCTCTACCCACCCAATGACAAACATGAAAAAAGGCCCTTGAGTCATCACGATTCGAGGGCCTTTTTTTTGGTTTTGCTGGACGGGGTTTGCAACACCAAACGAAACGTTTCATGGTGTTTTGGGAAATTTAAAAAGCGGGGGGATAAAGGTATTGAGTATAACTTCCGAAACTATGGGTGCAAACGTGCCAGTGTCCATAGTAGGGTACTTTTACCAACACCGGAAACTCTGCCGAAATGGTAAAGTTTGCCGGATTCAATCGTAAAGGTACAGTCAGAGCCACCATTGAGAATTAATTTGGTACTTTTGCTTTCCCCACGTTGAATTTTGAGTGATTCGGCGATAAGAAGTGGCGGTGAGTGGTTAACGGACATGTTTTCGGAAGTTATAAATGCGTAAATTTTTTGTTGACATTGTTGTTAACTCTTGTTCATGGTTTTATTCTCGATGCGTGCCAGTACGGCGCAAAGTCTAGCACAAGTTGACTAAAATGAACTCATCAGATGAGAATTTTTTAATACCTGTTCTAATAACGCCAATTGTCTATGATTTAGTTTTCCGACTATTCTGGTATTCCCAAGGAGTTGTTCAGCTTCTTGTACATTGAAGTGTTTTTGCTCCAAATAGTGATGAAATTGCACAATCGCTTTTTCAATCACTTCCAGTTGATGAATAATAAAATAGGTTAGCTCATTATCATCAGTTAAAGTTGCGGTATGAGGTGTATCAATACGCTTATGAGGACTACACCATCCGCTAAGAAAATCCATCATATCTAAGACAACATCTTCATAATTTTCGTCCGTTGTTGTTTCACGTAAATATTCAAATTCGGCTAGAATACTTTCCTTCGAGTATCCTTTACCTAGCAAATCTTTAACGATTTGTTCCAAATTTTCCATTGGGCTACTTTTTTGTAAAGCCTCTTTTAACACAGATAGTTCATTAATACTCATTTTTGATTACCTGTCAAAGTCCACTTATGTAGAGTTGCTACTATTGCCTGTTGATATTCTTCAAACGAAATTTCTGTTATAGGTTCAATCCATGTTTATTGGGTTGATGTGGGTCGGCTTGATATTGAAGTTGAAAAGCACTTAAACAACTGAGGTTTATTTCCCATACCGGATCTTTACCAGTTCCACCAAACGCAGCCGGGCGACGGTGAGTTGGAAGATTATAGGGTGGTGGCGGACTAACAGACATACCACCAGTATTAGGGTTAACTTGATCAGAAATGACTAAAATATCAATGCCCTTTCTAATTCCCAGAGTTCTAGCTGTTGCACCCACCACTGGCAAACCGTTAGCACTTATTTTCATTGATCTATATAATAAATAATTGTCCATAATCAAACAATTTTATTGTTTTGGTTCATCGTAAATTGCCTCTTTCCAACCATAGCCAAAGGTGACAACGCCGGCGCATTGTCACCAGAAAAAATTGTTAATCAGGTGGATACGCTATCGCTTTATCCACCCTACATGAAATCTGATAAAATAGAATTAAATTAGTTACGCACGTAACTCAAGCCCAACAGCACAATATCAGTAAATCCGACAATTCCAATCACTTCGTCATTTTCCACTACGGGGGCACGTAGGACATTAAAACGGTCAAATAAACGAGCACAGTAACGAATATCCATTTGTGGTGATACGGTAATTACGGGTTTTGCCATGATTTCATAAACATTTACTCGTTCTGGGGAACGATCTTTGGCGAGTACTTGGCTGGCAATGTCTGATAGTAATAGCATTCCAAATTCATCATCAGCATGACGCTTGTTGATAATCCATGTTTGAACTTCGGGGTGTTTCATCTTGCGGAGTGCTTCGGCAACGGTGACGATACCATCTATACGATCAAATTCGGTTTTCATCACCTCACGTACTCGTACCAGTTTGATAGAACTCATATTTTTTCCTCTACCACAGCAGTCAATTTTCTCACCTGATGGGATATACCAACAGCATCTTCAACATCAATTTGGAGGGCAATACCGGCTCCAAGGTTTTCTTCAAATCCTCCCACTTGCGCGATTTTTTCTAAAATAGTTCTCGATAAATGTTCTTCAACTAGAAGTAATAATACATCGCGTTGAGTTTCCAAGTTTAAGCCAAAAAAAGTTTTGGGGGGTTCTAAGCCTTCGCCACGGGCGTGGTTGATAACAGTGGCACCGGTGGCACCGGCTTGCCGAGCGGCATTAAGCACCTTATTAGTTTTATCTTCAGCTATAAAAGCAATAATTAATTTAAAATGCACTATTTTCTCCAATTCACAATTCACAATTATCATCACCGTTTAATAATGGTTTTGTCATGACTGACAATTGAGCGTATCCCATAACCGTCATTATGGGAAATAGGCTGGCAAATGCAATTAAGCCAAAACCATCTATTAAGGGACTACGTCCCGGTATTGTGGCAGCCAAGCCTAAGCCAAGGGCGGCTACTAATGGTACGGTGACGGTGGAAGTGGTGACTCCCCCAGAATCGTAGGCTAATGGGATAATAAGGCGGGGGGCATAAAAGGTTTGGATGATAACTATAATATAACCGGCGATAATGTAATAATGTAAAGGGGTTCCAGTTACAATGCGAAAAGTTCCTAAAGCAATACCAATAGCCACACCAATGGCTACGGCAATTCGTAAACCCCAAATGGTAACTGTTCCGCCGGAAACTTCCTCGGCTTTAATGGCAACTGCAATGAGTGAGGGCTCAGCAATAGTTGTCGCAAAACCGATGGCGGCGGCAAATAGATAAACCCATTTATAATCCGTCCAATGAATGGTGTGGCTTATTTGTTCAATTCCTTTATAAATAAATTCGGGATTAGTTAATTGTTGCGCCATAATTTCTCCCAAGGGAAATAGGGCTTGCTTGAGCCCTTGAAGAAATAATGCCAGCCCAAAAATAACATAGACAAATCCAAGCAAGACATTTTTCATTTGGGGGATAGGGCGGCGTATTACTAAAAATTGAAAGCCGAAAATAATCACCGCTATTGGGAGTACATCCCGCACCGTTTCTAACAGAATGGTCAAAAAGTTTATCATTTTAGTGTACCAAGATACCGTAAACCATGACAAAAATTATTGGGGTGAGTGAGGCAAACGCGATAAGTCCAAAACCATCAATCATGGGATTGCGCCCTTTGATACTGGCAGCTAGTCCAACACCGACGGCTGTGACAAGGGGAACGGTAATCGTTGAGGTTGTAACTCCCCCAGAATCGTAGGCAATACCGATAATCCATTCTGGCGCAAAGGCTGTCATAATCACTACTCCGATGTAACCGCTTATGATTAAATAATGGATTGGCCATCCTTTGATAATACGAATAACGCCTATGACTATGGCAAAGCCTACGGATAATGCTACGGTTAAGCGTAAGCCATTGGCATAACTTTGTTTGGCTTCGTCAGTTGGGGCAATAACGCCACCAACCGCCGCGACTTTCGCAGCTTCATCAACTACGGCGATAAGTGCCGGCTCGGCAATGGTAGTACCGAATCCCAAGGCAAATGCAAAAATCAACAACCACCAGATATTACCCTTGCGAGCAAAATCATAAGCCAGATAGCAATTTTATTGACAAATATTGATATTAATGCGTAATGAGGCATCATTTCAATCTCTGTGAATAAGGGAGCGATCAACCCTTTATCCATTCGCCTAATGAGGACTAAGGTTACTTTTAGGTTTGAGATTGATCCAAAACTGTTCTTTTTTAGTGGGCAAAGGTCTAATCCGCTTAGATGGGTGCAAAAAATTTTTAATCCTCGCGCCTACCTTTTTCACCAATTTTGAGAAGGAAAAGTCAGAATCAGTCTTTCTCAAGATGTTAAATGCACCGTTTACATCAGCATTGATGAGTGTCCCATCATTCGATTTGTACAAACCACGTTTAACACGTCTTCCACTAAATGTGCGTTTTTGTTTGACTTTAGGATTGTACCACTTTGGCATTTTATCACCATCAACAAAACTCGCTTTTGAAGTATAGCATTCATCTGTCACCATAAGGAAAATACCGTGTGACCCAAGTTTGTAGCTCAGTTTGTCTACAAATTGGCCTAAAGCTAAATTGACAAAGTTTTGGTTGGTTTTTTTGCCTAAGTTTATTTGATTGAGTGATTTGACAACATCACCGATAACAACTTGAGATATGCCATGTTTGACGCACGTTTTGACTACAATTGATGTCGCTTTGTGCATGTAATCGTTTACCACGGCATTACGCCAATCGGTTAAACTTTGGAGCCGATGCGACCATTTTTTCCCCCGCATCGATAGTTTTGATTGCATTGAAGCCTTTCGCTTATTGTAGGAAGCATTTATTGACTTCAGCCTCCGACCATCAATAATGAAAGGCGGGACAACGCCGTTGGTCACGCAAGTCGCCAAGTTGTTCAACCCCAAGTCAATAGACATAACTTGGGAACGACGTTTGACTTGCTTGAAGTCATTAGGGTTTTCCTCAAAAACGAAGACAGCATGAAAGCTATTGTATCTAGGAATAATTTCCACCTGTTTTATTTCCAGATTCCACAATGCTTTGGGGACTTTTACCTCTAAACCCTTTTCTAACACAATAACTTGTTCATATCGAATAAATTGTACCATTGAAAATACTTTTGCTGATAAACCCTTCAGCTTCGTTCTTTGAGGGCATTTTTCAATAAAAACTGATCCCTTGACTTGGAAAGCCTGATAATCATAAATTAGGTTGTCATGCTTATCTGGCTTGTACTTAGGTGGCTTCGGCTTAGCTTTGTACTTGCTCGGATTTTTTTTGAAGTCTTGATGACAACTAAAAAATGACTTGAAATTCTTATCAAGCCGTCGCAAGGTTTGCTGAGCAACTTTGGCTTTCAAGAGTCTATAGTTGACTTCCCCCTCAAGATTAGTAACTTGTTTCATGACCTTATCCATCTTGGCATAAGGAAAGTACATTCCGGTTGCGAAAAAGGCTTGGCGTAATGTCCACAAGGTTTGGTTGTAGAGGTTTTTGGCATGGCCGGTCAGTTCCTTTAATCGCTTAAACTGGGGTTTTGTCAATCCTCTAATTTTCGTTTTCAGTGCTTTCATTTTATACTTATAGGGCATGTTTGACGCGCCGTTTGGAGTCGTGCAACATTGAAAAACAATGAATTAATGTGATAATCTCATTCATGATTTCCGAGCGGTATAATTCTCAAACGTGATAGCTCCGTTAGTTTTAAAACTTCTGTCATTTTCAGAGTGGGCACAGTCTATCAAACTTAAATCAATAATGTCAACACTTATCAATATTTTTGTAGACTATATTTTCTCCCAACGGAAATAAGCCCATTTCCAATCCATGCACAAATAGGCTTAGTCCAAGCATTACCAAGAAGAGCCCTCCTAATATATCCATTAGGTTGGGAATCGGCTGTTGTAAGACAATGAATTGGAAAAAAGCAATCACTACCACAATGGGTGTAAGATCGCGGGCACTGTTGAGCAGCGAAAACCAAAAGGCGCGTAATTGTTTCACAAAGTAGAATTCTGTTGTTTAGCTGGATGGTGGTAAAATGAGTTGGAATAATGTGAAATAAAAATTGGGGCAAAAAAACTTCGATTTTTTGTTTTAACGTATTTACTTTTGAACCACAGCACAAAATATTTGGCGATTTTCCGTCAATGGATCTTGGAAACTTTTATCCGCAGATTCTACTAATAAGTCATCTTCTTGATCCCCATCGGCATCCGGCATGGGCATAATCACGATGTGATTATACGGTTTATCAAGACTTAGATCAAAAAACTTAACATTGGCATCAACTGTCCAATTGGAAATCCCAACCGGCATGTCGATATGTACGGTGCCCTCTAATGACAGTGTTATGGGTAACAAAAGTTTTTCGAGGGCATGATGCTGCACCAAATCCGGGCGCACGACAGCTGGATACAGAGATTGGCGATATTTTTGTCCATCAATTTCAAATACTAATGATGGTAGCATTGCCCCAGTACAAGTGGGTATCCAGCTTATCCCTAACGGTGTTTCTGGAGAAACTTGGTGAGACTTCCAATCCGGACGTACATTCATGAATTCACCTTCATATTGATTGCCGGATTTGTGGAATCTAATGTTACCATAGCGATTGCTTTCTATGATAAAGTAATAATCCTTATTACCAAAACCTAATTCGTACAGATATTCATCCCAAGTACATGAGGCCTGCAAAGTGGGCTGAGCGGTAATGGCTAAACCGGAATTTGTATTAAAAATGACACTTCCATCTTGATTGAGTATAACGCCCGGTACAGCTTCAGTATACTGTAAATCTAATGGTAACAAAGCTACCAGTTGTTCTGTTAGATTTACTTCCAAATGCCCAGTATTCGGATCTTGCTTTAAAGGAGTATTTTGCAATGCCGGTAAGGCGTTAATCGCATTCAGCAAACCGGGGCCATCAACCCAAAGAGCCTTAGATAAATCAAGCGGAAAAGGTTGATCTAGGCATAAATCGGGGGCGATAATTACCGGCAATACCCCAGTTAAATTGGCTGATAACTGATTCTCACCGGTTGGCTCTTCACCCATCAAAACCTGCAATTCAATATCATCAAGCAGAAAGGTGGTGGCACCCGATAACGTATTTTCGACATAAAAACGGACATTATGCACTTGGTTATCAGCGTAAGCCTTAATATCTAAGGTGACTTGGGTATAATCCGAATACTTGTCACTCTCGACACTGGTTATTCGAGTGATTTCAGCACCATCAATGGTGACTTGTAAAAAATCATTACTCGTCATGTCAGCATTTTGCATTTTTAGCCAAAAACTCAGGGTGTTTGCACGGGAGGGTATAATAATATCTTGATCAATAAAAGCTTGCTCTCCGCCAAGAGAGCCTAGCCAAACATATTGTTCTCCCGAATGGGGTTGTTCCGGGCAATAAATCGTGCTACAAATTTTGGAAACAACTTCTTGGGTGGTGAGATTCCACGGCATCGTCCATGGTTGTTCTATGTCTCCCAATTCAAATCCCCCATCCACAATACGAGAAGCCGGTAAATCATTTTCGGTGACGGTGATACTACCTTGACTCCAATCACCCAAACTGGCTCCACCCATTGGATTAAATAAGCTAATGGAGATAACTTGATCGCGCTTGAAATAGTTATCATCCCAAAAATCATGAAACAGTTTTTTGCTCGCTGTCTCACCGTCATCCCATGTCAATGTCGTTCTATTATAATTCACGAAATCATCAGAGGCATCATAATCAACCGATACTTCGCCTTGGCTACCCCCAGTGCGTGTCACTTCAATGATTATAGAACCTTCATTTTCCTCGCCGGTATAACTTGGTGCGGAAAATTGTAAAGTGCCAGCACTTGGAATAATCAGTTCCACATTATCGACAAAGAAAACTGCCAAGTAAGATTCTGAGTAAAAACGTAGGTTATGAACTTTACCATCGGCATAAGGGCTTATATCCAACGAAACTTTGGTATATTCGGAGTAATTAGCGGCATCAGTACCTTTAACCCGAAAAATCTCCTGAGCATCAATGTTGACTTGCATGAAATCTGTTGCTAAATCACTGCGTTGTGGTATTTTTAGCCAAAAACTTAAAGTCTTTGCTGACTCTGGAATAATTATGGTTTGAGCGATAGCAGAAATTTCTAATTCCAAGATATCAACAGCATTGAGTTCCGGATCATTGATACTCCCCCCAAACCAAACATGGCCATCGCCGGACTGGCGTTCGCTATAAATACCACAAGAATAGAGATCACAAATTGGCGAGCCAAAATTTTGCGATAATTCATGCCAGATTGGATTAGGTGTCGTTAATAACTCAAATCCGCCATCAACAATGTACGGTTTAGGCGTATCATCTTCGGCAATGGTGAGGCTGGTTTGGATCGCATCACCTAAACTGGCTCCGCGAGTGGGATTAAACAAACGGATTGGAAAAGTTTTATCTCCCTTAAAATAGTCATCATTTTTAATCGGTATTCTAATCACTTTGTCAGTTGCATCACCATTGCCCCATGTCAAGGTATCAGTTGTATTCCACCAAGGTATTTCGGAAGCATCATAGCTAACTGATACTTTACTTTGCGTACCACCAATACGACTGACTTCAATGAGCAATTGTTCGGTATCTTCACTTACCGTGTTTTCTGTTTGCCTAAATTGGAAAGTCCCGGCAGTTGGTATTGTCAATGCAATATCATCTATAAAGAAGTTCGTCACACCATCACCAAAGACTTGTGAAGAAAAACGTAAATGGTGACTTTTGCCGTCGGCATAAGGGGTTATGTCTAAAGTTACTTGAGCATAATCCAAATAAACATTTCTGTCTGCATCAGTTACTCGAAAAATTTCATTGTCATCAATGCTGATTTGTACAAAATCATTGCCAGTTCCACTTGCTTTGGTTATTTTTAGCCAAAAATGTAGAGTAGTCGCTTGGTTAGGAATAACTAGATATTGATCAACAGAAGCGGTATCTTGTGCATCCACCCGCCCAAACCAAATGTAATTATCGCCAGAATGCGGTTTGACATCACAAATCCTTATACGACAACGATAAATAGGAGTTTTAAAATTATCTGAATTTTCATTCCACACTGGGCTGAGAACCCCGGATATGCCTTGTTCAAAATCACCATCGACGATATAAGAAGCTGGGATATCATTGTCGATAATTGTTACTGTTGCTAAACTCGGTATTCCTATACTTGTCCCCTCACTCGCTTCGGACAAACTCACCATAAAGGTTTTATTGCCTTTAAAAATATTGTCATTTATGGTGCTAACCGAAAAAGTTTGACTAACAGCATCACCATCGTGCCAACTGAGGCGTTCAGAATGGGGTAAGTAATGGAAAAAACTTTTGCCGCTATCATTTAAAGTCTTAAATTTGACTGAAGCTTCGCCCTGACTATTTTTAGTTCGCATAATTTCAAAAGTCACCCGTTCACCTTCATTGACAGTATAAGAGGGGTTGGCAAATTGAAAAATACCACTGGGAAATACCGTTGCCAATATCTGCTCGGGAATAACCACTTCAACATCGTCAATAAAGAAACTGGTAACATTATCATCCTGAAGTGAGGATATTTCTGCTGGAGAAAGTACCAGTTGCAGGGCAAAATTATCCTTAGCAACATTATTTTTAGCAACACCAGCAGCAATTTCTGAATCAAAACGTATCTGATGAATCCCATTATCCGCATAGCGACTAATATCTAAAGTGACTTGCGTATAGTTAGCATAACGATCTTGCTCGGCATCAGTAACCAGAAAAATTTCTTCATTATCAATGCTTAAGCGTAGAAAATCCTTGCTTCTGCCACTAGCGTATGGTATTTTGAGCCAAAAATGTAAAGTACTCACTCCTTGAGGAATGCTGATATTCTGACTAAAAGAATGGGTAGTCAGTTCCGATTGAGAACCCCTTAACCAAACATGATGATTGCCGGTATGTGCTTCACTCCCAGGTTCGCAAAATGGTTTTCCAACCCGACAAACTGTTTGACTGGAAAGTCCATACCACAGCGGATTAAAAGCGCTTTGTTCAAAACTACTGTCAATAATGCCCGGTGGTGGCACATCAATAGTGGTTTCTATTTTTTGTCTGACTATATTATCACGGTTATCTTCGGTAAAAACTATAAACGAGTTCTCAATGGTATTACCATTTCTGGTTCGTCGAGTAGCAGCTTGAGTAGAAACGGTTACGCTCACAATAATGGTTGAACTTTGATGAACCGCTAAGCTAGGTAAGGTACACGTTACCATACGCTCCTCTTCTATACACGTCCAATCCATCTCCCCAAAACCTACCAAATTATATTCGGGAGGTACAGCATGTTGGAAAACCACATTGTTTGCTACTTTAGGCCCTTCATTGGTCAATTTGACGAAAAAGTCAAAGTCGGCATTGGCATAAATCGTTTCAGTAGATGCCGTCACTTCCATAGATAAACGTGCTGTAGAAACCCCATTAACCGCAGCTAAGGCATCAACTCGTTTAAATTCTAGATCATTTCTCTTATCAGTGAGACTGACACCGGTTCCTTGCAAAAGTTCTTTTATTGCATTAGGGGTTAATTGGGGATTGGCTTGCAACATTAAGGCAGCCACCCCGGC
>Ga0233404_10000262_pt1 | contig 14317 bp, 10 predicted proteins | sample Na_oxic_2_MG_FD_179861 | JGI IMG/M metagenome (GOLD analysis project Ga0233404, IMG submission 179861) | Seawater microbial communities from Saanich Inlet, British Columbia, Canada - Na_oxic_2_MG | ecosystem: Environmental > Aquatic > Marine > Inlet | place: Canada: British Columbia | collected...
TCTGAAACTAACGGTAGCACCACAATTTCGTAGATAACCGGTTTTGCTCTTTGGGAAGTGTGAGAAGAATTTCCTACACAAGATGTTACACCAAAGCATATAAATATCAGAAAAAAAAGTTTAGGATATAGATATTTAATCATAATTAATTCTCATGGTTTAATACCTTCGCCAAAAGTTTAGGTTAGTACAACGAATTGAGAAATAAACGAATTGAATTATAGATAAATTGTTGTTATTTAAAGGTTTTTTTATTAGTTTATTTCTCAATTCGTTGTACTAAATCAATAGGTTATATAGATTGGCAAACATATTGATGGTTCAGTTACTATTCTAAACTAGCCATATAAACTATCAAAATTTCTGATTGTAACAATTAAAATAGTCTTACCCAAGCTGACTAAAATTTAGATATTTGACAATGCTTTGAAATCACGAAGTTCCCAATCTGGTTTGTTCTTGGGCTATACACCGATTTGACAATGGGCAACCATGCTACATGATACGTTTTTCAATAGCAAGAGCCATATCGTAAAATTAGATTCGTGAGGATCATTTTTAGAACCTTTTGGCTTTATCCTTGTTTATACCAAATCCTTGTAGTTTTTGCGGATTTAACTATTACAACCAATTCCCAATTAAAATAAAAGGGCTCCAATAATGTGGATGTTTGTGTTGGGAGTTTTTTAATAATGTCTTTTGGGCTTGTTGTAATGCCTGCGCCTTAGAATGAGATTGTCTAAGGTGTTTATAAAAATTCAAAGTGAGGTGATAAGCTGCCTCATCCCAGCCTTCCCATAATGTTGCCAATGCACTACGTGCGCCAGATTTCAGCGCAACTCCGGATAATCCTAAAGCCGCTCTTTCATCACCTTTAGCCGTTTCACAAGCATTCAAAGTTAACAATTCCAATGGCACTTTTCGATATTTGCTTGTCTTGATGAGTGTCGCTAACTTGTCCATGGTGAGCTTATCATCATAAGTAAGAATAAACGTTTTTTGAAAATCAGAGGCAAACTGGGCATGGGAGGTGATATGTAACAAAGTATAGGCTTTATTTTTTAAGGCTTCATCAAGCTTATCAATCGTAAACATTTTGCCCTTTAATTGCTGATGCCGATTATTAGGATATAGGTTTTGCAGTTTTTTTAATTCATCATCTACTAATCTCAAAGCCTCATAGTGAGATACTGTTTGGATATCAGGTGCTATTTCTGTTAATCCAGCTGATAATACTGCAATACCTTTATCCGTTAACGTATTTGAATTGGGTGCTGTCAATTTTACACTGGTAGTCATCGCTAGTGCATATTGTTCTATCAAAAATTGCTCTCCATCATGGAGGGTTGCAAAGGGGATGGTAAGTAAAACGCCTCTTGGTACCACAACTAAGGTATGAATATTGTGCGTCTCAAGTGTTGACACAATGGGTTGAATTAACCATTGATAAAGTGGCTGCGCCAATTCTAAAATCAACTTTTCCGCAACCAAAGTTTTATCTTCTAGGCGAGTACGCAACGCCTTAACCATATCTATCACTTGTTCTTTTGTCACCCCTTTTTGCGTAAATTGTTGAATCTCTCCATTAGGTAGGCTCAATAAAAGTTCCAAACGTTCCTCAAACAAAATGGGATAAAAAACTGCGGTGTCTTCACCAATTTGGTATATCTCCCTTGTTTCACCTAAAACTTGAGTTATACACTCGTCTTTAAAATAATCTTTTAATTCCGTTCCTTTCAGACTTTCTACCACTGCCCGGGCGGTACGCATATCCTCTTGACTTTTATCCGAATGGGTTTGGGAACGTTGCAATAATAAATCAGCCAATTCCAAAAACAAAGGTTCAATAACTGTCTTAAAATCCGGACGTACCGTTGTTGCCTGACAAGTGGTGTTTGATTCTAGTTGAGGTGGGGCTTGTAATTGTTCTATCGTCTTTCTAGCATGTTGATAAGCCAAAATAGCATGATCAATTTCATTTTGAGCTTTGAATAAACGTCCAGATTGCCACTCCCAACGGTATAACAAACGAGAAGCATTGACTTGTTCAGCAGCAAAGCGAGCTTGTTGCGTATAGTTAAGTGCCTTTTGATATTGCCTCGCGTGTTCGTAAAGGTTGCCTAATTGCCCTTGTGCTTGTGATAGTGCATATTGATCTTTGATAGCTTTTGCAATATTTATCGTGGCATGGAGAATCGGTATTAAATGTGGAGTTTGCCAATTAAGTTTTTGAGCAAACTGCTTGAATTTTAATAATAAATACGCTTTTTCATGGCTATCCGGTAATTGTTGGAGGGGTTGCCATAATGATATAAGCTGCTTTTTCGCTGACTGATTATTTCCCATTTTTGACCCAATCCACACTTGATTCATTAAACCTTTAATCGCCAATTGAGGCTGATGATATTGTTGAGCCAATTGAACACTCTGGGTAAAATGAGATTGGGCAGCCGGGTAATCTTGTTGAGCTGCGAAAACATGCCCCAAATGCAATAACCCCAAAGCTTGCAAAGCCGGCTGTTGAGCTTGTTTCGCTAACTGAATGCTTATCTCTAAATGACGGTGGGCTTTTTTCACTTTTCCCAGAAGAAAGCACATTTGTCCTAAGTCACTCTGCACAGCGGCAATTTGTTTCTTGTCATTGGTGCTTTCAGCTTGTACCAAAGCGTTTTCAAGGATTGATAAGGCTTTTTGATAATGCCCCAATCGCTGATAAGCCTCCGCCATTTCTAATAATACCTTGATAGATAAAACAATTTTTCCAGATTGCTCATATAAATCAGCCACTGGTTGCCACTCATGTATGGCTTGAGCAAATTCACCGCGCTTGAATAAGACTAAACCTTGAGCCATCCGTTTATCGGCTTGGGTGATAGACGATATGGGGGCAGAAGGAGATGTTGATGTGCATGAAGCTAAATTGACGATGATGCTTAATAAAAGTAGCAATTTAATTGTGAATTGTTGCATATACTTTATACTCAGGTATTTTAATTTCAGGAGGGCAACCATAAAGGATTGCCCCTACATAAAATTTTCGGGTATTTTGCTACAAGCGTAAGGGCAACCATAAAGGATTGCCCCTACATACAATACCTAAACGTAGGGGCAATCCCTTGTGGTTGCCCTTTCGGTTCCGGCAAAATACCGGAAAATTTATGGGTAGGGGCAATCCTTTGTGGTTGCCCTTTCGGTTCCTTATTTCACTTCTTTAGATAAAATATCCACACATAAATAATGACTTTCCGGTAACACAATTAAGTCATAATGCTTCAATAAGTCATCCAAAGCTGGTAAGATAACCGCCGGTAATGTGGTTTCTAATCGCCATCCATTATCAATGGACGTGAGTTTAGTTGTAATCTCAAAGGCTTCTAGTTCTTTCTGTAAATTAACAGCCGGTGGTTGTTGCGGTTCAAATAACTCATTGACACAGGGTTTAATTGATTTAGGAATAATATTTGGCTCAGTTACATAATAGCGAAATGGTATAATTAACGCGACAACTAAAACCGAAGCAACCAGTGCAAGCTTATACCACTGAAGGGTAGAGCCGTGAAGCTTATTGGGATTAGGCGAAATCAACTTTGAAAGCCTTTTTTTTAACCATGACTGTTTAGGGGGTTTCAACAACCCTTCTGCCTCTAAACGTGTGAACACATTTTCCAATATATGTGGATAAGGAATCTCAGAGACATTTTTTGGTTTATCGGCATAAGATAGCAATGCTGCCCGAAAAATTTGGGTTTCACGTACCATTTTAGGCTCAGCATCCGGCACCGATTTACCGGCAAGCAAATCTATCCAATTGTGGTTATCCTCATTAAACATTATGGATGCTCCCTTAACATTCGCTGCTTTCATCTCCTCCCAACACTTTCGGATAGGCGGATATTGCAAAAGCCTTTTTCCACTTTCAAACAGATAAGTTCTAGTTTCATCATCATCTTTTCCTATTTTAGTGGCTATATTTGGTATACACTTATTCTGGGCTCTCAACGCCAGAATTTCTAAACCATTGATAAGTAAGGCATTAGAATCATCACCTTCCAACTGAGCAAAGGCACGTTCTAAGCGTAGCTGAAATTCAAAATCATTATCTGCCAATTCATCTGGAACAGTTTGATTAGACATGATATAGTTTCCTCCAATAAAGACTAGACATTCGTGCAAGGTACGCCTTGCACTCCGGACATCTTTTAATATAGACGTATTTTGTCGCCAAAATGTAAGGGTGTTTAAACATTTTAATGTGTTACGTAAGGGTAACCACAAGGGATTACCCCTACAAATCAGTTACGTAGGGGCAATCCTTTATGGTTGCCCACGTAAGGGTAACCACAAGGGATTACCCCTACAAATCAGTTACGTAGGGGCAATCCTTTATGGTTGCCCTAATTATTTCATGCACGTTCCTTATTCAAGATACGCCAACCATTCTCGACATTCCTTTGAAATGGCGGGATGTTGCATAAGCTTTTCCTTACAATCAAAAAAATAAGCCTTTGTCTCTCTGCTGGATTTCCCGATTTGATTGGCTATCTTTGGTGTTGGTTGTCTCAATAACTTCAATAGGTAAACTTGTAAACAATTTAGAATCTCAGTGTCATTAAAACCATCACGTTCCAAATCCGCTTTAATATTTTCTAAGCACATTTTAAGGAAAATTCCCCGACATTCTTGAATGGATTGGTATTGCACGAGCTTTTTTCGACACGTTACCATAAATTGTTTGGTTGCATCCTTTGTTCTCCCTATTTTTTCGCCAATTTCCGGTTTAGAAAAACCCTCTGATTCTAATCTATGAGCCTCTAAACATTCTAGCAGATAGGTATTACCCTCACTTTCTAATTGGGCTTTAACTTGTTCTAAGCACCTTTTATCACCAAAATCATTTTCAAAATTTGTCGTATCAATGGCTATCGCCTCGTCAACCAAAGTTTCTGGCTCATCATTCTGTTTACTACCATTAGGATACTGTGGCACGATTTGCTCTTGGAGTTTTCGGTATCTTTGTGTGTCTCGCCAATAATCACTTGCAACATTGTCTGCTATCCGAGCCAACCAAGTTGAAACCAGACAATCTTGTCTAAAAAGGTGAATATTTTTGTAAAATTTAACAAATACATTTTCCGTCTCATAGTCTATATCATTGAAAGGTATACCACGCTTTGCTATTAAATAACCACGAATATTAGTTGTATGACAATAATGTAGAACCGTGCAACCCAAATTTTGCTCATCACGCTCACCAAAGCGCATATATTTTAAAGCCACTTCATTAACCACGTTGTCTGTTAGTTGATATAGCAAATCGGTATTTTGCTCTGAACCAACGCTCTGACAGTTTTTTTCAATCTGAGCAAATACCTTTAACACGACTTTTTTGGCAAATTGTTTACGCAAAGACTTGACTGCAAACTTTTTATGCAGATATTTTGCTATGGTATAGTCATGCAAACGCTTGTACAGGATTTTGTAGTCTTTATCATCCATCATTCTGAGAAATCCGATTTTTTGAAAAGATTTATTTTTTGGTGAATAATTAATGGTAGCAATTCACAATACCATCGCCAATTGGATATTTGTTTCGGGAAAGGAGCGAAGCGGATTTCCCGAAACTATTATATAGGTTTAGGGAAATCGTACCTCATTCCCGAAACAACAAATTTTGATATATCGCCAATTGGATATTTGTTGGATATTTGTTTCGGGAATGGAGCGAAGCGGATTTCCCGAAACTCTTATGCTATATAGGTTTCGGGAAATCGTACCTCATTCCCGAAACAACAAAATTGGATATTTGGATATTTGTTTCGGGAATGGAGCGAAGCGGATTTCCCGAAACTCTTATAACCCCGAAAGGGGTTAAACGTGAATAGCCATAGGTGAAACCTATGGAACTATGGAACTATGGCTATGGAACTATGTATGGGCCTGTTACCAAATTTCTATCTTGATGCACTGCAAAACGGATATTTTCCTATGAATTTAGGATGTTGAAGTTTAGTTCGTTTTGAATTTTGCATCTCTGCTACAGTATAATCAAATACCTGTTTGAGATTGGCGCGAGGATGATGCTTTAACTGTCCTAAAAAAGTTGTTGTAAAAACCCCTCCTTTGTTATCTTCCCATGCCTTTTGCGATTCTTGGGCAGCTGCGAAAACAACACCATTGATATGTGCAACCCCCCCGGCTTTTTGGTAAGCCGATTTAAGAGGACGTGCAAAAGTGCCCAACTCTCCTTTAGCAAAAAACTTTTCTCGCGTTTGACTTACGTCATTTTTCGGTTTCATATACATGCCCCCAGCATGACACGCATCAATAAAAGTAATAATACATTGAGTGGGCAAAGCATTCACCCATTCCACTAAACAATCATCTGTCACCACTTGGGATCGATTCGGCTTCTTGAGATCTCTTATGTCCAAAGTAATAAGCACATCATCTAAGCGATCAGACTTTTCATCTCCATTATCATCTCTGACATAAGAACCATGTCCCGAAAAGAAAATAATCACTCGATCATTCTTTTTTACCCGCCCTTTTAAATCTTGCAAAGCCCCTTCAAATTCGGCGCGATAGACATTTTCAAGAAGACACACTTGTTGACTAGGTACATTAAAGTGCTCTTGGATTGCCTTTTTAAATTGTCTAGCATCCTGATTGGCTTGTTTCAATTTTCCGGTATTAGCCCCCATTGCCAAAATAAAAGTTTTTGGCCCTCCACCATGCTTTCCAAATTGTGACGATGCCCAACAACTGCGCTGAGGCTTATGAGCATTTGAGCAAATCTGCTTAGTACGTTCAGACTTATGGACACTTGGGCTATGATGTTTGCCTTTAGAAACCACAACAGAATTGGATTGACAAGCCATTAACATTATACCTAAAACAAGCATGAAAGAACGGAGCATAAATTGAGTGTTCATAATATTACCTATAACCTATTAACTATTGGTTCACGCCAAAACTGTTCGGTTGATAACCTACGGTTTTAATTATCTATTGCTAATTTCCCAATTATTAATTCTCAAATAATCACAAATCCCACGACATTTAAAACAAGCATAAACCTCAAATGTTGAATACCCTCAAGATTGCTCCCCCAAAATTTTTTTAAATTTACCCTTACACTTTGGCTCGCACTTACGTCTATATCTATAAACGCAACGGCGAAAAAATCTTTGGGGCTTATTATATAAGCGCGTATCAACATCGAAGCCTTACAAAACCTTCGAGGATTGAGGCTCTGAAAAAAATTTTTCAATTTGCCCTTACACTTTGGCTCGCACTTACGTCTATATCTATAAACGCAACGGCGAAAAAATCTTTGGGGCTTATTAATTATATAAGCGCGTATCAACATCGAAGCCTTACAAAACCTTCGAGGATTGAGGCTCTGAAAAAAATTTTTTCAATTTGCCCTTACACTTTGGCTCGCACTTACGTCTATATCTAATATACCACACCGGTGAAACACCGGTGAACTTACTATACTGCACACGGACACAAAAAGTAGTGGTATAAACCTGACGGGTTTCAACCTGTCAGGTTTTTCGGAAAAATCACTCTTAGAAAAGTTAATCCGTATTCAATTTATATCAGTTACAGATTAACAATTAACTAAATTGTAGGGCAACTAGGGATTAGGAACGAGAATAATAATTTAATTCTATTTTTGTAACTCTTTTAACCAATAATCAAAGGCCTGAGCATTTAAATTTTTTAGGTGAGTTTCACTTTGAGCGCACATTGCGATAGTAATTGTTGGTTGTGTCTCGGTAAACGCATTGAGAAATTGGGGCGAATGAGTTGTTAAGATAACTTGGGTCCGCTCGGTAGCTGCGACTGCATATTCAGCCACGATGGGCAACATGGATGGATGCAAACCCATTTCCGGTTCATCAATGGCAATAAGCGATGCCGATGACGGAGAAGCCAAAATGTCAATTATTAATCGTTGCCCTAATCTTTTTGATTTAGCGGTGTCTATAGCAATAACGATAAAATACTTTGATCGTTGCTTTGATTTTTTGCTTAAGAAATTATCAGGGTTAATAATTGCTACTTTCATATATATTTATATAAGTCATTAATTTAACTAAAATATTAAAGCGTTTATAAAATTAACAATTAATTTAATTTGTAAAACTTGATATTTAGGTTTTTTAGTAATTGATGAAACGACAATTTGTTATCTAAGGAAGAACTTTATGAAACGAAATTTGAGGTATACAGCAATTTCAAAGGGGTTGCTAACCTTTGGGATGGCAATCGGACTATCCTTATCTTCGGGGATGGCGGCTGCTGTTGGACAAATAACCGTTGCCACAAATGACACCGTTATTGAGACGGGAGAAGAATTTAGTGCCATTGTCGCACTGAATGGTGATGGTCGTTATGATGTGTATATCGGTATAACTGGTGGAGTTTTCGGCAGTGATTTTCAAGCGTTCAATGCTGATGGTGCATTAGTGCCGTGGGTGCAGGCAGAAGGCCCACCACCAAAGCTCCGGGATAATGTGGATTTGGATAGTTTATCTGTCAAAGATAAAATTATTTCTTTATTGGGCAGAATGCCTCTTGATGGTTATACGGGTAATTATGCTATATATGCGGCTTTAAGTGCGCCGGGTCAATTTCAACAACAACTTCAAGATGGTACTTTGATTATTGATGGGCCTCTTAACATTACGGTTAAGGAGGATACACAATGAAAAAATCATGGTTTTGGTTATTGTTACTCCTGTTAATGCCACATTTGGCGGCTGCACAAGATAGCTTTGGTAATCCGTATACTGCTGAAGGTAATCCAACGACAACGACAACGTCACCGCGAATCGAACTGAGCATAAGTCCTAGTTTTATTAGTGAAGTTCAGCCAGATGAACTAGTGAATTTTGAAGCTAGTGATGGTAGTGGTAATTATGCTTGGCAAGTAACGAAAGGAAAATTGTCAAGTACACAAGGAAATACCGTAATATATACGGCACCACAATGTGCGGATGGCTGTAAAGATTTTGTAACTGTTTCAGATTCTTCTGGTGAAAGCCAAACAGCCGAAATAATTATTGACTCGAAAATAAATAATGGGCCAATAATTATTGAAGTAGCATTGATGATTACTCCAAAGGAAGTTAGTTTAAAACCTAGTGACTCGCAAGAGTTCAAAGTAAAAAACGCCAAAGGGCCAATAAGCTGGACTACGAACGGCGGTGAAATAACTGGTGAAGGTACCGTTGGTAATGCCAAAGTGGCAACATACAAAGCACCAAATACTGTTGGCAAGTATGAAGTTTATGTGACAGAAATATCTAATCCGAGTAGTCAAATTATAGCCTATGTTACAGTGTATGACACCGTACACATTACTCCCGAAAATGTTATATTGCCACCCAAAGGTGAAATACAATTTAGGCTCTCTGGTGCTAATGATAATATTCAATGGAGTGCAACAGGTGGTCACGTTACTGAAAATGGTTATTACATAGCACCAAAGGCGATAGGTAGCTATGAAGTCACTGCCAGTTATGATGTAGCTGGCAATGATGAAATTGCCTATATAGAAGTGGTTGATGAGCCAATTATTACACCAAAAAATTCAGTTGTTGGCATTGGTGGTAAAGTGACTCTTACAGTTAAAGGCGGTGATTCTCCTTACCGGTGGACTGCGACAGACAATTCCTGTTCAATTACCGAACAAAACGATGATAGGAGTGTTGTTACTTACCTATGTTCACAATCTGGAAAGATAACAACAATAATGGTGACCGATGATATTGGACAAGAATCAGCATCAAAAGCAACAATTGAGGTCAGTTCAATACTCACAGCAATACGTGATAACGTTTATGTCGTTAATGGTCAGACTGGAAAGGTAGGTGTTACTGGCGGTATTCCACCATACACTTGGAAAGCAGATAAAGGTGAAATAGACGATTTTTTTCCTAAACAATCAGGTAAAAAAGTCTATTCTGCACCACCTTTTTCATTCGGTGCTGATGTCATTACGATTACAGATAGTAGTACCGATGCTTCTGTGAAGATAAATGTACAAATTTTGCAGCCTTTATCAATTACACCGCTAGAGCTTCCGATTAAACCGGCAGAAGCTAAAACTATTTCAGTAGTTGGTGGAATGCCACCTTACATTGTCACAGCAACTCAGGGTTTCATCGACAAGAAAAGTGACAATCAATATAGCTTCACCGCCGGCAATGAAACCGGTGAATATATTATAAAAATTTGCGATAAAGTTATATCTGATGATGGCAGCAGCCCACGATGTCAGCGCGTGATGGTTTATGTAGAAAGAGAACTCAATTTTGCTAATTTACCTAAACGGGTAATAATAGATACCGAACACCAGATTGAAATTATAGGTGGTACCGGTGATGAATTTGGTTTTGCTGCTTATGGCAAAATTGAAAAAACTGAAGCTGGTACTTATATTTATAAAGCACCAAAAAGTATTGGTAAGGATATTATTACCATAACGGATAAGTCAGGTAATATGGTGGAACGTACCATTAACGTAGTCGGATATACACCACCGGTTATATCACCTTCTAGTGTTACTTTAAAATCAGGAGAAACTTATATTTTCTCAGCAAGTCGTGGTGTACCTCCGTATGAATGGAGCTTTAACGGTAGCATCGTTGAAAAAATAGATGAACAAGATAAAGATAATCGACTGGTTCAAATTACCGTACCTGAAGAAGTGGCTGAATATACATTGAAAGTAACAGATGTAACAATAGATACCAGTCAAAATTCAGCAGATGCCAAGATTAACGTATATCAACCATTGGAGCTTACCCCCAAGTCTCCAAAAGTTTACAAAGGAGAATGGGCAAAAATACGCATTGATAAATTAGGTGGTGTTGGTAAGTGTAAATGGTCCTCAAATGACTTTAGCTTGCTAGTCCCTGAGCCGGAGGAGAGTGGTATTGGCCGTATTCTCAAAAAAGCTGGTGACCACATTGTAGTTTGGCCACGCACTGATGTGAATTTTGGCACACAATATACAGTTACTTGTCGTGATCGAATTGGTGAAGAGGCACAATCTACAATAACAGTTGCTAAATTGCAGAATGATTTCGATTCTGATGGCAAGATTGACGATGATGAAGCGTCAATAACTCTTGAACAGTTCTTCTTTGTCGGTGGAATAGATAAAACAACACTGTTCTTCCATTTAGAAGCTTTTATCATGCAACAATAAATACCATTAATGTCTAAATCCGGATTTACAGAAAAACCTTACCAAAATTCTTTAAATTCTGATTCGGACAACTAAAAAGTTCTAAGTTGGTGTAAGTATAACTTCAAGATAGTCAAAAGTAGGGTGGGTAGAGCGATAGCGAAACCCACCTTTTCTCCAATTAACATGATATATTATTTTTCATTAATCGAATGGTTATGGTGGGTTTCGTTTCACTCTACCCATCCTACGCTGGCTAACCTTTTTGATTTAGCGGTGTCTATAGCAATAATGAAGAAATTTTATTTGGATTTTGTCTATAGATATAAGGATTGCAAAACTTTGGTTTTAAGCGATGTTCGTTCTTTGATTTTTTAAATGTGCTTATCTTTAGGGGGTAATTTTTATGGTGGTAAATTTTAGATGGTTACTATGGTTGGTGTTGATTGGTATTTCTAATCTGTTGGTATTCAATGTTCAAGCTGGGAGTACTTTGAGTGCTGGTATCGATCATGTTTGTGGTATTAAAAATGATGACAGCACAGTGTTATGTTGGGGTGATAATAGTGAAGGCCAAACTGATGCACCGGGTGGTACTTTTTTAGAAATTAGTGCAGGGGCTTATTTTAATTGTGGTTTAAAATCTGACCATACTATCGTTTGTTGGGGTAAAGACTTTTCTGGTGAAACATCACCTCCCGGAGATACCATACCAAAAGGAAAACAATTTACTCAAATAGAAACCGGGTATAGTCATGCTTGTGCTTTACAAAGTGACGGTAATGTACGTTGTTGGGGAAACAATAGCAGTAGTCAATCTGTTTATTTGCCCGGTCCATTCAAGCAATTGGCTTTAGGTAATGCTCACAGTTGCGGACTAAGAAACGATGGTTCGGTAGAGTGTTGGGGAAATGATGGCAAAGGACAGGCAAGCACACCTTCAGATACTTTTACTAGTATTGTGGCTGGTTATCATACAACTTGTGGTGTTAAAGAAGATGAAGTAGCAGTTTGTTGGGGGTATAACAGCAAAGTATATGGTTATTTAAATGATATTGCAGTTTCAATTACTGGAGATAGTGATGGAACTGCTAATCAAAGTACGCCTATTATTGGATTTTGTGGTATTAGGGCAGATAACACAGTTAGTTGTCCAGATATGGATACTGTGCCTAGTGGAAAGTTTAGCTCGATTGTTATAGGTGGAAATAATCTACGTCTTTGTCATTACAAATGTGACTATGCTTATCAAAAAGAACATCATTATGAATACCGAGGTTTTGCCTGTGGCATCCGTGAAAATAATTTAGTAGCCTGTTGGGGATATAATGCTAAAGGCCGTGCTACCCCACCAGTTGGTGTAGAGATAAAATCTGACCGTTCTCCTCCTCCTTCTCTTCTGTGCTACACCCAAGACGAGATTGATAAAATACGTCAAGAAGCTCAAAATGCTTGTAAAACTGCCCCGACTTCTTGCGGTATTGATAATAGTGGTGAAGCCACAGCAGCAGTAATTGATCAAGATTTATCCCTGCATGTTTCCAAAGCTGAATATAACACTCTAACTGGCACTCGAATATTATGGATTGACTTGATATTTGGTGGAGCAAATGAAGAAGGTAATTTTATGTGGATATTGAGTGATTATGGGGAAGTTAAGTAAACCTTAAATGTTGGGGTTTATAGCAGTAACGAACAAATAATTTAATCTTTTGCCTGAATTTCCGGTCAATACAGTAGAATATCAGGGCAAAAGATCAAGATACTTATTATCAAAGCAAACTTGCCTGATTTGTCTGTGAATATTGTGGAATATCGGGACAAATTTGCCTGATAACAATACAGTTAGGCGATCAATACGCCCAGCGTCTAGCTTATTTTTAATTGGGTGTTGAGGAATACAACAATGCGGAATTATACAATAATGTCAATTATCTTACTGGTTTTACTGAGCGTATCAAATATTGCTCTAGCCAGAACAAAGCAAGTAACACTATGCAAGTCTTATCTTGTGGGAGCCACCTATGAAATGGATTGTTCTGGCGATTTTAATGGAAAAGCTAGTTTTGTTTCTCTATATAGGTCAGGTTGGTCCTATGCCGGAGACATAAGTGGAACAAACGGTTTTATGCTTGTGTTTGAAAAATAGCAAGCATGGTTAAAGTAGGGTGGGTAGAGCGATAGCGAAACCCACCATCATCTATCTTAAAAGTAAAAATATTTAAGGAGCTAAAATGGAAGGTTTTGTTGGGTTGATTGGTCTTGCATTCAGTGGGCTTATAGCATTCTTAATTGCACAAGATGCTAACAGTAGAGGGATGAATGGTGTTGTTTGGGGAATTTTCGTCTTCCTATTCTGTATAATCACTCTTCCTTTGTATTTGATTATTAGAAAGCCACATCAGGACGATAGGTGAAAGGTATTAAGAATAAGCCACACTTAATTTTTAGAATTTTAATTCTGTTTTTGTTATGTGGTTTCACATATATTGAACATAACCCGATTGTACGTTTGGAAGCAATACTTGGATTGTCTCCTTCGCCAATTGAACGTTTTTTCAATGTAAAAAGTTTATTTAGTGGTATGACAGAAGGAGTACATCAATTTGCCAAATTAGATATTATTGCTTCTATGAAGGCTAATGTTTTTGCGCCTTTGGTTATTCCTTTGATTACATACTACTGTTTCTTGTGGAAAATACCTAAAATAGATACAAAACAAAAAGAAAAGATATTTTTTATTGGATTTATAATTTTTTCTCTGATAGTAAATATTTTAAATTAACAAGTTTTATTCATATATAGTGGATAACATATTTTTTCTAATTCTTACGCCAGTGTGAAAGCGAGAAAGGTATATTACTTTCCTATTGGTTTGATTTGGGTGGGGGAAAGGATGGCTTATTAGTGTCCAGCGGAAAACTTTGACGAGTATGAGCTCAAACACCAAGCCGTTTTATAGCACTCAAATACTTATCTTTTAACCTACATTTCGCACCTAAAAAAATTTTTTTAGTGTTAAGCAATATACTTATTTATTAGTAAGTTACATTTTGTAAATGTAAAAACGCCAGATAATTTTCAATTATTATAATTTTTCGGTCATAAAAT
>Ga0233404_10000263_pt1 | contig 14247 bp, 11 predicted proteins | sample Na_oxic_2_MG_FD_179861 | JGI IMG/M metagenome (GOLD analysis project Ga0233404, IMG submission 179861) | Seawater microbial communities from Saanich Inlet, British Columbia, Canada - Na_oxic_2_MG | ecosystem: Environmental > Aquatic > Marine > Inlet | place: Canada: British Columbia | collected...
ATTATTATCTACAAGTTGACTGTTTGGCAAGACTGATAATGTTGCAGTGAGTTTTAAGGGTATGGCGACTTCCATACCCCGTAGCGATTTATCCTGGGCACACCCAGTTTCATGTTCAATGCGAGTCGCATAGATGGGATGGAAAAAACCACGGCGCAGCATTTTCCCATCCTGATTCAATTTATCGCTTTTAGATTGCAATAATGCACTCAAATAATTTCTTACCTCATCATCTATACAAGCATCAGATACAATGATAGCACCGGGCTTTGTTTCCAAACTTAAACCATTTTCTTCCCCAAAGCAATCAACCGTCAGATTTTTGTCTATATGCTCCCATTGTTCAGCACGGCATACCGCATCGCGCAATAAGCCTTTGACGGTGCGCCCCGGCAAACAGGGCAAGCCATATATATCACGATGAACTAATTCATCTAATAAGGCACCCGCACCGTGCCCAGTACCGGCTCGCCAATAACTGTGAATGTCAAAAATCACATGGTACATAATCACTTCCTTTGCTGATTTGGAGTAAAACCAGTGCGTCGCCTATTGGCGTGCATTTTTGCTTATCTATCAATCGGAGTGAACTCTCAAATTTCTTATCAGGATGTTTAATTAAATCCTCCAATATATGTTTAAAACAATCAAGCAACTTTGCTTTACCCCGATCTTTCATGTTATCATACCAACGTTGTATGGCTTGTTTTGCTTGTTCAGGATTGGTTTCCAACAGACTCAAAAATTCTCGAAAAGTCCCATGACTCACTTCTGGTTTTTTTAACAATTTCAAAAATTCACATAAATCTTTTAATTTAGGGCATTCATGGCATTTTTTTTCACATTCACGGCATCGTGCAGATGGTTCAACTTCGCCAACGAAATAGGGCTGCATAGTTAATTGAAAATTATTTTTACCAATCGTCAATTCATCTTTAAGAACAGTTTCATACTTAACCATATTATTATTCATCATCCGATGAAAGGCTAAACTGGATGGTACCAATTTGGTTTTATCAAGATACTTTTTGGAAATTTTTTTAGCATATTTGCACAAAGAGTCAGCTAAATTATATCCCTGGTAAAACGGTTGGCTGGCTTTGACGTAAGCAATACCAGCACAAGCAGTGAGTTGTTCAGGCAAACTATTTTCCAATGCAGGATAATCTTTTTTAAGTTCAGTCAATTTGCCTTTGCTACATTTTTCAAATTCTTCTAAAAATACTTTGGTAAAGTCCAGGGCTAAATCACCACGCACAATAAAAGTGACATCATCCCCTCCCAAGACTAAAGGGCGAGCGGGCATAATACGAAATTTTTCAGCTTCTTTAACTAAGACATCTTTAGTTGCCTTTTTTGCAGATTCAACTGTAGCACTTTCAACCGCTTGCGAAAATGCTGTCAGCGGTTGAATATATTGATCATCCGTTAATTTGCCCTGCAATTTTTTTAACAATTGACCCAAATTATTCGCATCAGCATGAATAATGGCAATATAGTTATTATCATCCAATAAAGGAAATATTTTTTCCTCATCGCCTTCTTTATCTTTCTTGTCAAGGTTAATGGGCCAATCAACGGGAATATCAAAACGTAATTTGTCAATTAAAAGTGTACCATTGCGAAATTCACGTTTAGCATCAGTAGTCGCATCTACCCGTTCATTTAATTTCTTAATTCGAGAAACGGCGGGTTGCCCGGTACGCGGACTACGCGCAATTAATGGTCCAGTCAAAGGCAAACTTGGAAAAAAGACATTATGATCATCTTCATCCTTAGCTTCTCGCGCTATTTTAATGGCAATCTTTAAACTCGCATCCGTTCCCATCCCTTGAGCAAATCCTAAGCCCGGCAAAACTTTTTGCACGCAAAATGTCCACACCGCTTGAAAACGTTTAGCATCAGCGGGGGTTGAAAAAATGGCAATAAAGGTTCCACCAGCTTTACGCGCAAATTGAACTTGGCTATCTAAATCAAGGCTACGCAATACTTCATCTAATAAGCCATTATCACAACACATATATTCAATCTGCTCACTCGCACCAATCATATCCTTTAACTTACTACTATCAAGGATGTACTTTTGGATAGATTTGGCTTCAAAATTATAAATAGTTGGCATCTTTGTTTTACTTTAACCGACTGATTTTGGATGTATAATAAGTTTACAGTATAGCAAAATTATCCTGAAAACATAAACCTAATTGGCATTTATGCTTTGGCGGGAAACGTATAAGTGAATTAAAAACTATCGCGGTTATGCTCAAATGTAAGCAACGCCCCTTGTCGAAAGACTTGGGGCTTTTGCAAATGCCTACAGTGGCAAATACACTGTGCCGGATGATCCTTATTTCTTTTTCTTATGATGTTGTATTAATCGTTGACGTTTTTTACGTTGGCGTGGTGTTAAGGTATTTTTTCTGCCCTGATAGGGATTTTCGCCTTGTTTAAATTCTATGCGAATGGGCGTTCCTTCTAGTGAGAAGGCTTCACGGAAGTAATTGATTAAATAGCGTTTATAAGCGTTGGGTAACGCATTGACTTGATTGCCATGAATCACAAAGATGGGTGGATTATGTCCCCCTTGATGTGCATAGCGTAATTTAATTCGTCTGCCATGGACTAGAGGAGGCGTATGCTTTGTAGCCGCTTTTTGTAAAACATGATTTAAACGAGCGGTATTAATTTGCCGTGTCGCTGCTTGCCAAGCAATATGGACGGAACCCAACAAATTACTAACACCGCTACCATGCAGTGCTGAAATAAAATGAATCTTGGCAAAGTCAATGAAATGCAATTTTCGGCTTAAATGGTAGCGTACTTGTTCACGCCAACTCTGTTCTAAGCCATCCCATTTATTGACAGCAATGACTAAAGCACGTCCGCTGTCAAGTACATAACCTAATAAATTCGCATCTTGATCAGTCATGCCTTCGCGAGCATCTAATAACATGATGACAACATTTGCCGATTCAATCGCTTGTAAGGCTTTAATGACGCTGAATTTTTCAATGGTTTCAAAAACTTTGGTGCGTCGTCTGACACCGGCGGTGTCTATCAAGGTATATGATTGCCCTTCGCGTTCAAATGGAATAAAAATACTGTCGCGGGTCGTGCCTGGTTGATCAAAAGTGATGACGCGCTCATAGCCTAATAGGCGATTAACCAGGGTAGATTTGCCTACATTGGGACGACCAATAATGGCGATTTTGATACCGGTTTCGGTAGAATCATCAGGCTGCGTTTCGGGTTGCGAAAAGACCGATAATACCGTTTCCATCAACGTATTAATGCCCTGTCGGTGGGAGGCGGAGATGGTGTGAAGATTAGAAAACCCTAAACGATGAAATTCAGCACTGACTAATTCACTGGATAAGTCCTCAGTTTTATTAATGACTAAGTGAATCGGGGTATTGAATTGGCGTAAACTTTGGGCTATGTTTTCATCGGCGGCAGTTAAGCTTGTGCGTCCATCGACTAAAAATAATACGCAATCGGATTCTTCTATCGCTAACTGGGCTTGTTGAGTGATACGTTCAATAATGGTATCGCCTTTTTCGCCAAGTCCCCCTGTATCGACTGCCCAATAATTACGCCCACCAACACTCCCCCGTCCAAATTGACGGTCACGAGTTAAGCCTGGTTGATCGGCTACTAGGGCATCACGAGTTTGAGTTAATGCATTAAATAAGGTAGATTTGCCGACATTAGGACGACCGACGATAGCAATTGTGGGAAGCATTTGAGTTATTTAATGATGAATGGTGAATGGTAAATTTTAAAATGGGTTACTAAAATTAAACTATAAAAAAATACGCTATTTTAAAAAATAAGTCAACTCAGCCTTTAAAAGAAATACGATTTTTTTAAGAAATTGTATTTCTAACACAATTTTATGGTTAAGTTTATTTGCATCATGACATAAACTTGTTATAATAATCTTTTTAAACAATTAAACGAGAGGAAGTTTTTATGGCAGATTGGCGCAAATTAGCAAAGGCAGCGATTTTGACTGATAATCGCATTGACACGAGTGAAGTCAATATGCTACGTGACAATTTCTTTGGCGATGACAAGATTAATCAATCGGAACTTGATTTTTTACAAGAACTGCGTAGCGAAAGTAAAAGTGCCGTCAAGGCATTTGATGAGCTTTTTATTGAAGCGGCAAAAAGCCACTTACTTGCTGATGGTATGATTAGCAAATCAGAAGCTAAGTGGTTGAGTAAAGCGATTAAAGCTGATGAAAAAGTTGATGATGTCGAAAAGCGGCTATTAGAAGAACTCAAGGCAGAGGCTAAAAAAACCTCGCCTGAATTTGATGAACTCTATGCTGAATGCATGAAATAATAATGCCAGCTATTTCTACTCTTATGGTAATTACTTAGCCTTAGCATGTTAAAAATACTATTTTTGTAAAAATAGTATTTCTTTCTATTAAGGGCTGAGTAATTAACTCTTATGTTTTGAGGAGAGTTTCCCCACTTTTGATTGATAAAGGGGGGTATGGAAATTAGCCAGATTAAAAAATATTATTAAAATTAAGTTTTTTAGTGAGGAATATTATTTTCACGCTGGAAAAAATTCACCAAGGCATAAAACTGTTAGCAAATGACATAGGACGTGAAATATTTGTAAAACCTCGGTTCATCATGTTCAAATCTAACCGCATTTGGTCAGTTGCAGCCGTCAATACACGCATTGACTGGTTCATATTTTGCATTGATTCATCCATTATTGCAATTGATTTATCCATGCTCCCGATAGATTTATCCATACTTCCAATGGATATATCCATGTGTGCCATCGACTTATCCATTTGTGTCATCATTTCATCCATATGTACCATTGATCGCGTCATTTGAGCCATAGAACTATCCATCATACCAATATGTTGTAGCATAGGTTCCATTGTATCTAGTTTAGTTGATATGTCAGTCATGGTGCTTGTCATAATTTTAACCTGTCCTGACATGATCGAAATGTGTTCTGATAAGACAACGATACTATTAGTCATAGATTCCATGTGTTCCCCCATCTCAGAGTCCATGCTATTTGCCATAGAGGACATATCACTGGTTAAACTATAAATGAGAAAAAAGCCATAGCCAGCTAGTAGCACAAAGGCAAACAGAGCGGGGTACACAATGATTTCCCAACGCCGCGTACTTTGTTGGAAGCTATTGACAAATTGTTCCATTTGACCCCGAGAAATAGCCGCGCCACATTCCATCATTTTCGGCGATAATACGGTTTTAACGTTTTGATTTACAGGGTTTGTTGTCATAATAAATACTCAATATAAGGTTTAGAATTCGGTGCAGAAAAATTAAATAAATCTCCCCCCAAATCCTTTAACATTTTGTCCTGAATGAAAAGTTAAACCCAATGTTCAAGTTAGAAATGGCCAATACTAATATGCCCTATAATATGTAAAATATAGATGTTCAGAAAAATAAATTTTTGATAAACCAAGTTTTTTCAAAAAACTTGGTTTTGGTGAAAATATTTATCTGAAAAACTATATGACTGTGGTTTCATTCTATAGACTTTCAGAAGAATAACTTCACAAAATTAAAAAATTATCGTTTATTTTTCAATAAGTTAAAATATGCAATCGTGAAATTATTTATATGAAAATCTATATCATCAATTTGTCGCAACTTTTCTAACCTAGCGTAATTAGTAGTATATTAGTATATTATAATAAACTAATTTTAACATCAAGTTAAAAACTTTTGTTTACCTACATACTTAAATTGATAATAATTTTGTGACTACTCATGGCTTGAGCAAGGGATTGCCCCTACATCTTATTGGATATTGTAGGGCAATCCTTTATGATTGCCCTCTTAAAAAAAAAGAATGAGACTGGGTAGTTACATAATTCTTTTAAAGAACTTTAAATAACGTTAACTATATTTAATTATAAACCATTTTCCGTTTGAAAAAATCAGTTAAAAACTTTACAATTTCTATAATCTTTAATTTATAAATCGTATTATAAATTATTTGTAACTGCTTAGTCTTAGCATGTTATAAATACTATTTTGAAAAATAGTATTTATTTTTAGAAAAACTATTAGAAATACCATTTTTTTAATAGTATTTCTGGAATGTCCAAACGAAAATTTGGAGCCAACCTGTGCAATGCCATTTGCGTTAAGGATAATTCCATACTGGTAGGGTGGGCAAGGTGTTTTTCTTGCCCACCGATTCTGGGCAGGTGGGCAACAAAAAGACGTTGCCCACCCTACATAAAATTCTTAACGCAAATGGCATTGGCCAACCTGCGGGGTTGAAAAAACCAGTTTAAATTATGCCCGTATGCAGTATATTTCGTTTTATTAATTTGTTAGTCTTGAAATAAATCTATTTGAGGTTTATATCAAGGCTGAGTAGTTACAATTATTTATTAATAAGTCTTTAACTAATAAAATTTTGTACTCAGGGCTTGAGCAAGGGATTGCCCCTTTGTCAGAATATTGTAGTAGAGGCAATCCTCTATGGTTGCCCTGAGTAGTTACAAAATTTTTAGATAACTTGGAGAAATGGATGGAAATAGAATCTTATGAACCTCAAGATATTCGAGCGGCATTAGATGCTTTTATTCAAACAACCAGTATGGAAGATGCCCTCCAGGTGATCGATCAACACCCTAGTTTACTTGAAGATCAAGCGGACCTCTTACTCAGTTCCATTATAGTCAGTGCTCATAAAGAAGGTCATGAATTAACAGCACAAGCCCTTAATGAACGTCGTGATTTTATACGAAGTGTACGACAGGAACGGTCTTAATTGTGAATTGTGAATTTAATTTGTGCAAGAAATACTATTTTTCAAAAATAGTATTTCTGATGGCATATCAAGTTTTTCAAACTTAGGAATGCGGATTTAATAAAATCATTTCCTCGAAAACTAAACCTGTTAGGTTTGACAATTCAAGTTTTGGATTTATTAAATCCTGACTCCTTATTATAGTCAGATGGAGTTATGAAAATGTTTCAAGGCAGTATGGTAGCATTGGTCACGCCTATGAATGAAGATGACAGTATAGATGAGACCAGTTTACGCCATTTAGTGGATTATCATATTGATAATCAGACTGATGGCATTGTCGCTGTTGGTACCACCGGTGAATCAGCAACCCTAAATCATGATGAACATTGTGAAGTGGTTCGTATTGTGGTTGAGCAAGCAGCTAGTCGTGTACCAGTGATCGCAGGAACCGGCTCCAATTCTACAGCGGAGGCGATTGACTACACCCGTTGTGCGGTTAAGGCGGGAGCTGATGCCTGTTTATTAGTGACACCCTATTATAATAAACCCACACAAGAGGGTTTATATCAGCATTATAAAAAGGTAGCTGAAACAATTCCCGTTCCTCAATTGCTTTATAATGTGCCAGGACGCACCGCTTGTGATATGTTGCCAGCAACAGTTAAGCGTCTCGCCGAGATAGATAATATCATTGGTATCAAAGAAGCGGTGGGTGATGTCACGCGGATGCGTGAATTAGTGGCTTATGCCAGTGATCAGTTTGCGATTTACAGTGGTGACGATTCCACGGCACTGGAATTGATTCGATTTGGAGGGAAAGGTGCGATTTCCGTGACAGCTAACGTGGCACCCAGGGCTATGCATGATATGTTGAAGATGGCTCTTGCTGGTGACAGTCAAGGTGCGGAAGAGATTAACCAACGTTTAATGGGCCTCCATAAAAATTTATTTGTTGAAGCGAATCCTATCCCGGTTAAGTGGGCGGTGCATACCCTGGGATTAATTTCACCACATATCCGTTTACCACTGACTCCCTTATCCGAAAAATACCACGATGTGGTTAAACAAGCCATGCAGCAAGCACAAGTGCTTTAATAATTGTTTCACTGCGTAACTGATAACTAATAACTGATAACTGTATGTCAATTAAAATAAAAGCGCTAATATTATTATTATTGTTAATTTTCTTGTCAGGATGTGGTGCGGCTATCAGACATCTTGATTCCAGTTGGGTAGATGACAAAACTGTTTATGAAAAAAGTCAAGCACTGCCGCCTTTAGAAATTTCGTCAGAGTTAAGCGAAAACTCGCAGACATAAGGAAACCGGCTTGCGGTTGCGTGGCGGAACGGACTTTGCAAAGCCGTCCGTCACGTTTTTTTCGTAAGTTTCAATCATGGCATCAAATGTTATGGACGGCACCCGTCCTGCAAAAAAAAATGTATCGGAACAGGCTATGTTACACCTTTTAAAAACAACCCTTTGGTGTTTGCTTATTACAATAATAGGGGGATGTGGTACAACGTCAAGTTCGCAAGCGGACTACAAAAAAAGTACCACCGTGCCACCCCTAGAAGTTCCACCTGACTTAATTGGTTCAACCGGTGTTGATGAACATAAGGTTATGCCAGGGGTCAGTGAAACCACTACTTTTTCTAATTACAGTAATACACGCAGTCATGACCTATCATCACAGGCTTCCAAAGTCAAAGTTTTACCCCTGTCAGAAACTGTGCAAATCAAACACGATGGGAATACTCGTTGGCTGGTATTACAAACTAAACCTGCGATATTTTGGCCCAAAGTTAAACAATTTTGGCTAAAAAATGGTTTTACCTTGAAGATTGAAAACGCCGCCATTGGAATTATGGAAACTGAATGGTCAGAAAATCGTGCTGATATTCCTCAAGAAGGTATTCGTAAATACTTAGGCAAGGCACTGGGTATGTTATATTCAGCACCTACCCGTGATAAATTTAGAATTCGTTTAGAACGGGGTAGTATCGCAGGTACAACTGAACTTTACATAACTCATCGGGGTGCTGAGGAAGTTGCTAGGGGTAATAATTTTACTTGGCAAAACCGCCCATCAGATCCAGAACTAGAAGCTGAAATGCTTAATCGTCTTATGGTTTTTATTGGCGTAAAAAAAGAGCAAGCTGAAACTTTACTCGCCGCTGAAAGCGAAAAGAAAAAACCGGCTTCACGCGCCAACCTTATCCATCATAAAGAAGGTCAAGTTGATTTAGTGGTTCAGGAAGATTTTGCACGAGCCTGGCGACGCACCGGGCTGGCTTTAGATCATCTTGGATTTACAGTGGAAGATCGTGATCGTTCGAGCGGTTTATATTTTATCCGCTACATTGATCCGGATGCGGATAAAGAAAAAGGATTTTTTGCAAGTGTTTTTAGCAGCAAGGAAGAAAAAGATAACCAAGTTTATCGTATCAATTTGCTTGATGAATCTTCTACAACGCGTATTGTTGTATTAAATAACCAAGGTCAAATTTCGTCCAACAAAACGGCTGAACGCATTTTAACCTTGCTACATGAGCAGCTTGAATAAGGGACAAGGCAGAAAATAATATACGCGCGATAAGACCTGACAGGTTTTCAAAACCTGTCAGGTCTGCGTAAGTTATTTACTGCGATGTCCCTAATTGGGAATTAAAGAAATACCATTTTTTCAAAAAATGGTATTTCTGGAATGCCCAAACCTGAAGGTTTGGACTCCCATTCCTAATTACTTCGTTACTGCGTTTCCCAATTTCCAAATGAAATTAATTAAAAATGACTAATAATCAAATCAAAACTCCCAAAGGAAATATTCTGGTGGTTGATGACACGCCGGAAAATTTATATCTTTTAATTACTATATTAAGTGAGCAAGGATATGAAGTTCATTCTGCCAATAGTGGGAGTCAAGCACTATCTGCAGTGCGCTCAAATAGTCCTGATTTGATTCTACTTGACATTACGATGCCTGGAATGGATGGCTATGAAACCTGCCAATGTTTAAAAGCCAATGAACAAACACGGGACATTCCAATTATTTTTATCAGTGCGTTAAACGAAACATTTGGCAAAATAAAAGCGTTTTCTGTTGGCGGGGTGGACTATATTACCAAACCATTTCAAGCAAAAGAAGTGCTGGTTCGCGTGGTTACACATATTAATTTGCGTAACGTACAAAAGCAACTTGAGGCAAAAAATGTCCAACTGCAACAGGAGATTGTCGAACGTAAACGGGCAGAAGAGGCATTGCAAAAAACCCTGACAGAATTGCGTTCCACGCAATTTCAACTCATTCAAGCAGAAAAGTTGGCTGCTTTAGGACAATTGATTGCCGGCATTGCTCATGAAATCAACACGCCATTGGGCGCGATTCGGGCTTCTATTGACAATATATTAGCTTCTTATAAGGATATGATTGCTAGTTTGCCACAACTGGCACAATCTATTTTCACCCAGGAAAATCGCTTAAAGCTGTTTACGAGCTTGTTGGAAAAGGCTTCCGCAACTAAAATCAATTTAACATCTAAAGAAAAAAGAACGCTCAAGCGGCAACTCCGCCAAAAGTTATCTAACGAACACATTGAAGGTGCTTCAACACTTGCCGATACTTTAACCTACATGAAAATGGGTGAAAATTTTGAAGATTTACTACCTTGGTTAAAAGATAAGGAGGCTGTTTCTATTGTCAAAACCGCTCGCAATTTTGTTTCTATACAAAACAACAGCAGTAATATCACTTTAGCAGTGGACAAAGCATCAAAAGTGGTGTTTGCACTCAGGAAATTTGCTCATCACGATATCTCCGGTGAAAAAGCGGAACTGGATCTGACTGATAGTATTGAGACAGTGCTAACGCTTTATTATAACCAAATAAAACAGGGTACCGAAGTCGTCAAGCAATATCAAACGCTGCCACTTGTTTGGTGTTATACTGATGAAATTCATCAGGTTTGGACCAATATTATTCACAATGCGCTTCAGGCAATGGACTATAAAGGGAAACTAACCTTAAAAACAGTTTATTCACAGGATCAGGTTATTATCAGTTTTACGGATACCGGTTGTGGCATACCGGATGACATCAAAGAACGAATTTTTGAACCGTTTTTCACGACTAAAGAACGTGGTGAAGGAAGTGGCTTGGGATTAGATATTGTCAAAAAAATCATAGACAAACATCAGGGTAAAATTGAAGTCGAAACTGAAGTAGGAAAAGGGACGACCTTCCGTTTTTTTTTAAATATTAAATAATAGCGTGTTAGAAATACGATTTTTCCAAAAAATCGTATTTCTATTAAAGGTTCAGTACAAAATAAGGTAAAAAAATAATGTCAAACAGAGCCATTTTGTGTGTCGATGATGAGGCAATAGTTTTAGAAAGCCTCGTTGAACAACTCGAAAAGCGGTTAGGTGAAGAGTATATTTATGAAACAGCCGAAACGGCAGAAGAGGGATTTGAAGTCATCGAAGAACTGGTTAATGACAATGTTGATGTTCTTATTATTGTTTCTGATTGGTTGATGCCGGGCATGAAAGGTGACGAATTTTTAATCAAAGTTCATCAAAAATTTCCAGGTATTGTTAATGTCATGTTAACCGGGCAGGCTGACGAAGAGGCTATCAAACGCGCTAAAAATCTTGCCAACCTTCATGCTTGTATATTTAAGCCATGGTCTGAAGAAGAACTGGTAGAAACCATCAAAACCGGATTGAGGAAATTATGAAAACCCCTGTTATTTTATGTATTGACGATGAAAGCATTGTATTAGATGCTTTGACAGAGCAATTGCAGCAAAGGCTTAACGGTTATTATGACATTGAAACTGCTGAAAGTGGCGAGGAAGCCCTGGCATTGCTTGATGAATTACTTGATGAAGTGGTGGAAGTCCCAATCGCCATCGTGGATTACCTGATGCCAGATATGAAAGGCGATGAAGTCATGAAGCAAATCCATCTCAAATCCCCAGCCACTTTAACAGTTTTATTATCAGGACATGCCGGTAGCAAAGAAATGATACGTACCATTAATCGAGGCAATATCTACCGGTACATTGCTAAACCTTGGAATAAGGAACAATTATTCCTGATCGTTAATGAGGCAATTGGTTTTTTTGGTCAGGAAAAACTCATTCAAGTGCATCAAAAGGAAATAGAAGCACTGAATGTCTCATTGGAACAAAAAGTGGCCGAGCGAACCAGAAAACTGAAAGAGGGAAATAAACAACTTCAACGCGAAATTGCTGAGCGTGAGCTAATAGAAAAAGAACTGCGCCAGGCTAAAGAAGTGGCTGAAGTCGCTAATCGTACTAAAAGCGAATTTGTAGCTAATATGAGCCACGAAATTCGTACCCCTATGAATGCCATTATTGGATTTATACAACTGGTTTTAAAAACCCATTTGACGGTCAAGCAACAAGATTATCTAACGAAGATACGTTCTGCCTCTCAAAGCTTACTTGGCATTATCAATGACATTCTTGATTTTTCTAAGATTGAGGCAGGCAAGTTAAGTATAGAGTCCATTACCTTTTCTTTAAATGAAGTGTTAAACCAGCTTTCTAATCTGTTAAGTATGAAGATTGAGGAGAAAGGACTAGCGTTATGCTTAAACGTCGATGCAGATGTGCCTAATTATCTGGTGGGCGATCCCTTACGTCTGGAACAAATCCTTATTAATCTCACCGCTAATGCCCTTAAGTTTACCCAAGAAGGTACAATTATTATTAAGGTAAAAGCATTCCCCCTTGGGAATGAGCAAGTCAAGCTGCATTTTTCCGTCCAAGACACAGGAATTGGCATTGCACAAGATATCATTCCATTCCTATTCGATGCCTTTACCCAAGCCGATGGTTCTACCACCCGCAAATTTGGTGGCACTGGACTGGGGCTGGCAATTTGCAAACAGCTAACGAAAATGATGGGGGGAAACATTTGGGTAAATTCCCAATTAGGCAAGGGAAGTACTTTTAACTTTACGGTCACCTTTGGTACCCAAGTGGAACCGTTGGGAAAAGGTGTTCAAGAGATTGCTACAACTATCCCAATAAAAAATCTCAAGGGAACACGGATCTTGCTGGTTGAAGATAATCTCCTGAATCAACAAGTCATACAGAATATAATAGAAAGTGAAGGTTTACGGGTGGAAATTGCCCAGCATGGCAAAGAAGCCGTTTTAAAGATTTTCGATGCCCATTTTGATGCGGTACTGATGGACATCCAAATGCCAGAAATGGATGGCTATCAAGCCACCCGATTAATTAGGCAAAATTCACAATATAATCAATTACCGATTATTGCTATGACCGCTAATAGCATGAGTGGTGACAGGGAAAAATGCCTAGCTGCTGGCATGAATGATTATCTTACTAAGCCTATTGAGGCAGAACAATTGTTTAACACCCTAGGAAAATGGATACAACAAACCGCCAACGCCTTTCAAGAAGAAAATCAACCCTCCCCCCCTTCTTATGAAGTGAGTAAAACCGAGCCTCTTCCTGAAAGGGAACCCAGAGGTGCGTTGCCTTCTGAGTTACCGGGCATTGATATAGCAGAAGGCTTAAAAAGACTACTTGGTGATCGTAACTTTTACTATAAATTGCTACAGGATTTTTATCAAAGCTATCAAGATATTGTCACTAAAATCAATCAAGCCCTGCAAAATAATGAACATGAAAAAGCTATACATTTGATCCATTCTATTAAGGGGGTTGCTGGTAATCTCAGTATCAATAATTTGTATGAAGCAGCGAAAGCGGTAGAAATGGTACTCAGATCGGGGGAAGAATTAGCCCCCAAACAGCTTAAACAATTTGAAGAGGTTGTGACTGCAGTGATGAAAACACTTGCCGGTTTAAATGTTGATGAGTCTGGGGAAAAATTTACGGAAAACGAGATATTGTCAGACTTAAATGCGACATAAAAAGATAATGATTAATGGTTAATGGTTAATGGTTAATGTGGAAAGAAACCCAGGTAGGTCGGGTTAGATTTTTTTGCGCAGCAAAAAAACGTAACCCGACATTTACCTTTAGAAGAAATATAAATATTGACATTCGAGGCTTTAGCTTCCAGTAGTAACCGACTGGCTTTAATGTGAGATTGATGATTTTTATCAAAAAATGCAATCAACACGTTAGAATCAAGATAAAGTGATTCTGGCAAGACTATCCCAAGCGTAAATTGGATTTCATGAACTGACAGGTTCGATTAATATTAATCTTTATTAAAGAATATGAAAATATTTTATTAAAATATATTCACAACCTTAAATGGTGCGAACCCGGCACCGGAATGAAGTATCTCTATAAGTAAGTCAAGAGCTTCTGGGACTACTTTTTTAATGATACCTATCGCACCATTCAAATCGGCATTGATAATACCCTTAGACCATCGATACAAACCTCTACTAATACGTTTACCGGTAAAACGATGAGATTTACCCTTTTTATAAACC
>Ga0233404_10000264_pt1 | contig 14246 bp, 15 predicted proteins | sample Na_oxic_2_MG_FD_179861 | JGI IMG/M metagenome (GOLD analysis project Ga0233404, IMG submission 179861) | Seawater microbial communities from Saanich Inlet, British Columbia, Canada - Na_oxic_2_MG | ecosystem: Environmental > Aquatic > Marine > Inlet | place: Canada: British Columbia | collected...
AATTGGGAAAAAATGAGGAAATGATGATTAATGCGGCCCTGTATTTACGGCGACCTTTGCTAATTACTGGGCCACCCGGGTGTGGTAAATCTTCCATTGCTTATGCGATTGCAACCAAGCTTAAATTGGGGGAAGTGTTGCGCTGGTCGATCAATTCGCGTTCGATTGTGCGAGAAGGCTTGTATGAATATGACGCGATTGCCCGGCTCCGCGATGCAAACTTGGAACAACAATTACGCGCTAACCTCAGAGAACCAAGGGCCAATAGCGAAGAAATTAATAAACAATTGGAAGAATTAGCTTCCTACGATATTGGCCGCTACATACGGCTTGGCCCATTAGGCACGTCCTTATTGCCTCGCCTCCGCCCAAGTGTTTTGTTGATTGATGAAATTGACAAAGCAGATATTGATTTACCCAATGATTTGCTCCATGTTTTTGAGGAGGGGACTTATGAAATTCCGGAATTGAAGCGCATCGCCAAACAAAAAAAATCGGTGACAGTGTTAACGGAGATCGGTGAGGAAAAGCAGATTGAAGAGGGCCTGATTCGCTGTAATGCTTTTCCTTGTATTATTATTACCAGCAATGGCGAAAGAGAATTATCGCCGGCGTTTTTGCGTCGCTGTTTGCGCCTAGAAATAAAGCCAATTGAAGAAGAAGAAAAGTTATTACAAATTATCGAAAAACATCTAAGTGCTTCAAATTCAGAGGAAATAAAACAGTTAGTTACAACATTTACGGAGAAACTCCAAGAGCCGAGTCAATTGGCTATTGACCAATTATTAAATGCAGCTTTTTTGATTTTACATGGTAAATTGCCCGATGACGCGGAACGGGATAACATTGTAGAAGCCATACTGCGCGACTTGAGTCAATAATCATGACAAACTGGCACTATTTAATCAAAATATTTAAGCAAGAAGTGAGCGAGGGCATCCAACCCACTGATTTAGCGGATGCTGCTTGGCTTGCGGCGCAGTGGGGAAATTTTGCTGCGGACTCGGCACAAACTGACAGTGGAAAAAAGCTATCCCTACAACCGAGTGTACCCTCAACAGCCGATGAAAGAGAAAACGTAAAACCACCAGAATCTCCGGTAGAAACAGCGGAAGAACTTGCGCCGCCTTCTGATAATATCCGAGATGAAGCAAGCACTCATGATGATCATTTTGATGTGCAATTACCAAATAAAGCCCGCAAAAATCAACCCCGCATTATTTGCCCGGCACCAGCCGCATTAAAAGAGGCGGATAAATTAGCTAAAGCACTTCGTGGCTTCCATCAACGAGTACACTCTCGTTTTCGGGTGCTGATTGATGAAAGGGCGACGGTAGACTCTATTATTGAGAAAAATTCTTGGGAGCCAGTATTACATTATGAATTAGAACGTCGTTTTGAGGTAGCACTCGTGGTAGAGAAAAGCGTGGCTATGGGCTTTTGGCATAATACGGTGACCGAATTAAAACATTTACTGGTTCGTAAAGGGATATTTCGGGATGTGCGGGTTTGGTCTTTGCTAAAGCAGCAAGATACGGGTGAATTTGCAATATTGCCTAATTTAACTTCGCAAGCGAAAGGACGTAAACCAAAAACTTTGACAGAACCTAACGGGCGTAAGCTAATATTGCTGATTTCCGATTGTGTTTCTGAGGCTTGGTATGATGGTGGTATTGTAAAATTGATTAATCAATGGGCCATGCCGGTTGCCCTGTTGCAGATGTTGCCAGAAAAATTATGGCAACGCACTGGTTTAAGTACGGCAACGCCGATTCGTTTGTTGCCAAAATCTAGCCATCTTCAGACGCTATCATTTAAGGCCGCAGTTTCGTGGATGGTAGATGCAGAACAACTACAAGATGGTATATTTTTGCCGATTGCTATCCTTGAACCCTCACCGCTTAAACAATTGGCGCAACTAGTTACGAGAACTAATAATCGTAGTGCGCCGGGGTTTTATTTACCTAATGAACCAACTCCTACTACTAAATACCAAAAAAGTAAAACCCTTAAACCCAAAGAACGGTTAGAACAATTTTGGCGGAGTGCCTCTCCGAATGCGCGTCAGTTAGCAAAGTTACTGGCAGCAGCTCCTCGTATTCGTTTACCGATTATTAGACTGATTCGGGAAGCCATGTTAAAAGAGGCAACTCATATACACGAAGCTGAATTTTTATTGAGTGGTTTACTTGAAGTTGTCCATCACACAAAGAGTAGCGCGGTTCCAGATAAAGTGGATTATGATTTTATCCCAGAAGTGCGTGATGAATTGCTTGATGCCCAATCTGTCACTGATTCTCGCAAAGTGTTAGAGAAAGTTTCTCAATATGTTGAAGAGCATCTTGGAGAAGCCACTGGCTTTGCAGCGGTTCTTGCTAATCCAACCGATGATATTGATTTAAATCAAATTGGTGAATTGTCAGAATCTTTTGCTACTATTTCAGCTAGTGTGTTGAAGCGGTTGGGTGGGCGGTTTAAAAAATTAGTGGAAAAGATTGAACATCCAGAGCCTTATTATTCCACTTCGGTTCGTCCATATAAAACATTATTTAAAGAACAACTAGAATACAAAGTATTACAAAAAGAATATCTTAACACTCAATTTGATCTGATTGTCACTTTTTTTGTTGATTTTTCAAATTCCTTAGAAAACAGAGTATTCAAAGAAACCATCTTAAAAAAATGATAGATATAAACTGTTGATAGTAAAATTATTATGTTAGAAAAATTCTCTATTTTAGAAAGTAAATATAAATTAATTATATATATTCATAAAAAATATAATATTCATAAAAAATACAACTATGTCCCAAGAACTCAATTTACATTTTAAAAATTCCCAACAAGTTACCATTCTTTTTGCTCAACATCCCCCGGTGAAAGTTGATTTTGTCATACCACTCACTTCTCAAGATAGAGAGGCAATTCGGCATTATTTAGAAGTCTATGCAGCGCAATATGTCATGGATATTGATGATCAAGAAGCCAAGCGAGTCACCGCACAATTACCACAATGGGGGCAAATGCTATTTGATGCGATATTTAATAGTGCGGCAGCGAAAGCATTATTCTCTCAGTTTATCAATACGCCCAGTGATAAATATTTGGTAACTATTACCGCCCAAACCCCGGAAATTTTATCGTTACCGTGGGAGTTATTGCATGATGCTGGGCAGTTTTTATTTGCGTTTCAACCTTCGATTACGATTTTACGGCGGTATCCATCCAAAACCATTTTTCCTGCTTATGCACCTCAATCGCATTTGCGGATATTATTTGTTATCAGTCGTCCACGAGGGGCTGGTTTTATTGATTCACGTACCGATGCTCAAGCGGTGTTAAAGGCGATTGCAAATTATCCGGCTATCACGGTAGAATTTTTACAGCCGGCGACGTTGGAAAATTTATGGGAACGTTTGCAAAATCCAAAGTTGCCATATATTGATGTGATTCATTTTGATGGACATGGTGTTTTTGATAAAAGCGGTGATTTAGTCCAAACCACGATTATGCAATTAAGTGGTGTATCACGAGGTTTGCGTAAGCCACTTCGTCAGTTGAAAATTGGCGCGAATACCGGTTATTTGTTATTTGAACAGACGGGGAAATACGGAGAAAAAGGACGGGAAATTTTTTATGTGCCTACCACTTGGTTGATTCATGTATTATCAGAATCCAAAATACGTTTGATGGCATTATCGGCTCCTCAATCGGCAATGGTAGCGTATGATGATGAGAACGAAGAACCTATCGGGAGTATTGCCGTTGGTTTGGTGGCAACCAGTGTTCCGAACGTCTTAGCCATGAGCTATTCGGTGACGGTGCAAGCAACTGAACTACTATTTGGCGGATTTTATCGGGAAATAGCAGTGGGTAAAAGTGTTGGGATGGCTTTGGATACGGCACGTCAGGCTTTGTTGCAAGATCGAAAACGCCGCGATTTGCAACGTGGACAAGAGCGCGTTGTGATTGAAGTGAGTGATTGGTTTTTACCCACCTTGTATCAAGCGGGTGAAGACACGCCCCTTGTTTTGAAAATGATACCAAGTTCCCCGAAACCTCATCCGCATAATTTATCGGCATTGCCAAACGCAGGTTTTTGGGGACGGCGTAGAGAGTTATGGCAAATTGAGAATTGGTTTGGCGATGGAGTACGGCGTGTCGTGGTGAGTGGTTTTAGTGGGCAAGGTAAAACTTTTTTAGCTCAAGAGTTAGGGCGTTGGTTGTTGCAAACTGCGAGTTTTGATGCGGTGGTGTTGGTGGATTATTCTGGTTATCAAGGGCTGGATGCCGTGCAATGGGCGGTGACAACGTTGGGTTCAGTGGTTGAGCAAAGTTTAGTGGATGTGGCAGCTGCGAATGCGGTATTGCAAAATCAGCGTATCTTATTGATTTTAGATAATTTAGAGGTTTACGTTACCGAAAGACAAGACACTTTACAGGAATTATTAACGGTGGCTCATCAATGGTCATTATTGGGTGAAACCCGTGTTTTGATAACGACTCGTCCGGTGGTATTAGGGCATGAAGCTTATCAAGTGGGTGATGAAAATGCGGATTTTCGGCAATTGGTGTTAGAAGGCTTGGATAAAGAGGATGCCTTGCACTATTTTGAAAAATTATTGGTATTGTCGGATAATCCAGTGCGTTTACAAACAGATGAGTTATTGCGTTGGTTTGCCAAAGTGCAATTTCATCCTTTGTCAATTGGTTTATTAGCACGTTCTTTAGAAACTGGGGATTTAGCGAATTTAGAAGCTCGTTTAAATCAGTTAATGCTTGAATTGCCTGAAAATCCGGTTGAGACTACTTTGCAGTTGGTGATTGAGCACTTTGATGAGGAATCGCGGCTGTTGTTGCCGAAATTGGGCGTGTTTCAGGGTGGCGCTATGGAAATAATGTTATTGCAAATTACTGAAATCTCAGCAGAAAAATGGGATAAACTACGGCCCTTGTTAGAAGCGACTGGTTTAATTCAAATAGAAACCTTGTCCTATATTAGCACCCCATATCTCCAATTTCACCCCAGCTTAACTATCGCTTTACAGCCAGACAACCAAGACGATTTACGCCACCGTTATCAACGCTGCTATTATGAATTATCGGGTAATTTGTATTCTACAGATGTAAAAAATCCCGTTGAAACCCGTTTTATTGTGAAACGTGAATTACCCAATTTATTATTTGCTGTCAAAGCGACGTTAGCCGAAGTAACAGATTATGCGGTGGACTTTGTGGATAAAATGAATAAGTTTTTAAATAATTTGGGACTACAACGTGACTTGGGGCAACTCAATCAGCAAGCGGCTAAATTGGCGGGAGATGTCGGGAGCCAAAACTGGTTTTTAAGCAAAAGCGGTGTCGGCGAACAATTGTTCAATACAGGGCATTATACCGAAGCGACCAACATTTTTAACGAAATTTTAACCGGTTTAAGTACTACCGCCAGTTATGAGCGTTGTTTGACTTTAGGGCATTTAGGCCGTTGTTTTAGTAGGCAAGGACAAATCGAACAAGCCGTCGCTTATTATCAACATGGATTAGAGACAGCTCAACAATTAGAACAAACTCAGAGCGTACAACGCCAAACAAGTAATTTATACACTGATTTAGCCGATACACTGACAGACATGGGACGTTATGCAGACGCACAAACAGCTTATGAGCAAGGTTTAGTGATTGATCAAAAAATTGGTGATTCAAGAGGAGAAGCAGTAACACAAGGACAACTCGGTACCTTAGCTCTAATTCAAAGCAAATTATCCGAAGCTGGACAATATTATAGAACTGCCTTAGCCATTTTTAAAAATTTCCATGAGCCCAATAGTGAAGCAATCATTTGGCATCAATTGGGAATGGTGTATCAAGAATCCAAACAATGGGATGCAGCAGAACAAGCCTATCGGCAATCAGCGAATATTGAAGAAGCTCAAGGGAACTTACCCGGTGCTGCTACAACTTGGAATAATTTAGCCTTGGTGACGAAAGATATGGGCAAATTGGCAGATGCGGAAGCGTGGTATCGGAAGGCGATTAATGTTGAAAAAAGGATGGGAGACTATTTAAGAATATACAAAGGACTTAGTAATCTTGCTGATTTACTACAACAAAACTACCCCAACCGTCTACAAGAAGCGCAACAATTGGCAGAAGAAGCATTAACTATTCAGAAAACCAGACTAGACTCAGCTACGGTTGAAATTTGGAACACTTATAATCTCTTGGCACAAATTGCTGAAAAACAGAATGATACCGCCAAATCCTCTGAATATCGTCGCTTATCACGAGAGGCAAAGACAGCTTAGGGCACGTTCCACGCACCTTAAACTTTCAGCTAGCGTAGGGTGGGTAGAGCGAAAGTGAAACCCACCAACCTATGTTCACCAATCCCTTAAGCAACTATTGGGTGAGAATTAGCCAGTGTGGTATGCGTCCCACGCACCTGAAACTTTCAGATATTTGCAACAACTAAATATGCCAAAACCACAAGAGGAACCGACGAAACCTTCCTAAAACTGATGACGGTTAGCGGTAGTAGTGTATTGAAATTATTCTTAATAGTTTAGGAATGGGTTTATACAGTAGATTAATTATGGTAAATGAATAAGCAAAAAAAATGACTTTAAAGAATAGTATCTTATTAACGCCAGAAGAATATGATGAACAAGCACAACATGTAAATCTTAAAAGTATAATAGAAAACGGTTTTCATATCATTGAAACGCCAATAAAACTTTATACGAGCAACTCAAATATAGTGCTATTTACAGAAATACCCAGTAAGCTTTATCGTGGTGGTAATGCCAGCGTTCCTAGACTTGATAATGCTAGAATTCCAAAGGATATTGAGGTATTTTATAAACATGAAATAGACATGGCGTATTTGATAAAAATAGAGGCATTTATATCAAGCCTGAGCATAATGCCTAAACTGAAAAGTCAAACCGAATGGGTGCCTAAATATGGACGAAATCTGTGGTTAGACGAAGGTTCTGGTGGTGTATCAACTTTTGACAGTTTGAAAGGACAGAAAAATTGGTATGCTTGTGAAACAAATCAGTCAATCCCGGATGAACTGGTAATCATAAATGATCGCCCCGGTCATTATTTGTGGTCACCTAAAATAGATATGCCTTTGGCACTTTATTTAATACTCCTCAAAAAATCCGAAAGTCTTTTTGCTAAAATCAATTAAACGGAGGTTAAAATGAAATTTTCAACCAGAGAAATCTACTTTTTAATAGATGCTTGTGAGTATCGTATTCAATCTTATGAAAAAGCCTTAAAAAGCGGTGAACTCACTGATGATGATTATTCCGATATTGTCAATGATAAGGGAGTGCTAGAAATATTACTAAGTTCTCTAAAAAAAGCACTTCCCCATAAACGGACTACTGTTGAGGCAATCAGTGGTATGATAATACACTTACAAGATACCACCGAATATTTACTTTCAACGATAGCTAACCGTAAACAGTTCAATGCTGCCCAAGACAGTTTAAACAAACGGGATTTTTATATTTATCTCAACCCAACGGAGCTATGATATGAGACGAATAGCTTTTATACCAGCGGCTTTTAAAGACCTGAAACGCTGGTCAACTAAAGCCCCCCAAATTTACCAACAAATAAAAGCATTGCTTACAGACTTGGAACGTGACCCGTTTTCTCAACAATTTGGTAAACCTGAACCATTGAAACATGATTTAAAAGGCTTATGGGCCAAACGCATCAATGATGAGCATTATTTGGTCTATAAACTAACAGATGAGGAAATTGTTATCGTTTCTTGTCGTTTTTACTACCAATAGAATTTTGAAGTAATGTTTATACTGACAAAAAATATCAAAAGCGAGCGTAGGGTGGGTAGGAGGAAACCCACCATTTTTCATACATAATAGCTTGGTAGGGTGGGCAAAGCGAGCGTAGCAAGCGTAGGGTGCGTCCCACGCACCTTAAACATGACGGTAAGTGGTAGTAGCATCTTAAAAAAGCCAAAATGAAAATCAATAAAATTAATTTAACCATTGGTAAAACTTTATCAATACAACGTACCGGGTGGAATACAAGTCAACATGATGCTTTAATTTATGCTTTTATTGATGAGGTAAAAAATCATCCTGATTATCAGTTGGCAAAATCGGGTCATTATGAAAATGCGGTTTTATTAGCACAGTTTTTTATTAATGAGAGTATTATTTTAAAATTAGATAATAACTATAAAAATCCTATTATTTTGCCAATTATGGCAGAAGAAAAACAGGGAAAAAATGCGATTCCAATGGGAATGGCTGATGTTATAAATAGATATACTGATTTTCAAGTTTCTGAAAATATCTATCAAACCAATAAAGCCGGACATACTGGAGCAAATGGTTGGCACCGGATAACAACGCCGGCCCTATTTATGGGGGATGTTGTAATAGATGCTGAATATCTAATCTTAGATGATTTTATTGGAATGGGTAGTACACTTGCCAATGTCAAGAGTTTTATTGAAAACGCCGGCGCAAAAATTGCTGGTTTTGAGGTATTGACCGGTAAGCTGCAATCATCTCAACTCTATCTTAGAAATCAAACACTTAATAATTTAAGGGAAAAACATGGACAATTTGAAAAAGAATTTAAAGAAATCGTTAAATTCGACTATTCCGGTTTCACAGAATCAGAAGCTCGATATAAACGAAGGGCTAAAACTGTTGACCGAATCAGAAATCAACTCACTCGCTCAATTTGTGAAAATGACGGCAGAAAGGATTAACAAAAGACAAAGGTAAATGGGGATTTTGAATTTTAGCAAGCGTAGGGTGTGTCCCATGCACCTCAAACTTTCATCAACAAAATTCTTTGCCGGCGGAGGAAATACAATCTAATATTGTGGCCATTGAGTCACTAAATGTCTATTTTATAAAGTTTTATTTGTTTAGAACAATATTTGTTATTTTATATTAAGAGGCTATACAATGCAATTAAATACCTCAGAAAGAGCCATTGCCGAAGCTGCTAAAATCAAGGCATTGGATCAAATCACTCAAATGCAGCATCAAGTTGACTATGATGTTCAAGATTTTACTATTGAATCGCTGGTTCAAGAGTTTCGCGAAAACCGCATTTATCGAACAACTTTCCAAAACAACTTGGTTTGGGATAATAAACAAAGCACGAGCTTTATTGAATCGGTGATACTTGGCTTACCACTTCCGGTTATGTTTTTTGCCGCTACCGAAGACTATGATAGATTCGAGATTATCGATGGTATTCAAAGAATACAAACTCTTGACGCTTTTCTAGCTAATCATTTAAGGCTAGAAAATCCGGAAATAAATACTTTCCTTGACTCACGGGTTTAGGTTTTCGGGTCTACACTTTTTACAGCAGAATAAATTCAAAAGCCGTACCATTCGAGTGTTTGTCGTAGAAGAAAGCATTCAGATTCGGCACCAGCTTGTTAGGCGACTTAATACCGGTATGTCCCATGTTATGACGGATTCCCATGATGCAACAGTTTATTAATGAGTTTGAAGAACGTGTCAAAGAGATTGACGAATATCTAGTAAATTTGGAACAACTTGATAAACCGCAGGTTCAACTTTATTTTCCACACCAAGGAACACACCGTGAAGTAGAGCCTAAAGTCAAAAAGATACTAAATGCCCATGTCTTTTTGATATTTAGATAGCGTTTTTTTTTAATAGAATTTGTGGTATTTAAAATAGCTCTTTTCGCAGTTCTGTACGGTTTGCTAGGCTATAAACTAAACATTGTTGTGCTTAACAGTAAAGCTGTGTTAGAATTAACGCTTATTAAAATTGAAAAAAAAATATTGTTATGGCATTACAAGATCATTTCCATCCGCCTTTGAGTACACATCGTCATTGGCACGCATTTCATAATGCTTGGGCTACTTATATTGCATCTAATTTAAACCATGTTCTACCAGAGGGTTACTTTGCCGAACCTAATGTACAATTTGGTATAGAAATTGACGTGGCAACTTTTGAAGAACCGGAACAATTTGATGTTTTACCTGAAAAGGTTTCAATGATACCCAAAAAGTCAATCAAGTGGGTACCACCAGCACCTACACAAACTGTTCCTTTCGAGCCGATTTCTGAACTGGTAGAAATTAGTATTTTTAATGATGAAGAAGGTCCAACTTTAAAAGGAGCTATCGAATTAGTTAGTCCAGCGAATAAGGCCGCACATCAAAGGGCTTTTGTGTCTAAATGTTTACAGTATCTACAGCAAGGATTAGGACTTATTATTGTTGATGTGGTAACCAGTCGCACCGCCAATTTACACCATGAGTTATTGAAAAATATTAAAGTAGCTTCTAGATCAAACATGAGCCATACTCAGCTTTACACAACGGCTTATCGAGTAGTCAAACATAATCAAGAATCAAATTTAGATATTTGGGAAGAATCATTAGAACTTAGGCAAACATTGCCTATTATGCCTCTTTGGTTACCGGGTTCAATTTTTTTACCCGTTGATTTGGGAGCAACATATCAATTAACTTGCCAAGAACAAAGGATTAAGACCAAGCGAGCGTGGGTAGGCTGCACCCCAATGCCATTAAGTTAAGCTTTGGAGTCCAAACCTTTATATTTGGAAGTGTTTGATACTAAACGACATAATCCAAATCTGAAGGTTTGGATTCCAACAAATATTCCTTAACTTAATGGCATTGAGGCTGCACCCACCTACAAAGGTTTGCCAATCCTTTGAGCAAGCGTTGGGTGGGTATGAACTGCTCGCTGCAACCCACCATTTATCAATTAATATCAAATTGTTTTTAAAAGAGTTTAATATTATTTTATTTAAGAAAGCTTGTGCGGAATGTCGGATACAACAAAAGGTCAATTAAATAGAAATATCGCTAAACAACTTTTTCTCGCCACATTGTGACAAATAACAAGATGAAAGATAATATCATTATTTACCAGACCAATGACGGGCAAACATAGGTTGAAGTCTATTTTGAATATGACACGATTTGGCTATCGCAAGCTCAAATGGCTGACCGGTTTGATAAAGATAGCGATACTATCGGGTTACACTTAAAAAATATTTATAAGTCCGGTGAACTGGACAAAAATTCAACTACCGAGCAATCCTCGGTAGTTCGTCAGGAAGGTAAGCGGCAAGTCAAACGTAAAATCAAATTTTACAATCTGGATGCTATCATCTCTTCCCTAAATAATAACTATGATAAGGGCAAACACGTAGGTTAGCCCCTACATTTTAAGGGCAAACACGTAGGTTAGCCCCTACATTTTAAGGGCAAACACGTAGGTTTGCCCCTACATTTTAAGGGCAAACACGTAGGTTTGCCCCTACATTTTAAGGGCAAACACGTAGGTTTGCCCCTACATTTTAAGGGCAAACACGTAGGTTTGCCCCTACTAATATATTTTCAATACTGTAGGGGCGAACCACTTTGCCGGCCCGGCCTTAACGTTAATAAGCAATTTTCATAAAAATGCGTAAACATAAACGAAATTCACAGTATGTAACTGTTTTTCACGATTACCCACTACCAGAGACGAAAGCGAAGCCGGTCGGTTATATTGCACTTATTACCGATTATGACTTGGCCGTTCCTCTACCCGATTCACTATGTGCTATTGGCGCAAAGCACAGAAAGTATGAAAAAGGACAATGGCGCGTATTTACACCAAGGCATGCTCCTGAGGATACGCTCTACGGTCATTTAACTTTTGCTCTAAAATATGAAGGAATTGAGCTTGGTATCCTCAAAGTGCTTTTTGATCACATTGCTCCCGCTTTACTTGTGGAGATTGTCCAATCTGAACCCACTGGCATCTATAGCCGTAGAATCTGGTTTTTATTTGAGTGGTTACGTAATGAAAAGCTAGATTTACCTGACGTAACTCAAGGTAATTTCGTTGTACTGGTCAATGATAAGCTCCAATATCCAGGGCCATCTCGTCCATCACGTCGTCATCGAGTGCATAATAATCTACCGGGCACACCGGATTTTTGCCCGTTGATTAGAAAAACAGATAAGCTTGACCAGTACATTGCCCTTAATCTGTCTCAGACAGCTATTGATCATATTGGAAAAACACATTCTGATCGGTTAAGCCGAGCTGCTGCTTTTCTTCTGCTCAAAGATTCTAAAGCGTCCTATACCATCGAAGGGGAATTTCCACCGCATGACCGTATTGAACGTTGGGGAAAAATAATCGGTCAAGCCGGGCAAAGGTCATTAAACCTCGAAGAACTGGAATACCTACAGAACATCGTGATTGCTGATGACCGTTTTTTAACACTTGGATTGAGAGTTGAGGGTGGATTTATTGGTGATCGTGATCGAGTAACCGGTATACCTATACCAGTTCATATTTCAGCGCGTGCTGATGATCTTGATAAGTTACTATCCGGTTTTTTTGCAACCTATATCTTATTAAAAGAAAGCAATTACGATCCGGTTCTGACGGCTGCATTGCTAGCTTTCGGATTTGTTTTTATACATCCATTTGAAGATGGCAATGGACGTATTCACCGTTATCTGTTTCATCACATTCTGGCAGAAAAAAGTTTTGTGCCGAAAGGCTTAGTCTTTCCAATTTCGGCGGTTATTCTAGAAAGGATAGAATCATATAAAGGCGTACTGGAAGCCTATTCAAAACCCAGATTAGATCTTATGCAGTGGCATCCAACTGATAAGGGTAATGTTGAGGTATTAAATAACACGATTAACCTTTACAGATATTTTGATGCCACAAAACCAGCCGAATTTTTTTATGCCTGCGTTGAAGAAACGGTCAATACTACTTTGCCAGAAGAAGTGCAGTATTTAGAAAAATATGATCTTTTGAACAATTTCATTAAAAATTACCTTGACATGCCAGATAAGTTGGTAGATTTGCTGATACGCTTTCTCAACCAAAATAATGGCCGACTTTCAAAGCTGGCTAGAAAAAAAGAATTTGCTCAATTAACCGCTGCTGAAGTACTGGCCATTGAAAGAAAATACGATGATATTTTCCAAGGAAACTAACTTAAGGTGGGCACAAAAGACTGCCCACCCTACATTTAGATAAGTAAACTATTGAGTTTATTATCCACAGAATCCGTAAAATTATCTATCGGATTGAGGTACCAATACGTCCTTGCACATCTTTATAGATTTCTTCTAAGATAACACTGTCGTAACCGGTAACCCAAGAATCATTGCCATCATCGAACCATTGAGCCTCGGTTTTCAGTTTGGCTGTATGCCAAATATTGCCTAGCATTTTGATAATAACTCGACTGCGGTATTTTTTATCGCTATCATCATGAGTCAACAAGTATTTCCAAGATGTGCGAATGTAACCACTGGTTCTATCAAGCACTTCTAAATCGTACTTTTCCGACAGGATATCAATTACTCGGCGCCAAACCTCTCGGTTCCTATTCCGGAACATACCATAGTTACCATGTAACTGGATGGATTTCCAAACCCCAACTTCATCATGGGTTTCAACAAAAGTCGATGGTTTAGAAGCGCAGCCAATAAACAATGTTAATATACTGATAATACAGATAATTTTGCTAAATTTCATCTTGTTTCCTCCGGCTAGTACTTTGTCAATTTGATTTTGTTGGTTTTCGTTTCAAGCTTTAGCTTTGTCCGTGGTTCATTTGTGACATCAATTATTTTCGGGAATCAGGGAAACTATACGTCTGATGTCTTCTGGCGGTACACCTTCCACTAATTCTTTGACTCTTTTTAATAAACTTGGGATTTCTGTACCGGTTTTGTCAAACCAGTCACGCACATGCGCTTTTACTGCTGCTATCACATCATTTCTGCTGCTTTCTGCAACGCCACTCACCATAACCACATCCGTGTTTATGCCTTCTTTATCAACATGACGAGCCAGTTCAATACCATTCATTTTGGGCATTTTAATATCCACAATGGCTATATCAAATTCATCTATCCGCAATTTATCAAGCCCTTCTTTACCATCTTGGGCTGTATTTACAATAAAACCCGGTTTTGTGAAAGAATCACGATAGGTTGTTAAAATATTATTATCATCATCGACGATAAGCAGTTTGTATTGTCGTTCCATAAAGAGTTACCATTATCTTAATACGAACTTAGTTAATTCGTAATAAGAATTGAATGTTTTGCAAATTAATAATTAGAATAATTTATAATGATTACATTTTTATCTTGTGTTAAGCTCACAACAACACACTATTCATAACGATATTGAAGATAA
>Ga0233404_10000265_pt1 | contig 14241 bp, 16 predicted proteins | sample Na_oxic_2_MG_FD_179861 | JGI IMG/M metagenome (GOLD analysis project Ga0233404, IMG submission 179861) | Seawater microbial communities from Saanich Inlet, British Columbia, Canada - Na_oxic_2_MG | ecosystem: Environmental > Aquatic > Marine > Inlet | place: Canada: British Columbia | collected...
ACGAGGAATCTCAGCATCAAAGGCTTTGAGCATAAATAATGAGACGGGTCCATTTTCTTGCTGAAAGACTTTTACCATTTGACGAAATTCTTTTACCAATATTTCATTATCCATTTCAATACTCCATTAGGTTTATCACGTACAGCATTTAGTATTTCTTCGGCTTGGTTTTTTGAAATAGTTCCTCTAGGTTGGTATCTCATTTCCGGTGACCAAGGTGTCGTTAGGGACCAGTTGCGATGTAATTCCATATTAGTCGGATCGAGCTTATTTTCAAGCCCAGATAAAAAAATGAGTTGATCAAGGTTATGAACAGCATAAGCCAATTTGAGTTTACCAGAAGACGGATATTTATTAGTATCCAATAATTTACAAATTCTCGCTTTTAATGCAAATTCAATGACATATCCGCAAATGTAAACAGCACCATCATATAAACCGGCATTAAAAAGAGTTTCTGCTTCTTCCAGTCTGAGTTTAGCAAGTTCTTTTAATTCGTTTCGAGTTGGCATAATTTTTTGCGGTGAATTTCGATTGTTTAATTTCAATAAGAACTATATGGCTATATTGCTATTGAAAACCATTGTCCAAAAACTAAATAGCGTGCCTGTAAGGGCGAACTTGTGTGTTCGCCCTTTAAATGAGCCTTTTAAATGAGTGGTGAAGGGCAGACACGTCTGCACAAAATACTGTGCCTGTAGGGGTAAACCTGTGTGTTCGCCCTTTAAGATTAAGAGAAAACGGTGGGTGCAGCGAAGCTGACCAGAGGTTCGCTCTATCCACCCTACGCTCGCTGTTCGCTCCCATTTCGCCATTCAATGGAATCTTCCCAAGCCGGGTGTTCATCAATCTCAAGTTTTTCCAATTTTTGTTCTAACTCTGGTAATGAACAGTTGTAACGAGTTTCAAAAGTGCTGATAATTTGATGTAACAATTTTTGACGAATACTTACTCCATATCGTAGGTTTTCAAGTTGATAAGGGGTAAGATGAGGTATTTTTTGAGTTTCAAGAAACATCGTTTGATTCCTTATGATTGCTATTGAAAACCATTGTCCAAAAACAAAATACCGTGCTTGTAGGGGCGGACGACCGAAAGTGTTCGCCTTCTAAAAGAAAACGGTGGGTGGAGCGTTCGCTCTACCTACGCTCGCTATCTTGTGTTCTTAAAAAACGCATAATTTCTTTTAAATCAACATAGATGAAATAAAAAATAGGCTCTTTATTGAGTAGAATTTCGTCGTATTTAAGACTTGTTTTCTCACAGGTTTTACTCGTTATTTCTTCATCGAATGTAATACAATATTTTACTTCGTGATTTACCTTTTCTGATTTATCTTTTTTTATATCAGCTAAAATATTTTCATAAAAATATGAAAAAGGAACTGTTTTACAATCAGAAAAATCTAAATCAGAGATATACTTGGTTGAATCTATGAGTTCATATTTTTTTATTCCCTTCTCTCTAAAAAACTTGTTAATCTTTGGTTCAATATATTTTGTTGTAATTATATGAGACGCTTTTTTGTCAAAACTCAGATAAGGAACATAAAAGCTGGTGACTTTCTGCTGTTCTTGAATCATGATTCAGATAGATATATTTGTTGTATTTTTATGAAATTGGCTTGGAATACTCGTATTCCATTGTTTCTTAAACGATCAATTAGTCGCTTATCTTCTATGAAATCACCAATATCATTCTCTTTGAGTTTATAGTTAGCTTTGTAATAAAAACAAGGAATAATAAACTGACTTTCTATACTATAACCTGGGTAGTCTTGCTGTAGTGCAAATTCATAAGAAAGTTGTTTAGTTATATCTTGTTGAATTTTTTTATCATCAGATATAAATGAATCATAATCATGGTATTTCCAGTCCAAAATAACAAAGAGCTTTACTCTTTTTTCACGTATGTTTTCGATAGCTTTTTTTTGCTGCTTTAATAGATCACTTGGGTAATTTTGAAATTTATTGTATGCTATAGCACGAATTTTTATACCGCCTTTTCTACGATTTTTCATCGCTTGTTTTAAGTTACTAAGAAACCCATCGTATATCTCTTTTGACTTTTTTTTTAATAAAACAACTTCAACATTAACTATTCCTGAATATCTTGTTTTTTCTTCAACAACATCAATATCTTTATCTCTGCCAAAAACAGCATGATTATTACCAACAACATGTACTAAATCAGGTCTCATCCATCTTTGCTCGCCTCGAAATTCTATAAAAAAATGATTTTCAAAACCATCTTTACAAAAAACCTGATGTCCACCAAATGAACGATTAGCTACTCGTCGCCCATTAACAACAATGTTAGTATCGGCATAAACAACATCAAAGGTTTTAAAAGCATAAGTGTTACACATATCCTCCCAAATTTGGTAAAAATTGTTAATTCCCCAAAAGATACCTTCTTCATGGGTATTTTCCATATCCAGTTCACCATAAAGAAAGGTTTCTATAGCTTCATAAAGTTGCCAATAATCATCATCTTTATAAGCCGTTTTTTTATCAATATCATCTAATATCTCTTTTAGAGAAAAAAGTGTGATTTCAAATGTATCTTCATTAAATAATGATTGTTCATGCGTTAAATTTTGCTCCCTGAACTTATTGGCAAGTTCATTAACACGCCTATCAATTGTTTCCTCAAGCTCTTGCTGTAATTCAGATAAAATGAAACAAAACAATTCAATGATATTTGCACTTTCATGTTGTAACGTTTGCCGTGCTAAATCCATTTCTTCAAGATAAATAACATCATCAGGAAGATAAATGGCTTTGTGTAAATAGCAATCTATCTTAGAAAAATCAATATCCTCATTGCGTCTTATCCGGCGTTCAATAATGTCTAAAGCTAAATCTTGATAAGCTTTTAACATATTTTCTATCACGCTAATTTTGCTATACAGTATAACTTCATTATCTTCTTTATCTTTGAATTGATAAGCATTGCCACCAACTTCAAGATTGTCCCTTCTTTTCGGTTTGCTAGCTTGAAATTTTTTTAGGTTATCCTGTTCAAATTTTTTGAAGGTTCGATACATCCTAAAAAAGAGTTGTTTAGTCGCATTGAAGTCCCCTTCTGGAAAATTATCAAACCCAATAGGTAAACGAAATTCAGGTTCTCCATTTTCATTTCTGCGGATACCAATAAACGGATCGACTTTGTTAGGATCAGTCCGTTTATCTAATTTTAATTCTTTGAAATTCAACATGATTAATCAATTTTAATTTCTTGAATTTTCTTAATAAACAAATCAACTTTGTTGGCAAAATCACCAAAAGTAATTAATTTATCGTGATATTTAGAACTTTCACCAAACATCAGTTCAATTAAAGGTTTTTTATCTCTGTTAAATACGTTATCCCAGATAAAAAACATCAGCTTATTTTGGATAGCCGACTTTTTAATTGGCTCTTCAGTTATAAACCAAAAACCAATTTGCTTATCTTCTATTCCACGAATATACCTATGGTTACTCTTTATAAATGAGTTCAATTTTTGGGTAAAAAATTTCCAATCTTCACGCTTCTTAAAAGCATCACCGTCTGCTTTAACAGGTTCTCCATTAATATCTATAAACTCCCAATCCCAACGCCTTTTAAATGCACTATCCATATAATAGATAGAACTATCTGAAGTATTCATGGTAGCGAGGATAGAAAGATTGGGTGGAATTTTTATCACTTGTTCCTTTAAAAAGCTAATATCAGTGTTTTCAACCAATTTACCGGTTGCTTTTTTACGTTTTTCTATCTCTGTCAATCCACTTGTTTCTTTATTGGTCATCGTTCCAATTGTATTTTTGACATCATTACCAAATATAATACTTATTAATTTATCAAATTCCATTTCAGAAATATTTATCTGATAACTTGACCAACCATCTTTTTTTCTATCAAGCAATTGAAATATATTTCCAAAGATGGCAGCAGAATTACCACGATTAATTTCATCAATAACTAAAACAACTTTTTCAACTTGGTTAGTTACTTCTTTATTATCACAAAGATTTTTATAAGCCTGTGCTAAAGCCTTTAAAAAATGCCCTTCGTAATAGCTATATTCGACTTTTCCATCTCTGGTGATAGGTACAAGCTTACCCATAAAATTGCCATAGGTATATTCTGGATGAAAAACTGTTTTGATGACATTTTCAGGCGTGGCTTCTATATCTATCTCTAGTTCATTCGGAATTATTTTATCATCTATTCTGTAACTTTTGCCGGTTCCTGGACTGCCAAATAATATTTTTTGGATTGCTTTCATTAATTTTAATTTCCCTTACTAACAGTGAGAGAGATGCTAATTGTTAATTCTAAATTCGACTCGCCGATTATGTTGGTCAATTTTAGCTTGCGTTAAATTTAGCCAACAATGGTAGCGGCTCCATTTTTACCTCTACCTTCAACGTCAATTCTAGTACTGATCCCCCATTTTCACAAATCTAAACTGATTGGAAATCATTTTCTGGTTCCCACTCGCCGAAGTGAGAATCCATCCCATTCTGGACGCGCCAACGTCCATTTCCTGCACGATGCTGGCGCGTCGAGAATCTGTTCAAAATCAGAAAATTGAGTCATTAACTGGCTATAATATTTTTCAGCCTATTTCTTATTCCTTTAACTCTTCTTAACATATCTTGGGCATCTGTTTTAGTCAATTTATCTTGAGGTAGTTTAATACTTCCATTGGGTTGTCGATCAGGGTATAAAAATTTATTCCTTCCAAATGATTGAAGAATAGTCGCTACCTCACTGACAGCACGTTTAAATTGATTATCCACTTTAGAAGAGGTTGCAATAAACTGGTTTATCTTTTTATCATGCCCTTGAGGGTATTCTCTATTAAAATGCGCACATAAAGCTCCACCCAATGATTCAAAAGCATGATAAGTATAAAAACCTGATGTTTCTTGCAATCCCTCGTTGAGCAACTTTTCAGAAGAGTCAAGTGTTCTTTCTGCTATTTTTAAATAGGCTTCTTTTTCATTCATGCTCAAATCCAGAATAGGCTGTCAATCCTTGTCTATGTAAAAAATTAATGAATTTTTTATCATAGCGTAGATAATCTTTCCATATTCTTGATTTAACAGGATTTATGATGGGTGAATAGGATGTGAGGGCATAATATCCTGCTAACATCTCTGCCATCGTGACAATGATTTTATATTCACTTCTAAAACGACCATAGACATAGATATTAACACCTTTTTCTGAACCCTTATATCCCCAACCCCGACTAAAGGGAGTGAGTATAATTTCTTGTATGATAGGAATATCAGGTACATTCTCATTTAAAATGGCATAGATTTTTTTGACATGATGATAAGAAGTTTCTGTTATTTTTTTTGGTAATTTATCAAGATATAAGTTATATCCCGCAAATTCAGAAGGGGGCGCGAATTTTTTTGCCATCGTATTTCTCCTCAATTAAAGCTGTGGTTTGCATTGTCATTAGCCATAAACTCTTTGTTTGCTTAGATAATTCAGCAATTAACAAAGCTTCATACATATCCTCCTCTGGTACCACACGCACCCGATGGGTTGCTGTCAATAACAAATGTATCGGCTCTTCTAAATCTGCTTCAAAATCAGTACATGAAGGATCAGGTTTAGGTAAAGATTCGCCTTGCATCAAGTTGGTTTCAGACATATCAACTAATGCACTGGCTAATAATCGACGTGCTTCTTGAAGATTGGTAGCAAAGCTAATGGTGTCAGGAAAATCTAAAACTTCGGCATGGATACCTTCATCAAGAAATTTATACATTGCTTTGTAAGTCAACATATTTTATTCTTTAAGAATTTGAGAACCAGAAAATCTGACAATAACGAGACAATTAACAATTAAATTTAACCCGTGGGAAGATGGTGCGTAGGACGCACCCTACGCTCGCTTTAAGAATTTGAGAACCAAAAAATTTGACAATAACGAGACAATTAAATTTAACCCGTGGAAGATGGTGCGTAGGACGCACCCTACGCTCGCTATATCATTTTTAGCACTATGTCGGAATCTTATTTTTTCAGAAAGTCATTGTTTTTTTGGTAACCAATGTCAAATAGCCACGTTTCCGCCAAGTACCCATTTCACAAAAATATCCATAAATTCAATATAATAACAGGGCATGCAAAAAGCTTGCCTTGATGCAAATGCCTGGCTACCCACCCTACGCTGGCTATTTTCCATTACGATTTGCGACTGATCTGAACCACAACCTTTTTGTTGTCATAGTCAATACTCAATATCTGAACATTGAAAACACCGGCTGTGGACTTGAATTCTTCCGTATAACCGCTTAATACAGCATGAATAAACGAGTTTTCACCTGTGGGAAAAATAGTGAGACTGACAAATTCTTCTCCATCAATATTTTGAAAAACGACAGATAAACTGGTCTTCGCCTCTTTTACAAACTGAGGCTGATGTTCATTTAGTGTATATGCAAACGGGGTATAGGAAGCCTTCGATTCATCCAATTCATCAACTGATAACGGAGGTTTTTCCTGTACAGGTATTTGCTTTACATGAGGTTCTCCCAAACCGATAAAGGTTCTGAATTCGTCAGTCGCAAATGTTGCTATCAGAGTAAGTATTGCAATTATTAAACCAATAAACCATTGAATTGTACTGTTTCCAGCAATTCTTAATGTCCCAGAAAGTTTGGCAAGTATTCTGTTTTGATTACCTCCACTGCTACCCATTCTACTCACCTAGACAAAGGAAGATTCCGGAATTGGATTGTAAAATCGTAACAATAAATTTCAAGTAGTGCTATTCCTTTTATCTTTGGCGGCATACCTACGAAGCTGATGCTTGCCTTGACGGGAATACCAGAAATGAGCCTTTTTTTAACCCCGCTGTTATTTCGTTGAAAATCGGCAATTTGAACTTTTCCCGCTCCATATTCATTTCCTTCATAATCAAACAATTTTGAACTACCATCGCCATACATTCTAAGGTATTTATCTTTGCCAGGGTTAGTTATCACAAAAGAAAACGTTATGGTTTTATTTGAAAACTTACTGCTCATCAGTTGAAATACGAAACCGTCGGCTTCAACAGTTCGCAAGGGTTTCCCAGATTTACCCGTCAGGTTTGCAGAGGGTATCTTTAATGTCACACTGGTTCCAATCAGATCCTTAATTGCTTCTGTCTTTGCGATATTTCCGCGGTTTGCATCAATAATTTCCGCAGTGTCCGTGTCTAAAATTTTGACGGCGATTCGGACAGTGTCTCCGAAAGGTGTCAGTGTTCCCGTAACCAAAGCCTCCACACCGGCAATTTTACCCAATTTTCTAGCGGTCTTGGGGTCTATTATGCCTTTTTCTGAAAGCTTGTGTTCTTTGATGATGCTTTTCAAATGAGTTCTGTCCACAACTTTGAACCCTTTGCCGGCACCAGCAAGCGCAACGGAAAATTCCTCTGCGATGAAGCGACCCAATTCTGTCACATCACCCTGAAGGTCTGTAAAATCGACTACAGCCACTTTGGCTTTTTTCGCGGCGGCAATTTTTTCCGCCATTGTTGCGGACAATTTGTTTATTTCCGCTTCATAAGCCGATAAGTTGTAAACCGTTACCAAACCCATTGCCAAAATAGCAACCTGCATGAACTTTCTGATATTGTACGTCATAAAAATTTTCTCCTTTAGAAGATATAACCATATTATTATCAGGTATATTTGTCCTGATGTGTAGAATTCGTAGGGTGTATAAGCTCCGCGTCATACACCTTCAACAACCCGATTTAATGTAAAATAATAACAACGGCACAATCAACAATGCCACAATATTGATAATCTTAATCAACGGATTAATGGCAGGGCCCGCCGTATCTTTGTACGGATCGCAAAAAAATTAGGGTTATTCGTTTACAATTTTAAGCACCTCAATGCGCGTATGTGATGCAAGGCGAAATCCCAATATTTGAAGTTGATTTAACCAAGGTTCAACTGTCGATATTAAGTCCACGTTTTTTGCATCAATTAATAATCCAAGTGTACCCGTTAGCTTGATTTTTCGACTTTTAGCTATCCGTCTCGCAAGTCCATCATCAAGAATAACAATGGAGTCTTTAGATTCCAATGCCAACATCAATACTTCTGTTTCGCCGGCTCCCAAATTAATCACTAAAGGTAATGCTGATATACTCAAGGGTTGACGGACAGTAATCCAATTGAAGTCATTGAGGTTAGGTAAATCAATTCCTAATTTTTTACCCTCTTCAAGTTCTTTTAGCACGGCTGGCGGAACAACAATAGTTTTCGTTAAAGCGGGTAGAATGTGCAAGAGTTTAAGTTGATGGAGATATTGAAGAGGTGATGTGTCGCAAAAAAATTCAGACAAGTCGGATTTCTCCTTCAAGTTCTTCTTTGCTTAAAGTAAAAGTATCTACTCCATAATCTGTTAATTTTGTCAAAAAAAGGACACGAGAAATTCCTGCTAATTTGGCTGCGGCTCCAGAAGAAAGAACACCTAATTCAAAGAGTTTCACCGCGGCAATCATACATAAAGTATTACCAGCTGTTTCCAAAGGCCAGTTTAAGGCAATTAATGATTCATCTGGAATTTGTAAAGTGATTTGACTCATAACAATTTAATACCTTTTCTAAATAGTTATATTTTGAACGGCTAAAAACGGGACGGGAACGAATTGAGGAAAACGGCATACCTGACAGGTTTACTTCGTTACTTCGTATCCAAAACCTGTCAGGTATAAGCTTATTTCAACTTACAACAACGGCACAATCAACAATGCCACAATATTGATAATCTTAATCAACGGATTAATGGCAGGACCCGCCGTATCTTTGTACGGATCACCAACGGTATCACCAGTGACTGCCGCTTTATGCGCGTCTGAGCCTTTGCCACCGTGATTGCCATCTTCAATATATTTCTTGGCATTATCCCAAGCACCGCCGCCGACTGTCATGGAAATAGCGACAAATAAGCCGGTAACAATGGTGCCGAGCAATAAACCACCTAGGGCTTGAACGCCTAATGTATATCCCACAATAATAGGCACTAACACGGGCAATAAGGATGGCACAATCATTTCAGATATCGCCGATTTTGTGAGCATATCCACTGCTTTGGAATAATCCGGCTTGGCCGTGCCTTCCATAATGCCGGGGATTTCTTTGAATTGGCGACGGACTTCTATGACGACACTACCCGCAGCGCGTCCTACCGCTTTCATAGCCATTGCGCCAAATAAGAAGGGAATCATACCACCGATAAATAAGCCAATGATGACCATCGGATCGGATAACTCGAAAGAAACAGAGTCACCCACTTTATGTTGGTAGTCAGCAAACAAGACTAATGCGGCTAAACCAGCAGAGCCAATGGCATAACCTTTAGTCACCGCTTTCGTTGTATTACCAACGGCATCCAATGGATCGGTGATATTACGCACTTTTTCATCCAGTCCAGCCATTTCAGCGATACCACCTGCGTTATCAGTAACAGGACCATAAGCGTCTAGTGCGACGATAATACCGGTCATGGATAACATGGAAGTGGCAGCGATGGCGATGCCATAAATACCAGCAAAATAATACGCGCCCCCAATACTGGCACAGATTGCTAATACTGGTAAAGCGGTTGATTCCATAGAAACAGCGATACCTGCAATGACGTTGGTACCGTGCCCTGTCGTGGAAGCTTGAGCAATTTTACGCACTGGGCTAAATTCAGTGGCGGTATAGTATTCAGTCATGACAACTAATAATGCTGTCAAAGCTAAACCAATGAGCGCGGCACCGTAAATATTGATCACGGAATAGCTTATATCTCCCCCAAATCCCGTAAATGTAAATGCTTCCACGCCGGACATCAGCCATACTGTGATGGGGTAAAAGGCAATAGCGGCAAGAACCGCAGAAACTATTAAGCCCTTATACAAAGCCCACATAATTTTTTTACCATCAGTTGCCTTCACAGCATAAGTACCGATGATAGAAGCGATGATGGAAACGCCACCTAAGACGAGGGGTAATAAAATGGCTTTATTAGCCATGACTTCATCAATCTCTCCATTACTACCAATAAAAGCTAAACCACCGATAAGCATGGTTGCAATAATTGTAACGGCATAAGTTTCAAATAAATCGGCAGCCATACCAGCACAGTCACCGACATTATCACCGACGTTATCAGCAATCACGGCTGGGTTACGGGGATCATCTTCAGGAATACCGGCTTCAACTTTACCGACTAAGTCTGCGCCGACATCAGCACCTTTTGTGAAAATACCACCGCCTAACCGAGCGAAAATAGAAATGAGGGAGCCACCAAAACCTAAACCAATCAGGGGAGCAAGATCAACCAGGGTAGTGCCGCCTTCTGGCAACATCGTTTGCAGTACAGCATAATAACCTGCCACACCGAGCAATCCTAATCCTACGACTAACAAGCCAGTAATGGCACCACTACGAAAAGCAACGCCTAAAGCTTGACTTAAACCTTCATTCGCCGCTTGCGTTGTGCGAACATTGGCACGCACTGAGATATTCATGCCAATATAACCTGTGGCAGCGGAACTGATAGCACCTATGGCAAAACCAATGGCAGTCAACCAGCCAAGCCCAAAACCAATGGCTGCGAAAATAACAATACCCACTCCAGAAATTGTGGTATATTGTCGATTCAAATAGGCATTGGCGCCTTGTTGAATAGCAGAAGCGATTTCCTGCATACGTTCATTACCAGCCGGGAGTGCTAATACCCATTTTATGGATACGATACCATATATCAGTGCCCCAATTGCACAAGCTAGTGGGATCCATAGTTCTATTGACATAATAATTTAATTCTCCTTAGTTCAGTTATCAGAGTCTAAAAGCAACAATCTGAAAAACGATAAATTTTCAAAAATAAAAAATTAACATAACTACTCAGCTTTTAATAGAAAGAAATACTATTTCTTCAAGAAATAGTATTTCTAACACGCTAAGAAATAAATTTACTTCATAAAATAGAATATGATAATGTTCTAATTTACTCAGTATAGGTATTCTAACAAATTTCTTTCAAATTATGTAGGTAAGTATTTTCACTTTTTTAATGAGCTTCAAAAAATCCGATTTTTTTCAAAAATCGGATTTCTACTGATAACTGATAATTGATAACTGAAATGAGTAGTAAAACACTTTATCTACGCCTTTTACGCTACGTTATGCCCTATTGGCGCATATTTGCCTTGGCGATTTTTGCGATAGTTGTGATGGCTATCACTGATCCGGTTTTAGCCGCTTTGATTCAACCTTTGTTAGATGGGGGGTTTGTTGAAAAGGATCCGGCTATGATAAAACTCATACCGATTTTTTTGATTAGCTTAATTTTAATTAAGGGCTTGGCAATGTTGGCTAGTAGCGTAGGCATGACTTATGTGGCATCGCATTTGGTGATGGATTTACGTAGCGCGATGTTTAGTAAGATTTTATGCTTACCTACCAGTGAATTTGATAAAACTTCAGCAGGTGTGTTGCTATCTAAAGTCACTTATGATGTTAATCGTGTCATGGCGGCGGCTACGGATGCGTTGGTGATTTTAGTACGTGATAGTTTAGCGGTACTGGGTTTACTTGCATGGATGTTTTATCTGAATTGGATGCTTTCTTTAATTGTTTTTAGCACCGTGCCGGCGATTATTGTTATTATTCGTATAGTGAGTAAGCGGCTACGCGGAATGAATATTTCTATGCAAGATGCGATGGGCAATATGACGCGGGTGCTTGAAGAGGCAATAGGTGGGCATAAATTAGTTAAAGTATTTGGAGGGCATGATTATGAGCAAAACCGGTTTAAATTAACTTCTAATCAGGTACGCCATTTTGAGGTTAAAACTAAAATTATTTCCGGCTTTAGTGTCTTTATGGTGCAAATACTGACGGCATCTGCTTTAGGTGTGATTATTTATATTGCTGCCCTACAATCCGCAGCCGATAATATTACGGTAGGTGGCTTTGTATCACTTTTTACAGCAATGGGTATGCTATTTTCTCCCATTAAACGCTTGACGAAAGTCAATGATCAATTACAACAAGGATTGGCGGCGGCGCAAAGTGTTTTTAATTTGATCGATCAAGCTTCAGAAATTTCTGAAATACCTTCTAAAATACCTGAAACGAAACCTGTCAGGTTTGGCTTGAAAGTTTCGGAAGTGATTAAATCTTCCTTCATAAGGGATGAAAATTCAATAAAACCAGAAGCTAAACATGACATGTTTTTAAAACCTGTTAGGTTTAACTTTAATGCTAGATTTTTGGGAAAATTAACTTTTCAACATCTTTATTTTGCTTACGAAGAGCAAACGATTCCTGCCCTGCAAGATATTTCCCTTACTATTGAACCCGGTGAAACCATCGCTTTTGTAGGTGCCTCCGGAAGTGGAAAAACGACTTTAGCTAATTTAATTCCGCATTTTTATACTCCCACGGCTGGCAATTTATTAATAGATGAAATCAATATTAATCATTTACCTTTAACTTATCTCCGTGCTAATATTGCTTTAGTCAGTCAAGAAGTTGTATTATTTAATGACACTGTTGCTGCTAATATTGCTTATGGTGCGATGGCAGATGCGCCACAGGAAAAAATAATAGCTGTGGCTAAGGCAGCTTATGCAATGGAATTTATTGAACAAATGCCAGATGGTTTAGATACGATTATTGGTGAAAGAGGGGTTAAATTATCGGGTGGGCAGCGTCAACGTTTAGCAATAGCTCGCGCTTTGCTAAAAGATGCACCAATTCTTATTTTTGATGAAGCGACTTCTGCCTTAGATACCCAATCAGAATATCAAGTACAAAAGTCACTGGATAAACTTAAACGAGGGCGTACAACACTTATTATTGCCCACCGTCTATCTACGATTGCACATGCCAACCGTATTGTTGTCATGGAAAAGGGCTGCATTGTTGAAATCGGTCAACATAGACAACTCATTGAAAAACAAGGCATTTATGCAAAGTTATACCAAAAATAAAATTGGAAAACGCAGTAAGGAACATGCACAGAATAACTTCTACAATGTCGTATCAAACCTGACAGGTTTCCAAAACCTGTCAGGTTTAGTTGTCGAAGTTATTTTATGCACGTTCCTAAGTAGTTGATAACTGATAACTGATAACTGATAACTGATGAATTGGGAAATCGCAAGTGGTAAGCATATAGGGGGGCGAGAAGAACAACAGGATAGTGTCGCAACCTTTTCAAGCCCTAATGGTGAAGTCCATTTATTAATCGTTGCTGACGGAATGGGGGGGCATAATGCTGGGGGTGAAGCTTCGCAAATTGTTATTAGAACAGCCCAATCAGTTTGGAATAAATATCAACAAGGTTATATGGTAACCGCTCCCCTTAAATTTTTGCTGCAGATTTGTGAAAAGGCTCATTATGGTATTAATGAATTAGGAAAAAAGTACGAAATGTCTTCTCGTAGTACCTGTGTTTTTCTATATATTAATAATAAAAAAGTATGGTGGCTACATGTTGGGGATAGTCGCTTATATCATTTTCGGGGCAAAAAATTATTGCGCCGCACAAAGGATCATTCCGTTGTACAATTATTAGTTGATTTAGGGCGTATTGAAGAAGAAGATATGGCAAAGCATCCGGATCAAAACCGTTTATTCAAAGGCTTAGGCAGTGATGAAGTGCTTAATCCCGATGTTGGACAAGTCTCAGTGCGCCCAGGCGATAGTTTACTACTCTGTAGTGATGGCTTTTGGGAATATGTTTCGCCAAAAAAAATGTCAGAAAAATTACTACAAACCGAATTACCTATTAAAAAGCGGATTAAAAATTTACTAAAAGAAACTTTGGATGCCGGTGGCATAAAAGGAGATAATATAGCTATCGCCGTAGCTCAACTGCCTACTAAAAAACGACTCAATATCGGAAATGCCTGGCATTTTTTAAAATCGCTTATCATATCGTTACCCTTCGTAGAAAAGCTACCATCAAGTAATACAGCAGGGCAGACACACCACTGCCATTTGCGTTAAGAATAATTCCATACTGGTAGGGTGGGCAAGGTGTTTTTCTTGCCCACCGATTCTGGGCAGGTGGGCAACAAAAAGACGTTGCCCACCCTACATAAAATCCTTAACGCAAATGGCAGACACACAGATCCGCCCTACAGTAAATAGATTCACGTAGGGCGAACATAAGTGTTTGCCTTTTTCAAATAAACACTAAGAAAACCGTTTTGGTATAGATA
>Ga0233404_10000266_pt1 | contig 14180 bp, 4 predicted proteins | sample Na_oxic_2_MG_FD_179861 | JGI IMG/M metagenome (GOLD analysis project Ga0233404, IMG submission 179861) | Seawater microbial communities from Saanich Inlet, British Columbia, Canada - Na_oxic_2_MG | ecosystem: Environmental > Aquatic > Marine > Inlet | place: Canada: British Columbia | collected...
CCGCAGCATTCGAAGCTCGATTTGCCGCGTTTGAGACAAGACTATCTAGCCCTGGCGGGCAGCAGCCAACAGCAACGGCTGCTGCTGCACAGGCGAACGTTGCAGGGGTGCAAGTAGATCCAGGTTCCCTTCCTGACTCAGGACAAGAGGACACTACAGCACAACGTAATGGCAACGATTCGGGGAGCACAGTGCCTGCAGTTGCGACCATTGGGGGAGCAAGCGGAGCAGCACTACCATCTACCACACCACAAGAGGAGCCTAGGGTTAATCCTGAAACTGAGGCGGAGATTTCTGCGGCACAAAGAAGCGCAGTAGAAGTAGGACTCAACACGATAACAAGCAAATGTGGAAGGCAGGATCACGATTGAATCCTACCGAGCTCCTACGATGCTCGTGAGAGTGCTCGGACCCCAAAGACATCAACTATCGACCAAGGAACAATCACGGCGATTGTGGCGGCGACCAACGTTGATGATGACGGGGAAGACTTGCTTCCAGATACTCGTGCTGAACTTGATTCCCATGCAAACATGATATGCCTCGGACAACATTGCAACATTATTAGACGGACGAATATGACGGTAAAGGTTAACGCATTTGCTGATGAGGTTGGAGCCTTGAATGATATACCAGTGGTCGATGCAGTGGTCTGTTATGAAGACCCCTATTCGAATGAGAGGTACCTTTTGTTATGTTACAATGCTCTTTACATACCATCTATGAGCCATCACCTGATCCCACCTTTCATTTTACGTGAAGCTGGTTTGAAAGTGAATGATGTACCAAAGATACAGTCACCTGATCCGGATGAGGAGACCCACACTATACGGGATAGTGATACTGGTATGAGAATCCAACTGCAGCTGAATGGGATCTTTTCATATTTTGCGTGTCGTGCATTGTCTAGCGAGGAAATGAGGAATTGGCGAGATTATCCGGTGGTTCTTGCAACACCCCCAGGGCGGCGGTGGAACCCCTATAGCAAGATATGGTCCAGAGAGGAAGCTAGCTTCTTGGATGGCCATGGAAGACTTGTTGACGATGGGTTAACAAGCGAACGGCGTCGTCTTTTAGATGACGAAGATTGGGAAACATTTCGTGAGGCGCAAGCTGCTTATGTTGATCCAATATCGGTCCAGGAATACGACGATTATATTGAGGAAAGTTTTGCCTCTTCTGCCTTGTTAGTGGAAGAGGATCCCAATGATCGAAGGCGGTATTTCAGCGTTTCTGATGATCAGATTGAACGCGGCATCTGCGATATTGCGAGCTATCTTGTAGAAGATGAGCTGGCGGATGCACTGGACAAGAGACACAGAGCCTCGGCTAGTGGGATCGCTGCTGGAAGCATCTCTGCAGCCAAGGTGGAAGTGGATGAATTATTTGACGAAGATGACATTTGTGCAATCATTGGTGAAGCAACAAGTACTTTCAGTTCGTTGGCGTCTGGTGCTGGCAAAGGTGTGTCTCCTGAGAGATTAGCAAAGATATGGACCATATCACCTGAGGATGCGCAGCGTACAATCACACAAACAACGCAGCTGGGAAGGTATGGAGTTGACACAACAATTGCAAGGGAATTTCCTACCAACGATAGGGCACTTCGCTACAAGAGGTTCTTGGATACTGCTTTCTTTACTGACACTATGCATGCTACTGCAAAGGCTAAAAGCACTAGGGGCTTTACCCATGTACAGGTTTTCGTCTCTGACAAAGGTTTCGTGTTCGTTCATTTGATGAAGGCACTTAATCTGACGGAATACATGGCAGCTTTGAAAACATTCTGCAAGGAGATTGGTGTGCCTGATACTTTGGTGTGTGACCCCCACCCCGTCCAAAAGGCAGGAGAGGTGCGGCGGTTCTGCGCTGAACTTGGAACCACTTTGAGATTGTTAGAGCGTAGCACGCAGTGGGCAAACATCGCTGAACGATGGATTGGCCTACTGAAGAATGGAACTAGATCTGATTTGCAGGAGAGTAATTGCCCGATGGTCTTGTGGGATTTCTGTCTTGAGCGACGCGCGCAGATAATGAACATGACTGCACGAGACAACGTTAAGCTCCAGGGGCAGAATCCGCACACGGTGACCTTCAATCAACCTGGCGATATCAGTTCTCTATGTAATTTTGGATGGTTCGAATGGTGTTATTATTTGGAGGATAGGCAGAAGCACAAGTTTCCTAAAGCAATTGCAAAGTTGGGTAGATGTTTAGGCCCCACGAAGCACAATGGTAATGAAATGGCACAATGGATTCTTTGTCGGAATGGGACTATTGTTCCAAGGAGAACGCTTCGGCGTTTGACTCCGCATGAACTTTCAGTAACTAACGAAGCTGAGAGAGATAAACGACGTTCTTTCATGGATGGAATCTACCAAAAGTTTGGAGACGCAACAACAATGCCCCCGGAGCATGACGTGACACTTCCAACAATTGAGGAAGAATCAGATGAAGAACTCTATGAAATGTGGTTGGATGATCCTACTGATATGCGGCCCTGGTATGACGATGACGGTCAACAGGCTGAGGCTCTTGCAGTGCTTGCTAGTGAGGTTAGAGAAAAGTATTACTGGGCCCCAGAAGCTGATATATGTGACGCTTCAGGGGAGCCAATTTCTGAGCATGGACTGACAGATGTACTAATTGGCGTTGAGCTGGTCTTACCTCACGGGGAGGAAGGAAGCAAGACATGCAAAGTACTGCGTCGTAGTGTCGACAACGTTGGTAAGACGACAGGTGTTTATGACACTGATCCCGCGTTGAACACTATGATTTATGATGTCAAGTTCCCTGATGGTGCTGTACAGAAATACGCTGCAAATATTATTGCCCAAAATGTTCTCGAGCAAGTTGAAGATGAAAGCGGACACTATTCACAGAGGTTGAAACGAGTTTTGGACCATCGGAGGGAGGGGAATGCTGTCTCGAAAGGGAAGAAATACCTGACTACGCGAAATGGCCAGAAGAAATTACGTCAATCTACGATAGGGTGGAAGTTTCTCATTGAATTCACTGATGGTAAGAAGCAATGGATGCAACTCAAGGATCTTAAAGAGACCAATCCAGTGGAGATAGCTGAATACGTCAAGGCTAGGGAGATAGATGACGAGGTAGCTTTTGCATGGTGGGTCCCGTACACGCTGAAGAAGAAGGCACGAATTATCGCATCGGTGAAGAGTAGAGCAAAACGCAAAACCCACAAGTATGGAATCGAGATTCCGAGGTCTGTCGAAGATGCTTTTCGATTGGATGCTGAGAATGGTAATACACTATGGCAGGATTCACTTCTTCTGGAAATTAATGAGATAGGTGTGGCGGTCAAGATCTTAGAGGAGACTGATCGGCTACCGCCCGGACTCACCAGAACGAGCGGCCATATCATTTTCGATGTGAAAATGGACTTTCGACGCAAATCTCGCTGGGTTATGGATGGTCACAAGACACCAGAACCAACAACTTCCAATTACGCTGGTGTGGTAAGTCGTGAGAGTGTGAGGATTGCTTTCACCTACGCTTCTATGATGGGCCTTAGTGTGATGGCAGGGGATATCAAGAATGCATATTTACAAGCTCCTACGAGTGAGAGTCATTTTATTGTTTGTGGTCCGGAATTTGGGGAAGAAAATGAAGGAAAGAGAGCTATTGTCAAGCGAGCGATTTATGGCAGTCGTGTTGCAGGTAGAGATTTCTGGTTGCACTTGCGTGAGTATATGGAAACACTTGGATTTCAGTCATCAAAAGGAGATGCGGATGTTTGGTTTCGCCCTGCTGTGAAGCGCGATGGAACTGAATATATGGAGTATGTCTTATTGTACGTTGATGATGTCCTTGTTGTGTCTGAGAATGCCGAGGCAGTGTTAAGGAACGAGATTGGGAAGAAGTGGAAGCTGAAGGAATCATCCATCGAGAAGCCAACCATCTATCTAGGAGGAAGATGCCGCGAAGTGGAATTGGAAAATGGAATTAAGTGCTGGGCATTCGGGTCCAGCCAATATTGCCAAGCTGCAGTCAAGAACGTTGAGGAGTGGCTGTCTAAGAAAGGCAGGTCATTGCCAAAGCGGGCTGAAGCACCTTTCCGAAATGGGTATCGACCTGAAATAGATGTGTCTCGGGAGCTAGTGGGTGAGGAGGCTTCGTACTACCAATCTTTGATAGGAATTCTACGATGGATAGTAGAGCTTGGTCGTGTAGATATTTGTTTGGAAGTTTCCTTAATGAGCAGTCATCTTGCTCTACCGAGGGAAGGTCATTTGGAATGTTTGTATCACTTGTTCGCCTATTTGGGTAAGTATCACAACTCTGAGATGGTTTTTGATCCGACGAAGCCTAATATTGATCAGGATGCGTTCGAGCGAAAGGACTGGACCTACTCTACGATGTCACAGGCTGATAGGACAGAGGTTCTGCCTCCTGATATGCCTGTGCCAAGGGGAGAGGGATTTGTCATTCGATGTTTTGTCGACGCTGATCACGCTGGAGACTCTCTCACGAGAAGATCACGGACTGGATTTATCGTGTACATCAACAATGCTCCTGTCTATTGGTATTCTAAAAGACAGGGGAGCGTTGAGAGCTCGACTTATCAGGCTGAGTTCACGGCGATGAAAGAGGCAACGGAATATATCAGAGCTCTGAGGTACAAACTTAGGATGATGGGCATCCCAGTGGAAGGGCCAGCTTACGTTTTTGGAGATAATCAGTCGGTTTTGGCAAATACGACAAACCCTGGATCTGTTTTGAAGAAGAAATGTACAGCGGTGGCCTATCACGTGGTAAGAGAGGGCGTAGCAAGAGGGGAGTGGATTACGGCATATATCAACACCCATTTGAACATTGCGGATTTACTTACAAAGCCAATGACAGCGGGAGAGAAGAGGAATGGTTTCGTGAAGAAGATTTTACAACACATATTTCGGAAGGAGACGAGGTGATTAGGGATTACGCGGCAACGCTGAAACCGAACATCTCGAATTGGTGGCAATATCAATTGACCTCTGATGCAAGTCAATGGGTATTATCATTAAGGGTGAGAGTAGTTTCCAAGCAAACTCATCCTCCTGGTACGGTTAGATTGTGGATATTGTATAGAGGGTCAATAGGACTCATTTTTGTTGGTTGATCGTGAGTTACAATCCAGGCTAGGGTGCTTGGATTGAGGGGAGTATTTCAACTCACAGTGATGGGAGTCCACGCACACTGGGATGCGTTGGATAGACCGCACTTTGTAGATAGACAACCATAATTCGTTTAAGTAATGAGTTATCACAGTAATACACGGAAGTGACATAATGGGACCATGTAGCAGTACATTGGGCAGTCACGGTGTCTTAGAATAGTTTATCAGACCCAAGCATGAGCACAATTGGTTGCCGTGTTGTTTTGGATATACTAGCTACGAGGCTACAAATTGTTCGAGGAGAGATACATGATGCTCATGTGATCGGATCCGGCGCGACAGACTCTTACGGATAGAGAATAAATAAAGATGCGTACACTGCTGCAACGCAGAGGCTGCTGTAGATGCAGACAAATCTAGGCAATAAGTTGTCGTCAAAGGAAGGGATAACACACGCAATGTCGTTATTGTCGTGCCCGTAAATATATTAAAATCGCAGTATTTCAGAAAATACAATTATATTTCGAATTTGTTGCTGGCAGGCGCCCTAATATGATATATATCGAGACCAGGAGGAGGTACAGGTCTCGGGCCCTGCGATCTGAAGTATAGCCGTGTTATAACCGGTGCTAAACAATAAAGATTTCAGATGGATGAGGCATCACATTGGGATCGCTACCCACATAATGTGAATACATGCCGAACGTTTCTACCCTCATAGAACACATATCAGCAGACATACAATAACGAACAAGGGGATGTCTGGGTGATGAAGTGGACGAGTCGAGGTGCCATTTGGTAGGCACCAACACCGTGACGCCACTTGACGAGCCTCGTTGCCGCATACCAGCCTCGAGCATGGAGACCAGGAGGAGTTTGAGATGCGTTGAGCTTCCGTTGGACTGGTACTCGGTTTCTCCAACGCTAATGAGCAAGTTGAAGATGGGAAACACACAGTCGCACATGACGTTTGGCGAAGGAGATTTGAATATGGTTCCCGTTTCTTTGATTTCGGCAAATTTCGCATTTTGAGATAGTTCCTCGATTTTGGCGCAGTTTGGCCATATCTATATTTCGAATCTCAGTATTTTACACGCACAGCTCACAAACACAAATTTGCATTCACATTTTGATCGCTACTATCACTCAGGATTACACCATGGTTACGAACTCAACCTACTCCACGCCCAGCTACCACCCTAAAAGCGAGCTCACTCAGGAGCAGCTCGAAAACTTCTTCCAATCACCTGTATATGGCCTCGGGTTGCCTGTTGCAACCGCTGCTGCTCTACGTGAAGAAATCCCATCCCCAGCCGACCTTTTCTGTCTTACTTCAGAAGATATTGTATCAATCAAGTCGAATCTCGGCAAGACTGTGTATGATGATGGAGTCGCTTCAAGGACCTTCAAGTTACCACTACGTGCTACGAACCGCTTAACAAGTTTGGCAAAGATGATGAACTATCTCTCTATCGTCCGCCGTGATATCAGGTGGGAGAACATTCGCTGGGATTATGTGACTACTTTCAATGATGAATACAAGGCGCTCGAAGACTTGGCGGATGCTTCCCCAGGGGAGGTCCCTAAGTACAAGGCGATTCATGGCATGGTGACGCACATCTATGCAATTGATACGTATCTCAAATCCACTTACGGAGCGAACAAATGTCCTCTTCGGTATCTGACGATGAGTAATGATCTACTAGTGGACTGAGGCAAAGGAAGCGCTCAATTGGTCCCAGAAAGCTACATGGGTTAGTTTTCAGTTATCAGGAGATATGAATGCATGGATTGACAAGCTAAGGAAGCAATGGTTTAACTATGAGCAGGCAGGCAAGCAAACACCGCTACAGGAGTACGACGAGCGTACGCGTGTCCTCTGGTTATTAGATTCACTCAAGAGTGATGAAGTTGATGTGGTTTATCATAAGAATCAAATCAAGAAGGATAATCAATACATGAATTCCTGGGAGGATGCGGTTACTTTCCTGGCCGACTGTGAGTACATCGGGAAGGATACGAAGAAGACGAAGAGGGCCCGGTTTAATGAAGCAGACCTGGCGGCGCTGGGAGAAGACAGTGGGGACGCACAAGAGAACAAGCGTGGAAAGAGAAAAGGAGGGAGGCGCAAGTTTCGCAAGATGTCCGATGAAGATTATCAAAGGAATTTGAAACTATCAGGCGCAGGACGTGGCAAGAGCGGTGTGGAGTTCCGGTGGTACAATCCCAAGGAGTATAGGACGTTGAACCAAGCCCAGCGGAAGGAACTTACAAAATGGCGTGGCACCAAATCTACAAACGGTGAAGGAGGTGATGGTAATAAAGATGGCATTGTCAAGACTGCAGTAAGTGCAGTGGCCGCAGCATTCGAAGCTCGATTTGCCGCGTTTGAGACAAGACTATCTAGCCCTGGCGGGCAGCAGCCAACAGCAACGGCTGCTGCTGCACAGGCGAACGTTGCAGGGGTGCAAGTAGATCCAGGTTCCCTTCCTGACTCAGGACAAGAGGACACTACAGCACAACGTAATGGCAACGATTCGGGGAGCACAGTGCCTGCAGTTGCGACCATTGGGGGAGCAAGCGGAGCAGCACTACCATCTACCACACCACAAGAGGAGCCTAGGGTTAATCCTGAAACTGAGGCGGAGATTTCTGCGGCACAAAGAAGCGCAGTAGAAGTAGGACTCAACACGATAACAAGCAAATGTGGAAGGCAGGATCACGATTGAATCCTACCGAGCTCCTACGATGCTCGTGAGAGTGCTCGGACCCCAAAGACATCAACTATCGACCAAGGAACAATCACGGCGATTGTGGCGGCGACCAACGTTGATGATGACGGGGAAGACTTGCTTCCAGATACTCGTGCTGAACTTGATTCCCATGCAAACATGATATGCCTCGGACAACATTGCAACATTATTAGACGGACGAATATGACGGTAAAGGTTAACGCATTTGCTGATGAGGTTGGAGCCTTGAATGATATACCAGTGGTCGATGCAGTGGTCTGTTATGAAGACCCCTATTCGAATGAGAGGTACCTTTTGTTATGTTACAATGCTCTTTACATACCATCTATGAGCCATCACCTGATCCCACCTTTCATTTTACGTGAAGCTGGTTTGAAAGTGAATGATGTACCAAAGATACAGTCACCTGATCCGGATGAGGAGACCCACACTATACGGGATAGTGATACTGGTATGAGAATCCAACTGCAGCTGAATGGGATCTTTTCATATTTTGCGTGTCGTGCATTGTCTAGCGAGGAAATGAGGAATTGGCGAGATTATCCGGTGGTTCTTGCAACACCCCCAGGGCGGCGGTGGAACCCCTATAGCAAGATATGGTCCAGAGAGGAAGCTAGCTTCTTGGATGGCCATGGAAGACTTGTTGACGATGGGTTAACAAGCGAACGGCGTCGTCTTTTAGATGACGAAGATTGGGAAACATTTCGTGAGGCGCAAGCTGCTTATGTTGATCCAATATCGGTCCAGGAATACGACGATTATATTGAGGAAAGTTTTGCCTCTTCTGCCTTGTTAGTGGAAGAGGATCCCAATGATCGAAGGCGGTATTTCAGCGTTTCTGATGATCAGATTGAACGCGGCATCTGCGATATTGCGAGCTATCTTGTAGAAGATGAGCTGGCGGATGCACTGGACAAGAGACACAGAGCCTCGGCTAGTGGGATCGCTGCTGGAAGCATCTCTGCAGCCAAGGTGGAAGTGGATGAATTATTTGACGAAGATGACATTTGTGCAATCATTGGTGAAGCAACAAGTACTTTCAGTTCGTTGGCGTCTGGTGCTGGCAAAGGTGTGTCTCCTGAGAGATTAGCAAAGATATGGACCATATCACCTGAGGATGCGCAGCGTACAATCACACAAACAACGCAGCTGGGAAGGTATGGAGTTGACACAACAATTGCAAGGGAATTTCCTACCAACGATAGGGCACTTCGCTACAAGAGGTTCTTGGATACTGCTTTCTTTACTGACACTATGCATGCTACTGCAAAGGCTAAAAGCACTAGGGGCTTTACCCATGTACAGGTTTTCGTCTCTGACAAAGGTTTCGTGTTCGTTCATTTGATGAAGGCACTTAATCTGACGGAATACATGGCAGCTTTGAAAACATTCTGCAAGGAGATTGGTGTGCCTGATACTTTGGTGTGTGACCCCCACCCCGTCCAAAAGGCAGGAGAGGTGCGGCGGTTCTGCGCTGAACTTGGAACCACTTTGAGATTGTTAGAGCGTAGCACGCAGTGGGCAAACATCGCTGAACGATGGATTGGCCTACTGAAGAATGGAACTAGATCTGATTTGCAGGAGAGTAATTGCCCGATGGTCTTGTGGGATTTCTGTCTTGAGCGACGCGCGCAGATAATGAACATGACTGCACGAGACAACGTTAAGCTCCAGGGGCAGAATCCGCACACGGTGACCTTCAATCAACCTGGCGATATCAGTTCTCTATGTAATTTTGGATGGTTCGAATGGTGTTATTATTTGGAGGATAGGCAGAAGCACAAGTTTCCTAAAGCAATTGCAAAGTTGGGTAGATGTTTAGGCCCCACGAAGCACAATGGTAATGAAATGGCACAATGGATTCTTTGTCGGAATGGGACTATTGTTCCAAGGAGAACGCTTCGGCGTTTGACTCCGCATGAACTTTCAGTAACTAACGAAGCTGAGAGAGATAAACGACGTTCTTTCATGGATGGAATCTACCAAAAGTTTGGAGACGCAACAACAATGCCCCCGGAGCATGACGTGACACTTCCAACAATTGAGGAAGAATCAGATGAAGAACTCTATGAAATGTGGTTGGATGATCCTACTGATATGCGGCCCTGGTATGACGATGACGGTCAACAGGCTGAGGCTCTTGCAGTGCTTGCTAGTGAGGTTAGAGAAAAGTATTACTGGGCCCCAGAAGCTGATATATGTGACGCTTCAGGGGAGCCAATTTCTGAGCATGGACTGACAGATGTACTAATTGGCGTTGAGCTGGTCTTACCTCACGGGGAGGAAGGAAGCAAGACATGCAAAGTACTGCGTCGTAGTGTCGACAACGTTGGTAAGACGACAGGTGTTTATGACACTGATCCCGCGTTGAACACTATGATTTATGATGTCAAGTTCCCTGATGGTGCTGTACAGAAATACGCTGCAAATATTATTGCCCAAAATGTTCTCGAGCAAGTTGAAGATGAAAGCGGACACTATTCACAGAGGTTGAAACGAGTTTTGGACCATCGGAGGGAGGGGAATGCTGTCTCGAAAGGGAAGAAATACCTGACTACGCGAAATGGCCAGAAGAAATTACGTCAATCTACGATAGGGTGGAAGTTTCTCATTGAATTCACTGATGGTAAGAAGCAATGGATGCAACTCAAGGATCTTAAAGAGACCAATCCAGTGGAGATAGCTGAATACGTCAAGGCTAGGGAGATAGATGACGAGGTAGCTTTTGCATGGTGGGTCCCGTACACGCTGAAGAAGAAGGCACGAATTATCGCATCGGTGAAGAGTAGAGCAAAACGCAAAACCCACAAGTATGGAATCGAGATTCCGAGGTCTGTCGAAGATGCTTTTCGATTGGATGCTGAGAATGGTAATACACTATGGCAGGATTCACTTCTTCTGGAAATTAATGAGATAGGTGTGGCGGTCAAGATCTTAGAGGAGACTGATCGGCTACCGCCCGGACTCACCAGAACGAGCGGCCATATCATTTTCGATGTGAAAATGGACTTTCGACGCAAATCTCGCTGGGTTATGGATGGTCACAAGACACCAGAACCAACAACTTCCAATTACGCTGGTGTGGTAAGTCGTGAGAGTGTGAGGATTGCTTTCACCTACGCTTCTATGATGGGCCTTAGTGTGATGGCAGGGGATATCAAGAATGCATATTTACAAGCTCCTACGAGTGAGAGTCATTTTATTGTTTGTGGTCCGGAATTTGGGGAAGAAAATGAAGGAAAGAGAGCTATTGTCAAGCGAGCGATTTATGGCAGTCGTGTTGCAGGTAGAGATTTCTGGTTGCACTTGCGTGAGTATATGGAAACACTTGGATTTCAGTCATCAAAAGGAGATGCGGATGTTTGGTTTCGCCCTGCTGTGAAGCGCGATGGAACTGAATATATGGAGTATGTCTTATTGTACGTTGATGATGTCCTTGTTGTGTCTGAGAATGCCGAGGCAGTGTTAAGGAACGAGATTGGGAAGAAGTGGAAGCTGAAGGAATCATCCATCGAGAAGCCAACCATCTATCTAGGAGGAAGATGCCGCGAAGTGGAATTGGAAAATGGAATTAAGTGCTGGGCATTCGGGTCCAGCCAATATTGCCAAGCTGCAGTCAAGAACGTTGAGGAGTGGCTGTCTAAGAAAGGCAGGTCATTGCCAAAGCGGGCTGAAGCACCTTTCCGAAATGGGTATCGACCTGAAATAGATGTGTCTCGGGAGCTAGTGGGTGAGGAGGCTTCGTACTACCAATCTTTGATAGGAATTCTACGATGGATAGTAGAGCTTGGTCGTGTAGATATTTGTTTGGAAGTTTCCTTAATGAGCAGTCATCTTGCTCTACCGAGGGAAGGTCATTTGGAATGTTTGTATCACTTGTTCGCCTATTTGGGTAAGTATCACAACTCTGAGATGGTTTTTGATCCGACGAAGCCTAATATTGATCAGGATGCGTTCGAGCGAAAGGACTGGACCTACTCTACGATGTCACAGGCTGATAGGACAGAGGTTCTGCCTCCTGATATGCCTGTGCCAAGGGGAGAGGGATTTGTCATTCGATGTTTTGTCGACGCTGATCACGCTGGAGACTCTCTCACGAGAAGATCACGGACTGGATTTATCGTGTACATCAACAATGCTCCTGTCTATTGGTATTCTAAAAGACAGGGGAGCGTTGAGAGCTCGACTTATCAGGCTGAGTTCACGGCGATGAAAGAGGCAACGGAATATATCAGAGCTCTGAGGTACAAACTTAGGATGATGGGCATCCCAGTGGAAGGGCCAGCTTACGTTTTTGGAGATAATCAGTCGGTTTTGGCAAATACGACAAACCCTGGATCTGTTTTGAAGAAGAAATGTACAGCGGTGGCCTATCACGTGGTAAGAGAGGGCGTAGCAAGAGGGGAGTGGATTACGGCATATATCAACACCCATTTGAACATTGCGGATTTACTTACAAAGCCAATGACAGCGGGAGAGAAGAGGAATGGTTTCGTGAAGAAGATTTTACAACACATATTTCGGAAGGAGACGAGGTGATTAGGGATTACGCGGCAACGCTGAAACCGAACATCTCGAATTGGTGGCAATATCAATTGACCTCTGATGCAAGTCAATGGGTATTATCATTAAGGGTGAGAGTAGTTTCCAAGCAAACTCATCCTCCTGGTACGGTTAGATTGTGGATATTGTATAGAGGGTCAATAGGACTCATTTTTGTTGGTTGATCGTGAGTTACAATCCAGGCTAGGGTGCTTGGATTGAGGGGAGTATTTCAACTCACAGTGATGGGAGTCCACGCACACTGGGATGCGTTGGATAGACCGCACTTTGTAGATAGACAACCATAATTCGTTTAAGTAATGAGTTATCACAGTAATACACGGAAGTGACATAATGGGACCATGTAGCAGTACATTGGGCAGTCACGGTGTCTTAGAATAGTTTATCAGACCCAAGCATGAGCACAATTGGTTGCCGTGTTGTTTTGGATATACTAGCTACGAGGCTACAAATTGTTCGAGGAGAGATACATGATGCTCATGTGATCGGATCCGGCGCGACAGACTCTTACGGATAGAGAATAAATAAAGATGCGTACACTGCTGCAACGCAGAGGCTGCTGTAGATGCAGACAAATCTAGGCAATAAGTTGTCGTCAAAGGAAGGGATAACACACGCAATGTCGTTATTGTCGTGCCCGTAAATATATTAAAATCGCAGTATTTCAGAAAATACAATTATATTTCGAATTTGTTGCTGGCAGGCGCCCTAATATGATATATATCGAGACCAGGAGGAGGTACAGGTCTCGGGCCCTGCGATCTGAAGTATAGCCGTGTTATAACCGGTGCTAAACAATAAAGATTTCAGATGGATGAGGCATCACATTGGGATCGCTACCCACATAATGTGAATACATGCCGAACGTTTCTACCCTCATAGAACACATATCAGCAGACATACAATAACGAACAAGGGGATGTCTGGGTGATGAAGTGGACGAGTCGAGGTGCCATTTGGTAGGCACCAACACCGTGACGCCACTTGACGAGCCTCGTTGCCGCATACCAGCCTCGAGCATGGAGACCAGGAGGAGTTTGAGATGCGTTGAGCTTCCGTTGGACTGGTACTCGGTTTCTCCAACGCTAATGAGCAAGTTGAAGATGGGAAACACACAGTCGCACATGACGTTTGGCGAAGGAGATTTGAATATGGTTCCCGTTTCTTTGATTTCGGCAAATTTCGCATTTTGAGATAGTTCCTCGATTTTGGCGCAGTTTGGCCATATCTATATTTCGAATCTCAGTATTTTACACGCACAGCTCACAAACACAAATTTGCATTCACATTTTGATCGCTACTATCACTCAGGATTACACCATGGTTACGAACTCAACCTACTCCACGCCCAGCTACCACCCTAAAAGCGAGCTCACTCAGGAGCAGCTTGAGAACTTCTTCCAATCACCTGTTTATGGCCTCGGGTTGAATGCTGCAACCGCTGCCGCACTACGTGAAGAAATCCCATCCCCAGCCGACCTTTTCCGACTCACTTCAGAAGACATCACATCTATCAAGTCGAATCTCGGCAAGGCTGTGTACAATGAAGATGGAGTCGCTTCAAGGACCTTCAAGTTACCAGTACGTGCTACGAACCGCTTAACAAGTTTGACAAAGTTGGTGAACTATCTATCCATCGTCCGGCACGATATCAGGTGGGAGAACATTCGCTGGGATTATGTGACTACTTTCAATGATGAATGGAAGGCGCTTGAAGACTTGGCGGACGCTTCCCCAGGGGAGGT